>Ga0247757_10001288_pt1 | contig 17231 bp, 12 predicted proteins | sample UWRJL126311R4_FD_180929 | JGI IMG/M metagenome (GOLD analysis project Ga0247757, IMG submission 180929) | Plant litter microbial communities from Arlington Agricultural Research Station in Wisconsin, United States - UWRJ-L126-311R-4 | ecosystem: Environmental > Terrestrial > Plant litter >... | reverse complement strand
TCCGAGATAGTCGGCGAGTTCGGCCTCGACCAGGTGCTGACCACGCTGCAGGGTGCCCTGCACGATCAGCTCGATGATGGCGTCGTAGACGGCCTGGCGCAGCGGCGCAGGACGCGCTACTCGGGGTGCGGAGGCTTCGGCGAGCATGCTGGGTCGCGATACGGTCTTGCGTTTGCCAGCGGGGTAGGGATGTGACATTTGTGCTGCTCCTTAGGCCTCGGTACGCCGCCCCAGCTTACAGGTTTTCGTATGCAATGAACCGTCACACACCGTTTCGGTATGCGGTTGTCGCGCGCCCGCGGGCGCCGAGAAATGTCCGAGAACGGCAAACCCCGGGTGCAGAGACGCCTCGTCGAGGACGTCCCCGCACCCGGGGTGCCGATTTCATGTGAGAGCGCGCAGGGAAATCAGTCCAGCGCCAGCGACGGAGTCGCCTCCTCTTCTTGCCGCAACCGGCTGGCCGGGGGCGGTACGGGCGGTGCACCCTTCACCTTGGGCTGGCGCAGCAGCAGCGAGAGGAAGGCGCAGACGATGCCCACCGTCCCTGCGATCGTGAACGCGGTGCCGTATCCCCAGTTGCTGACAACCACCGATCCGAGTCCGGCGCCCACCAGGCCGGAGATGACCTTCGAGCTGTAGACCAGGCCGTAGTTGCTCGCGTTGTTGTTCTCGCCGAAGTAGTCGGCGGTCATCGCGGCGAACAGCGGGAAGATCGCGCCGCCACCGAAACCGGAGACCATGGACGCCATCAGGAACAGCGGCATGCTGCCGATGGAGCCGGACAGGAAGACGGCGTACTGCGAGAGGCCCAGCACGACACAGACGATGATCAACGTCTCCCGGCGCCCGAAGCGATCGGAGATCCAACCGATGACACCGCGACCGGTGCCGTTGATGATGGCCTTGAGGCTCATGGCCAGGGCGACGATGCCGCCCGCGAAGCCCATTTCCTTGCCGAACGGCACCTGCATCGCGATACCGAAGATGTTGATGCCGGCGGTGCACAGCAGCACGAACCACATCAGCGGCAGGATGCCGGTCTTGACGGCCTCCATCGGGGTGTACTGCCTGGGTGCCGGCGGATTCTTCTTGAGGGCGCGAGCGATCCGGGGGTCACTGCTCGCCTTCAGCGGGTCGACGTGGGCGGGCCACCAGTTCTTCGGCGGGTCTTTGAAGAAGATGCCGCTGACGGCGACCAGGGCGGCGAGGAAGAAGCCGACCGCGGTCAGCAGCCAGGTGTAGTTGCTGACGTCCAGGTAGGTGGTGAACAGGAAGATGAAGGGCACCGAACCGTAGGCGAAACCGCCGTTGACGAAGCCGGTCTTGCCGCCCTTGCGTTCCGGATACCACTTACCGACCATGTTGACGCAGGTCGCGTACACCACGCCGGCGCCGGTGCCGCCGAAGAAGCCGAAGCCGAGGAAGGCGATCCACACCGTGGGCGAGTAGGCCAGCGACAGGTAACCGAGGAGCGCCCCGACGGCACCGATCATCATCCCCGCCCTGGCCGACAGGGTGCCGCTCTCCCGCATCTTGCCGGCGGGGAAGGCAACGGCGGCCTGGAAGAAGACCCACAGGCCCAGCAGCCAGAAGATGTGGCCGCTCTCCCAGCCGTGCCCCTCGACCAATGTGTCTTCGGCGGAGGTGAAGGCGTACTCGGATGAGCTGATGGCCATCATGGCGATCCAGGGCAGCCACACCATCCACACCCGGGACCGCCCCAGGATGTCGCGGTCGGTCTCGCCGATTCGGTACACCCTGCCGTTGTCGTCGACGACCTCGCGGAAAGCGGGTGTAGATGTCGCGCTCATGCTGTCCGACCTCCTTGACTCGGCGACCCCGCCACCAGGGGTTGGTCGCTCGTTTCTACGGACCAGAGGGCCCATCCCAGTCGAGACCGCGACGGACGCGTACTGAATATCGCATACAGGAACATAGGTGACGCCTATCACTCGGAGAGTAGCTTAGTGACCATGATCACAGGAGACGGTATACTACATACAATCTAGACGGCAAGGAAAAGTTACGTCGTGTTTTTCGTGGGCCTCGAGCCGTTGTCGTCCTGGTCATGTCGTGCCTGCCGGTCGCCGTCGGAATCCCCGACGACGGCATCAACCGAGAAGCACCGTCTTGCCTGCTTAATCGTGTGGTTTTACGTATCTCGTCAACCGGGGGCGCCTTACGGGAGACGTTCGGACGAGGTCGATGACTCATCGAACTGTGGGTTGCGCATCAAAACGACGCGAACCCTAGACAAGGGTTTCCCACGTAGGACACACTCGTGTGTAACGCATATGGTATGCAATTTGCCAGATGTGCACTCAGTCGCCATTGCCGAAGGGCTCGTCAGCCCGACCGGCGCACGGCCCGATTCGCGAAAAGGGGATGGCAAGCATGGCACGCCGAACCGACCTCATCAGTGACGATGTGACGCCGCCCGCCGACACGGGCAAGGCGCTGTCCGGAGTCCGGGTGCTGGACATGACCCATGTCCAGTCCGGACCGTCGGCTACCCAGCTGCTCGCCTGGCTCGGAGCTGACGTCATCAAGCTCGAGGCGCCCAACGGCGGTGACGTCACGCGCGGGCAACTGCGTGACATCCCGGAGGCCGACAGCCTGTATTTCACGATGCTCAACTGCAACAAGCGCAGCATCACCGTCAACATGAAGAGCGACGAGGGTAAGCAGCTCTTCATCGACCTGGTGAAGCGCGTGGACATCCTGGCCGAGAACTTCGGCCCCGGAGTCGTCGAACGCTTCGGGTTCACGTGGGAACGGTTGCACGAGATCAACCCGCGGTTGATCTACGCCTCGATCAAAGGGTTCGGGCCCGGAAAATACTTCAACTTCAAGGCCTACGAGGTGATCGCCCAGGCGATGGGCGGCTCGATGGCCACGACGGGCTTCGAGCACGGCCCGCCGACAGCCACCGGTGCGCAGATCGGCGACTCGGGCACCGGGATCCATCTGGTCACCGGAATCCTGGCCGCGCTCTACCAGCGCACCAACACCGGGCGCGGGCAGCGGGTGGAGGTGTCGATGCAGGACGCCGTGCTCAACCTCTGTCGCGTGAAACTGCGCGACCAGCAGCGGCTGTCGACGGGTCCGCTCGCCGAGTACCCCAACGAGCATTTCAACGGTGAGGTGCCGCGCTCGGGCAACGCCTCGGGCGGCGGCCAGCCCGGATGGGCGGTGCGGACGAAGGGTGGCGGCCCCAACGACTACATCTACGTCATCGTGCAACCGCAGGTGTGGCCTCGTTTGGCCGAACTGATCGGCCGGCCCGAACTGGCCGACCATCCGGACTGGGCCCGGCCCGAGGATCGACTCCCCAAACTGGACAAGGTCTTCGCGCTGATCGAGGACTGGTCGGAGAAGCACACCAAGTGGGAGGCCCTGGAGGCGCTCAATGCGCTCAACGTGCCGTGCGGACCGGTCCTGAGCACCAAGGAGCTGATCGAAGACGAGACGCTGGCCGAACTGGGGTCGATCGTCACGGTCGACCACCCGGAGCGGGGAGCGTTCAAGACAGTCGGTTGTCCGTTGCGGCTCTCGGACTCCCCGGTCGACATCACCCGGTCACCCATGCTCGGCGAACACACCGAGTCGATCTGTGCCGAACTCGGCTACACCCCCGACCAGCTCGAGTCGTTGAGACGTACCGGAGCCGTCTGAGGCCGACCAGGTCGCATCAGAAGGGGATCGCCGCTGGCGATCCCCTTCGTTGCTGTCCGGGGGCGTGTTGGGCGAGGCGCGAGCGTTGCCGGGCATTCCGTGAAATACACTTCGCATCGCGATATGCGAATTTCGCTGAGCGGAAGAATCACGGTGGCGCGGCAGTGAGGAGTGTCTCGGATGGCGGATGAGTCGCCGGCCAGGGGCGGTGTTCAATCGATCGAGCGAGCATTCGAACTGTTGGAGATCATGGCCGGTGCAGGGCCCTCGATTGCGTTCGGGGACCTGGCCGCACGCGCCGAGCTACCGCAACCGACGATCCACCGCCTGGTGCGGACGCTGCTCAATCTCGGGTATGTCCGCCAACTCCCCAATCGGCACTATGCGTTGGGGCCGAAGCTGATTCGTCTCGGTGAGAGTGCCGCACGGTTGCTCGGCACGTGGTCGCGGTCGCACCTCGTCGAGCTCGTCGAGCGCACGGGGGAGAGCGCCAACATGGCCGTCATGGACAACGACATGGCCGTGTATGTCGCCCAGGTGCCCTCCCCACATTCGATGAGGATGTTCACCGAGGTGGGCCGGCGGGTGAATCTGCACTCGACGGGGGTGGGCAAGGCCCTGCTGATGCAGTTGCCCGACGAGACGGTTCTGGCTCTGCTCGACCGCACGGGCATGCCGCCCGCCAGCGACAACACCCACACGAGTGCCCAGTCCCTGATGCGTGATCTGGAGTTGAGTCGTGCGCGCGGCTACGCCGTCGACGAGGGCGAGCAGGAGATCGGGGTGCGCTGCTTCGCGGTGCCGGTGCCGGACGCCCCCACGTTGACGGCGATCTCGATCTCCGGGCCGGAGTCGCGGCTGACGCTGAAGTCGGCGACCAAGGTGACACCGCTGCTCAAGCGGGTGGCCCGGGACCTCGCGTCCGAATTCGAGCGCGAGGCCACGGGATAGCCCGGTTCAGTCCAGGAGCAGAGCTGCCGCCGTCGGTGCGTCCGCCGGCGATTCGGCCAGCTCGTTGAACTCCGTCACGTTGTCGAGTTCGGTGCCCATCGCGATGTTGGTGACCTTCTCCAGGAAGATCTCGACGACGACCGGGACCTTGTGCTCGTGGGCCATGCGCTGGGCCCGCTCCAGCGCGGGTCCGATGTCGGCCGGCTCCACGACTTGAATCGCCTTGCAGCCCAGGCCTTCCGCGACGCGCAGATGATCGACGCCGTACCCCTTGGGGACGTCGGAGTCCGTCTCCTGAGAGTTGATGTTGTCGAAAGCCAGCGACACGCAGTAATCCATGTCGAAATTGCGTTGCGCCTGACGGATCAGTCCCAGGTACGAGTTGTTCACCAGAACGTGCACGTAGGGCAGGTTGAACTGGGCGCCGACCGCCAATTCCTCGATGAGAAACTGGAAGTCGTAGTCGCCCGACAAGCCGACCACCGTGGCCGTCGGGTCGGCCGTGGCCACCCCGAGTGCCGCGGGCACCGTCCACCCCAGCGGCCCGGCCTGCCCGCAGTTGATCCAGTTCCGCGGCGCGAAGACCTGGAGGAACTGACCGCCCGCGATCTGGGAGAGACCGATCGCCGTGACGTACCGCGCGTCCCGACCGAAGACGCGATTCATCTCCTCGTAGACCCGTTGGGGTTTGATCGGCACATCGTCGAAGTGCGTCTTGCGGTGCATCGTGCGTTTGCGTTCCTGGCAGTCTCGAACCCAGTCACCCCAGGACGGCAGGGTGCCTGCGGCGCGATACTCCCTGGCAACGGTGATCAGTTGTTCGAGCGCGGATTTGGCGTCGGAAACGATCCCCAGGTCGGGGGAGAACACTCGCCCGATCTGGGTCGGCTCGATGTCGATGTGGACGAAGCGGCGGCCCCGGCGATAGGTGTCCAGCCCGCCGGTGTGGCGGTTGGCCCAGCGATTGCCGATGCCGAGCACGAAGTCGGAGGCCAGCATGGTGGCGTTGCCGTACCGGTGCGCCGTCTGCAGTCCGGCCATGCCTGCGGCCAGTCGGTGGTCGTCGGGGATGGTGCCCCATCCCATCAACGTCGGGATCACCGGCACGTCGAGCGTCTCCGCGAGTTCCACCAGCAGATCCGACGCGTCGGCGTTTATGATGCCGCCGCCGGCCACGATGATCGGCCGCTCGGCCGTCAACAGCATGTCGAGCATCTTCTCGGCCTGCCCACGCGTGGCGGCGGGCTTGACGACCGGCAGCGGTTGATAGGCCTCCGGGTCGAACTCGATCTCGGCCAGTTGGACGTCGATCGGCAGATCGATCAGCACGGGACCCGGCCGACCCGAACGCATCAGCTGGAACGCTTTGGCGAATGCGCCGGGGACCTGTCCGGGCTCCAGGACCGTCATCGCCATCTTCGTCACAGGGGCGGCGATGGCGCTGATGTCGACTGCCTGGAAGTCCTCCTTGTGCAGTCTGCTGACCGGTGCCTGACCGGTGATCGCCAGGATCGGGATGGAATCCGCTGACGCCGAATACAACCCGGTGATCATATCGGTACCGGCGGGCCCGGAGGTTCCGATGCAGATACCGATGTTGCCGGCCGCGGCGCGGGTGTAACCCTCGGCCATGTGGCTGGCGCCCTCGACGTGCCTGGCCAGGACGTGCCTGATGCCGCCGTGTGCGCGCATCGCCGAGTAGAACGGATTGATGGCCGCGCCGGGCAGGCCGAAAGCCTGGGTGGCGCCCTCGATCTCGAGAATCCTGACGGCGGCGTCGACCGTACGCATGCGGGTCATTTCGCGGACCCAGCAGTCGTGCCGGACAACCGCTCGACGCCGAGCAGCAGGCCCGAATGGTCTAGTCCGCCTTCGCCGTTGGCCATCGCGGACGCCATCAGCTGGGCGACGGCCGCACCGAGGGGGATGACCACCCCGGCTTCGCGGGCTGCAGAGGTGACGATGCCCATGTCCTTGTGGTGCAGTGCGATACGGAACCCGGGATCGAAATTGCCAGCCAGCATCTTCGCCGCTTTCTGGTTCAACACAGCCGAGCCGGCCAGGCCGCCGCCGAGCACCTCGATCGCCGCGTCGATGTCCACCCCGTAGGCCCGCAGGAACGTGATCGCCTCGGCAAGGAGCTCGATGTTGCCTGCCACGATCAGCTGGTTCGCCGCCTTGACGGTCTGGCCGGAACCGCTGGGGCCGACGTGGGCGATCGTCTTGCCGACGATGTCGAGATAGGGCTTGGCCGCGGCGAAGTCGGCATCGCTCCCACCGACCATGATCGACAGCGTGGCGTTCACCGCGCCTGGTTCTCCTCCGGAGACCGGCGCGTCGATGATGCGCAGGCCGCGCTCGCCGGCGATCTTCGCCAGGTCCGCGGTGACGTCGGGCCGGATCGAGGAGAAGTCGATCACCAGCGTGCCGGGCTGGGCGTGGGCGAAGACGCCGTCGTCTCCGAGCAACACGGCCTGCACGTCGGGTGAATCGGGCACCATGACCGCCACGACGTCGGCGTTCTTCACGGTCTGCTCGATCGATTCGGCGGCGGACCCACCTGCCTCCACGAGCGCCTGCAGACGTTCCTCGGAACGGTCGTAACCGGCGACACTGTGACCTGCGGCGACCAGATGGCGCGCCATCGGGCCGCCCATGATGCCCAGACCGATGAATCCGATGGTGCTCATGAGATCCTCATTTCCTGTTGCTGCCGAAGGGTTTGCAGGTTCACGCCGCTGGCGGCGCGCTCGGCGACGGGTAGCCAGTCGAAGGTGTCCGCACGGGTCGCCTTGTACTCGAGGCCGATATGGCCCTGGTATCCGCCGTCGACGATCTCCTGGAGTTGATCGCTCAGTGCGAGGGAGCCGGTGCCCGGTTCACCACGCCCGGGTGCGTCGGCGATCTGCACGTGCCCGATTCGGCCGCCGTGGTCCCGGATGGCCGCGGACGCGTCGTCACCGTTGACCTCGAGGTGGTAGAGGTCGGCGAGCCACCGTAAGTTCGTGGTGCCGTGCTCTGCGTGCACGCGATCGATCACCCGGATGGCATCCGCAGCGGTCTTGAGCGGATAACGGGGCGCACCGCTGACCGGTTCCACCAGCACCGTGGCGCCGATCCGGTCGGCGGCGGCCGCCGCGTAGGCGAGGTTGTTGGCCGCGACGTGGTCCTGGATCGACGGCGTGGATTCCTCGTCCCGATTGCCGTAGAGAGCGTTGAAGCACCGGGTGCCGAGAGTCTCGGCGATGCCGACGGCGATCTCGACGTTGTTGCGGAAGTCCTGCGTCAGCGCGGGATTCGACAGAATTCCCCGATCGCCCGCGGGCATGTCCCCTGCCGCGAAGTTCAGCCCGGTGAGTTGCACACCGGCGTCCGTGATGGCCCGCGTGAATGTCGTGACGTCGGCGTCGGACGGCGTGGGACTGGCGAACGGCCACCAGAACTCCACCGCCTCGAAACCGGCGTCGCGCGCCGCCTGCGCTCGCTCGAGCAGCGGAATGTCGGTCAGCAGGATCGAGCAATTGACGGTGTAGGTGGCGTTCACGACGGTGTGCCCTTCTGTGGTCGGTGCTGGTGAGGAAGAGCGGGCTGCACATATTCCGCATTGTGGAATACAACTATCACTTGTAGATAGTCAACCTTGAGCACACCGGCATGTCAAGGGTGTGAACGGCATGGGGTAGGAGAACACTGCTGCCGCAGACGGTTATTGGGCGCCCACCACGGCGATCGGCGGCACCGATGGACCGTGCGGACGTACGCGGCAGGCGATACGCCGTCTAGGTCAAATGATTGACGCACTCCATATAGTGGAACAGCCCGGGCTCAGCGGGGGTGTACGAGCACCCCGTCTGTCGAAACCATCCGAAGGGAACCCGCCGAGATGTCACAGCACGTCATGGGAATCGATCCGCACGACAGCGCCCCGATCGGCCACGTGGTGATCGCGCCCGACAAGTTCAAAGGTTCGTTGACGGCCGAGGAAGCGGCGCGGGCCATGGCGCTGGGGGTCGAGTTGGCCGACCCGCGCCTGCAGGCGGTGACGTGCCCGGTGGCCGACGGCGGGGACGGCACGTTGGACACCGTTGTGGCGGCCGGATTCGAGCGGGTGCCTGTCTACGCCGAGGGGCCCACCGGACAGGTGCGGCTGACGGCGTATGCGCGCAACGGGACCACCGCGGTCGTGGAGATGGCGGAAGTATGTGGGCTGCAGCGCCTTCCAGGTGGAGTTCCGGCACCGATGACCGCATCCAGTCACGGACTCGGCGAGGTGGTGGCCCAAGCGCTGGACCATGGTTGCCGCGACATCGTGATCGGTGTCGGTGGCAGCGCCAGCACCGATGGCGGCGCGGGTTTCCTTGCCGCCCTGGGAGCGGCAGTCCTGGATCGGCACGGCGAACGTCTGGGCCCCGGCGGATCGGCCCTGACCCACTGCACACGGATCGACTTCTCGGGGATGAAGCCCGAGATCGCCGACGCCACTTTCACTATCGCCGCGGATGTCGACAATCCGCTCTACGGCCGGTCGGGCGCCGCGACGGTGTACGGGCCACAGAAGGGAGCCGATGCGGTGCAGGTGGCACAGCTGGATGTCACCCTGCGCGCGTGGGCTGATGTCGTCGAGGGTGCGATCGGCGGTTCGTTCCGGGGCATGCCAGGAACAGGTGCGGCGGGCGGGGTCGGCTTCGCCGCGATGGCTGTGCTGGGCGCGGAGCTGCGTCCGGGTATCGACCTGATCATGGACCTCGTGGATCTGGACGAGCACCTGGCAGGGGCGTTGGCGGTCATCACGGGGGAGGGGTCGTTGGATCATCAGTCTTTGCGAGGCAAGGCTGCGGTGGGCATCTCACGCCGGGCCGCCGTCCACGGGGTTCCGGTCTACGCCGTCGCTGGGGTGTCGGCGTTGCGTGCCGATCAGGCGCAGGCGGCCGGGATCGCCGGCGTGCAGACCCTCGTTGACCTCGAGCCCGATCGCCAGCGTTGCATCGAGCGGGCCGGTGAGCTGCTGACCGAGGCGACCGAGCGACTGATCCGGGCCATCCCGAGGTTCCAGATCGCGACGGAATCACGCTCTGCTGTATGACGACTGGCTATGCATACAGTATGCTGCGGGTCTATCCGCGCGACGGAAGGCGCCCAACGCCGTGGCCACACTGCTGATCCACCACGAGATCTTCGCCCGCCATCAGACCGCCGCCGGCCACCCTGAGCGGCCGGACCGCTACCGGGCTGTACAGGCGGCGTTGGGCCGTGAGCAGTTCGACGCTCTGGTCCGCGAAGAAGCCCAGATCGCCGAACTCGAGGCGACCCGCTATGTGCACGCCGACGCCTACGTCGACGCCCTCGAGGACGTCCGTCCGCAGGAGGGCTACGTCTATCTCGACGGCGGCGACACCATGATGGAACCGTCGACGTGGGAAGTCGTGCTGCGCGGCGTCGGCGGAACCATCCAGGCAGTGGACAGTGTGCTGGCCGGCACGGTACAGAACGCGTTCGTCGCGTGCCGCCCGCCGGGCCACCATGCCGAAACCGACCGCGCGATGGGCTTCTGCTTGTTCAACAACGTCGGCATCGCCGCACGGCACGCGCAGCTCAAACACGGACTCTCGCGGGTGGCGATCGTGGATTTCGACGTCCACCACGGCAACGGCACCCAGGAGATCTTCTACGCCGATCCGAGTGTCGTGTACGCCTCCACCCACCAGATGCCGTGGTTCCCCGGCACCGGCGAGACGCGCGAGACCGGGGTGGGCAACATCTTCAACGCCCCGCTCGCGGCCGGCGACGCGGGCGCGCAGATGCGCGCGGCCTTCGAAGACCGAATCCTGCCCGCGCTCAACAGGTTCTCTCCGGAGATGATCATCGTCTCGGCCGGTTTCGATGCGCACGAACGCGACCCGCTGGGCTCCTTGCTCATGACGGCTGAGGATTTCGGATGGGTGACCCGCCAGTTGTTGGCGACGGCTGAGCGGTGTTGCGAGGGCCGTCTGGTCTCGGTTCTGGAAGGCGGATACGACCTCGTGGGACTCAGCGAGTCGGTCAGCGCCCACGTCACGCAGTTGATGCGGGGCTGAACCGACCCGTTCCGGTCACCCGTCCGGTCATCAGCGCGGGCGGTCTCAGCGCCCGGACATCGGCAGCGCGACGACGTTCGACGGCTGCTCGGTGTCCGCCTCCCGGTCGACCGGTACCAACCGCACGAAGATCCCCTTGGACGTCGGCGTGTTGCTGATGTCCGCGACGCTGTCGAGCGGGACCAAGACGTTCGTTTCCGGATAGTAGGACGCCGCCGACCCGCGCGCGGACGGGTAGGCAACGACCCGAAAGTTCTTCGCGCGCCGTTCGATTCCGTCTTCCCACGAGCTCACCAGATCGACCATCTGCCGGTCGGCCAACCCCAGCGCCTCGAGGTCGGCGGGGTTGACCAACACCACACGGCGAGCGTTGTGGATGCCTCGATACCGGTCGTTGGGGGCATACGGCACGGTGTTCCACTGGTCGTGGGACCGCATCGTCTGCAACACCAGGTGACCGTCGGGCACCACGAGCCTGTCGAACGTGTTCCTGGTGAAGACCGCTTTACCCGACGGCGTCGGGTAGCGGTGCTCGTTGACCGGGTTGGGCAACCTGAAGCCACCGGGCTCACGGACCCTCCGGTTGAAGTCGGCGAATCCCGGTACCACGCGCGAGATCCGCTCGCGGATCAGGTCGTAATCGCTTTCGAAGCTTTCCCACGGGATCGTCGGCGTGTTCCCCAGGGTGGCGCGTGCGAACCGGCAGACGATCGCGACCTCGCTCAGCAGATGCTCCGACGCGGGATTCAACCGGCCGTGCGACTGATGAACGATGCTCATCGAGTCCTCGACGGTGACGAACTGCTCTCCGGCGCCCTGGATGTCGCGGTCGCTGCGGCCCAGGGTCGGCAGGATGAGCGCCGTCTCGCCGCATACCGCGTGGGACAGGTTGAGCTTGGTCGACACGTGCGCGGTCAGTCGGCAGTTCCGCATGGCACGCTCGGTCAGGTCGCTGTCGGGAGTGGCGCGCACGAAGTTGCCCGCGAATCCCATGAAGAACTTCGCCCGGCCGTCCCGCATGGCCCGGATCGAGTCGACGGCGTCGAGTCCATGGCCCGATGGCGGGACGAAGGCGAATTCCTCTTCGAGGGAGTCGAGGAATGACTGCGGCATCCGTTCCCAGATGCCCATCGTCCGATCTCCCTGAACGTTGCTGTGGCCCCGGACCGGGCAGACCCCAGCGCCCAGCCGACCCAGATTGCCGCGCAACATCAGGAAATTCACGATCTCACGGACCGTGGCGACCCCGTGTTTCTGCTGGGTGACCCCCATGGCCCAGCACACGATGATCTTCTTGCTCGCGAGCACGCGCTCGACGACCTCGTCGATCTCGGCCCGTGAAAGGCCGGTCGCAGCAAGGACATCCGCCCAGGAGATGCGTGCGGCATGTTCTGCGTACTCGGCGAAGCCGGTCGTGTCGCTGTCGATGAAGTCGTGGTCGAGCACGGTGCCCGGCGCGGCCTCCTCGGCGGCGAGCAGCGATGCGTTGATCGCTTGGAACAGCGCCAGGTCCCCGCCGGGTTTGATGCGCAGGAACTGATCCGCGATGGCGGTTCCACGGCCGATGACACCCCTGGCCTTCTGCGGGTTCTTGAACCGCATCAACCCAGCCTCGGGCAGGGTGTTGACGGCGATGACGTGCCCGCCGTTGCGCTTGGTCTCCTCCAGGGAGGCCAGCATCCGCGGCATGTTCGTACCCGGGTTGATGCCGACCGCGAAGACAAGATCGGAATGTTCGATGTCCTCGAGGCTGACGCTGCCCTTGCCGATCCCCAGACTCTCGCTCAGCCCGGAGCCGCTGGACTCGTGACACATGTTGCTGCAGTCGGGCAGGTTGTTGGTACCGAACCTGCGGGCGAACAGTTGCAACAGGAACGCGGCCTCGTTGCCGAGCCTGCCCGAGGTGTAGAACAGCGCCTCGTCAGGTGAGGAGAGTCCGCGCAGTTCGCCTGCCAGGAGATCGAATGCGGCGTCCCAGGCAATGGGTTCGTAGTGGTCGGAACCCGGCCGCTTGACCATGGGTTCGGTCAACCGCCCCTGATCGTTGAGCCACATGTCGCTCTTGGTCGCCAGAACCGATACGGGATGCTCGCGGAAGAATTCTCGGGTGATCCGACGGGTGGTCGCCTCGTCGTTGACGTGCTTGGCGCCGTTCTCGCAGTACTCGTTGAGGTGACGCTTCCTCGGTTCCGGCCACGCGCAACCGGGGCAGTCCACACCCTTCGCCTGATTGATGGTCAGCAGATTGACCATCGCCCGCCGCGGTGAGGTGCGCTGCAGGGAGAACTCGAGCGCATGCATGACGGCGGGCACGCCGGCCGCCCATTGCTTCGGCGCTTCGATCCGGGCGTTCTCGTCGCCGGTCACGTCTCCGGTGGTCATCGCGCGCCTTCCCGATGGTTCGACTGTCGCTGCGTCCGCAGGACGGATGACGTGACGAACACACTCGGAGTCGCCGCGCACTTCCACTGCAGATGCGTGTCAGGGCGGCGAACCACTGTTCACCGCCCGACGCTCGAGAGCATACAGTATTCGAAATGCGTAGTGGCAGCTCAGATCGCGACAGGTGGGTGCGGCTGTCGGAGAACGTAGTTACGCGCGAGACGTCGGGTGGGCCTGAGCGGGGGAGCTGACTCAGGGGGTGCGGGTCGTCGACCCGCCGCCGTAGCCGGCGAGCTCCTGCAGCCCACGATCCCATTCGCGGTCCCGGGTGCGCCGCAGCGCCGAGCGAAGGCCCGCCATCATCGCGCCGACCACCGCCGCAATCGCCAACCAGGCGAACACGGCGACGCCGAACGAGTCGATCCTGGCGTCGGTGTCGTTGCGCGGCGCCCCGGTGATCTTGCCTTGGTCGTCGAGCCAGATGCGCACCTGCTCGCCGGCCTTGACCGGCTTCTCCACCTTGGTCGTCGTCTCGTGCACGCCGTCCCGAGCCGTCCACCGGACGCGCGCGAGGAACGTCGTCGACGGCGCCTCGGACGGGGACGGCGCAGCGGTGCTGTTGGCGAGTGCGGTGGCTTCGACGGAATGGCTCGCCGACGCCTCGGCGGCGATGGACTGTGCGCGGGTGGTGTACGTCTGCTCACTGACGAGCGTGGCGGGGTATATCGCCATCACCATGAGTGCGAGCGCGAGGATCAGGGCGCGGGCCTGGATGCGATCCGACCTACGTGCCAAGGGGGTGCGCGCGAACGCGGAGGCTATCCACCACCGCACTGCTGTGGTCACGGGCGACACCTCCTGGCTCCTGATCCCGCCTGTGAATCGACGCGAATATGTCAATGTTCCCGCAACAGGCCGGTTTGACACCAGTCACTCAACCGCGAAATTCGTCACAGAGGCCCAGGTCACACCCCTGGCGCCGGGGTTCTCGGGGCGCCGATCGATTGGCGGCTCACCATCTCGACGGGCAGGACATGGGTTCGCGTGGCGGGGCCATCGGAGGCGAGGCGGCTCAGCAGTACTTCCGCTGCCCGGCAACCCATGTCGTAGGAGGGCCGCCGCGCGGCGGTGATGCCGGGACTGGTGATCGTCATCCATCGTGCGTCGTCGAGGCTGGCCACCGAAACGTCCTCGGGGATGCGCCGGCCGCTGGATCGAAGTTCGTCCACGGCCGTGAGGACGATCTCGCTGTAGGAGCCGATCAGCGCAGTCGGTGCCGTGGGAGCGGCCATCGCCTCACGTATCACGTGACGGGTGCGCCTCTGCGACATCGCGCCGGTGAGGATCCGGTACCCGATGTCGCGGGCGCGCGCCGTGTCGCGCAACGCGCGGACACGTTCGGCGATCGACGAAATCGGTTCGACGACATGCTGCTCGATGTCCTCGGCCGTCCGGTTCGTGGCGGCGACCAGACACACCTCGCCGTGACCGGCATCGGCCATCCAGTCGACGATCTGCCGCACCGCGCTGTAGTCGTCGGCGCCGACCCAATCACAGTGCAGCTCAGGCAGATTGCGATCCAGCAGGACGACAGCCCGGTTCATGTCCAGCGCATCCTGGAGGTGTTCGAACGCGGTCCCGGTCGAGGGCGCCACGATCAGACCGTCGACGCGCTTGTCGAGCATGGTGGACAGGGCTTCGCGTTCGAGCTCGAGCTTTTCGTCGGTGTTGACCAGCACGACGTCGAACTCATGTCGGCGAGCCACGTCGGAGATGCCGCGCACCGCACGGGCGAAGTGTGGGTTCTCGATGTCGCTCACCACGACCCCGATGGTGTGGGATCGCCCCGAACTGACACTGCGGGCCAACGTGTTGGCCCGGTAACCCAGTTCCTTGGCCGCCGCCAGCACGCGGGTGCGCAGGGCCGGGTCGACCTTGCCGTAGCCTCCGAGGCTGCGCGCGGCCGTCGACCGGGACACTCCGGCCGCCTGCGCGACGTCCATCAGGGTCACGCGGGTCACCCGCGACCTCGCCATCACCACATCCTTCCGATGCCCGACACGCCCGTTGTGAACATCGCGTTACCTGCGCTCCCCACCTTGCCGCAGACACCGGTGTCCGATACGTTCGTGCAGCAGACACCGGTCTCTCACCGTCGTTTGTAGCAGGACACCCGTCTCCGGATCAAAGGAGTGTTCGACCGTTCCATGACAGAACAGACCAAGCTCTGGGGTGGCCGCTTCGCCAGCGACCCGTCCACGGCGCTGCAGCGCCTGTCGCGGTCGGATCCGCGGTACTTCACGCTCGCGCCCTACGACCTGCATGGGTCACGTGCGCACGTCCACGAGTTGCGCCGGGCCGACATCCTCACCGACGACGAGGTCAGCCAGTTCCTGGCCGCCATCGACGACATCGGCAGCCAGATCGACGCCGGAACCATCACCGCGTCGGGCGAGGACGAAGACGTGCACACCTTCCTGGAACGGGTCCTCATCGAGAAGATGGGTCCCGTCGGAGGAAAGATCCGCGCGGGTCGCTCGCGTAATGACCAGGCTGCCAACGATTTACGCCTCTACATGCGCGACCGGGTGCGCGATGTCGCGACCCACATCGCGGCGCTGGCCACCGCACTGGCCGACCAGGCCGAACAGCACCTGCGCAGCCCCGCACCGGGGTTCACCCACCTGCAGGCCGCGCAACCGATTGTGTTCGGTCACCAGCTGCTGGCCCACACCCAGCCGCTGCTCCGTGACCTGGACAGGCTGCGCGACTGGGAGACGCGATCGACCATGTCGCCGCTGGGTGCCGCCGCCCTGGCCGGCTCGACCTTCGCGTTGAGCCCTGAACGTGCCGCAGCCGACCTGGGATACGACGGCATCATGGAGAACTCGATCGATGCTGTTGCCAGCCGCGACCTCGCGATCGAATTCCTCTTCGTGTGCTCACTGACGCTGGTCGACATCTCCCGACTCTGCGAGGAGATCACCCTGTGGGCCTCCCAGCAGTTCAGCTGGATCACCCTCGACGACGCGTTCAGTACCGGCAGCTCGATCATGCCGCAGAAGAAGAACCCCGACATCGCGGAGATCACGCGAGGCAAGGCCGGACGTGTGCTCGGGGATCTGATGGGTCTCATGGCCGCGGTCAAGGCTCTGCCGCTGGCCTACAACCGCGACCTCGCCGAAGACAAGAACGCCGTCCTCGACGCCGTCGACACGATCGACCTGGCCCTGCCTGCCCTCGCCGGACTGATCTCGACCATGACGGTCAACACCGACGTGATGGCGGCCCAGGCCACCTGGGGCTACACGCTGGCGACCGAGGTCGCCGACTGGCTCGCGCGCCGCGGCGTGCCGTTCAGCCAGGCACACGAAGTGTCCGGCGCCTTGGTGCAATTCGCCGAGTCGCGCGGGCTGGGCCTGGGAGAACTCACCGACGAGCAACTCGCCTCCGTCGACGAACGCCTCACCCCCGAGCTGCGACCCGCACTGACGGTCGCAGCGGCCCTGGACGCCCACGCCGGCGCCAACGGGACCGCCCCCGCCCAGGTCGCTCACCAACTCAGTGGGGTTCGCCGGCGATTGAGCAATATCCGATCCTGGATCGAGGACCGCAACGATGTCCGCGCCTGAGCCAGCCGTTCACCGCTGTACCGCCCGTATCCCCGCTGCAGGATCGAGGACCGCAACGATGTCCGCGCCTGAGCCAGCCGTTCACCGCTGTACCGCCCGTATCCCCGCTGCAGGATCGAGGTCCGCACGATGACCACACCCCCCGACACCGTCACCAGCCCACCACCGGCGGTGGAGGATCTCGTCGTCGTCGGTCGCCGCCACATCGGGCGCTACCTCGGCGCCGCAGCGGTGATCGCATTCCTGGTCTGGCTCGTGGTGTCGTTCGCCAACGCCAAACTGGACTGGGGCGTGGTCGGTGAATACCTGACCTATCCGGCGATACTGCACGGCATCCTCATTGCCATCGCGCTGACGGTGATCTCGATGCTCATCGGAATCGTGATGGGTGTGGTCACCGCGGTGATGCGCATGTCGAAGAATCCCGTCACCGCGGGGGTCGCGTGGCTCTACGTGTGGATCTTCCGCGGCACCCCGGTGTACCTGCAGCTGCTGATGTGGTTCAACATCGCCCTCA
>Ga0247757_10001287_pt1 | contig 17241 bp, 19 predicted proteins | sample UWRJL126311R4_FD_180929 | JGI IMG/M metagenome (GOLD analysis project Ga0247757, IMG submission 180929) | Plant litter microbial communities from Arlington Agricultural Research Station in Wisconsin, United States - UWRJ-L126-311R-4 | ecosystem: Environmental > Terrestrial > Plant litter >... | reverse complement strand
TGTAGAGGGGCCCCCCCCCCCCCCCCTCGGAGCCCTCGCGTCGCCAACCACACGGCAGCTCGCTACCGCACTCGTATTGTGCAATGCACGCAGCCCACCAGCAGTCCTGCAGCGCCCGTCCTGACAGCTTGACAGGCGCCGTCAGGCACCGCCCCTCTTCCGATCAGGCAAGAATCGTCACGCGTCTGGGCGCATCCACCACTGCTGAGCGTGCTTAACAGAGTCAGATTACTCCTCGTTAGGGCTACGACCTAATCAATTATCCAAGCACATCCTTCCCCGCTGACGTGGCCCGCCGGATAAACGTTTCTTCATCGTAGCCGATGCTGATATCTACACATGTTCGCGTCTGCCTGGTGGTGACCCGACCTTGTCGTCCGAGCCAAGCCGTACGCCCTCCCCCATGTGCTGGACCCATTGGTCGCGTTTTGCGCAATAATGGGCTTTGGCATGCCGCTCCGCACCACCCATACGCAATAATGCCATGAATCCATGTAGGTAGATCCAGGCGCGTTGGACGTTCCAAGCCCGAGAAGGGAGGATGCACGCGAAGTCATATGATTGCGGCCACCAACACGTCTGGTACAATACCTCCATGACTCGTCGTGTTGCGAAACATCCCGATTCGTAAGCCGGCCGTCCTCTCTCTCTCTCTCTGCAGCGACCACAATCTAGGCAGGTAGTTTAGTCCCTACTGCGGGCCGAAAACACGTGCATTTGTACCATTCTCCAGCCCGTGGTCTCGCGCTTTTCTTCAAGCTCCAGACGGCGACGAGCCCGGTTAGTCCTCGCCGTCCAGTCTCGAGTAACACAGAATCCTTTTACGAATCATACACCAGACCATGACGCGTCGACAGCCCTACGCATGATGGCGAGCACCATCCCACGATGCTAGCGTCAGTACCGTGCAGCCAGCCTTACCCTGCGCCCTACTCGCCCATGCCCTTGCTCATCTCGCACCTTGTAGCCAACTGCCTACAGGGGGGGGGGGTGGCCCATCTATTCTGAGTACCACCCTTCTGTCACTGTTTCGTAGCTCCATTCTCTTCGTTCCATAAAAAAAGCAACGAGCGTTCCGTTGACCTTCCGCTTGCGACTCCGTTTTTCATGCATGCCAGCGTGACCAAACGATGAGTCGCGCAACTTACCAAATCGGCACACCGCATATCCACGCCGGTCAAATGGACCGCTCGGTACCGCGCTGCAGCTTTCGTCTCATTCAAGTTTCCTCCATGTGCTACGCATACGATGTCTTTGTTTTTGTTTTTGTCCCTGCCATGCTCCACGCCGAACGCGTCTGAGCGCAAACGTCATGGATATAGATTGACTCGAGGACGTCTGTCGTTCACACGTGCCCCGTGTAGCTTGTTGCCGCCAACCGGCACGTCGGGCTTCAAGACCATGAAGCCATTGTTCCATACGAGGGGAGGCGTCCCCTGAGTAGTGAGCTAGAGAACAGCAAAACTGTCCATCGCCAGTCTGCCCAGTGCGTCAAGCTGAAAATAGAGGCGCCCATCGCCTGCACCAATCTGCCTTTCCCCCTCCCCCCCTCCCAAAAAAAGCACATCTTACAAATCCTGCGACTGAGTAGCATACGATTCCCATCCAGCTTCCAGGAAATATGTTCCAAGTGGATGTGGATTTGTTGGCAGCGGCATCTTCTGTTACCGTCGTTTCACCAATCCCGTCAGCCGATCTAGCCTTCTCTTTGCCGTTTCAGGTTTTTCTCCACCGCCGTTCTCGAAACAAGCAAGCAAGCAGGAGCTTCTGTGCCCAACCACACTGATCGCATCCCTTCATGTCGTTCGCCACACATTCGATGGCTGCTTTGCCGACGCTGACATTGGTGCGACTTGACTTCGGACGGGATCTAGTCAGAGGCTATTCGTATATCACGGCCAAGTGCATACAAACTCATCCCAAGCTCTTTGCGTGGGATCTGGAATGGGAATATAGTGATGTCGGTTGCTATGCGATTACCCACTCAACGTGTTGCCTTCCTTGTCTTGAGCATGCAGTAGACAACCAGGCGTGAAGGGCAGCAAAGACACTCTGTAGGTATCCATAGAATTCCTCAAGCGTTCCTGCAGTTCAGTTCTCAGCAGTCCTTTGCCGCTCGGATAGCAGTGCCGGCATCTACCCACAACTTTTCATCGCCAACCAGGCTGCTCCGTGCAGTAGATACCCCTTATCGCCCACTCCCCCCGCCTTAGTGAATATGCAATTCCACCAACAGCAGGGACAGATCCAAAAACACATGACCTGCTGTGTACATGCGCGGCCGGACGTTTGTGAACGATCATCACAGTCGCTACGCGTAATCCACATGCCTCACTTTTTCTCGAACAACTCAGCACCCCTATTCCCCTTGTAGCAAGCCTATCGAACAAGTCTTTCACGCCACTTGCCGTGTATTGGGCTTCTTATCCCGTTGCGTGGGCATATCAGCGACACGTCGATGCGTTGTCCGCTCACCGGAGGGTTTTCCGACAGGGAAGACCCAGACGCCCACCCGCGGAGAGGGCGGGATGCACAGCGTTCCAAGCCCAGCCTGTTCAACTGTCCGTTGCTCACGGGCCTGATCTGCTCAGATCAGACGACCAGGCGGAGAAACATTCTGCAGACAAGGATGTAGGGTGAGAGAGACACAGGGAACAAATGGACGTTGCGGTACGTCGGTGCGCGGGGACTGGTGGGAACGGGGGCCATGCGCAGGGGGGGGCGGTTGATTGACTCGGGACCAGACGAAATCTGATAGGAGGGAGGCAGACGAATGGGTACAACCCGTACTATTCTCCTGGGTCTCGTGGACATGGGGACATGGACATTCCCTTTGGTATTTCCTCATACGATCTCCCTTTATAGCATGTATCCGATGTACATTCTGAGCATGAAGTTGGGAAGCTCCTGGCCTCGTTGGTTGCTGGTTCAGCAGTATCCCAAGCAGAGCTCCTCCCTGCACACACATCCATGTTATTCAGTTAGACAAGATGGAACGAAAGAAACTTACCACGAATACCGTTATGCTAGACACTCTCTTCTTTTGCGTATCTCTTGCAGTATGCCGTGTATTCCGTCGTCACATTCCACTTCCCGCGTATGACACACACCCTCTGTTACCCTTACTGACTCCCAGCACGACCACTCGTTTCCCTCTTTTTCGTGGCTCTTGCTACATCAAAACACAGCTCCAACCCCCAAACAGCATACCACATCTTACCCCGCTCTGCTTGTCCATCGCCCCCTTGCGTAGCAACACCGAAAAAAGTGCCATGGGATGTATATAGAAATAGGTATGATAACGAAGAGTACAACGACGGCGGCAGCCTAAATTATGTATAGGAGAAAGCGTTCGGCTCCTTCTTCGCTCGTCCTTGGTTTCGTTCTGTTCCCCCCTCACCCAACATTGGACAGTCTAACGCAACACTCAGAGCCTGCAGTACAGAATTTCACCGCCGCGGTTACACTACCCAACGATAAGAAACCCCTGATGCTGATGCTGCTGCTGCCCAGGGTTGCCGTCGCTGCCACAGCCATAGCCACAACAACGACGACAGCACGCACACCCGTAGAGCTCATTGCGCGCGTGCTCCGAGCATAGAAGAAGATGGTTTTGACTTTGAGAGACGTATCCATGGGTGCACAAAGTATTAGACGGGGGGGGCATGTGCGACCATACGGGACAACGTTCGTCGGGAGTGGGAAGGTTGTATACAGATGGATCTGGCATCAAGAATGGATGGGATTGAAGGTTATGACAGGGTCGACGTGAGATATAGAAAGGTAGGAAAGCAGACCGTCAGACGGAGTAGAGCTCAGTGTTTTGCGTCTCTCGTTGTTATCTGGCAGTGGAACAGTTCTCTATGTTTCCCGGATATTTCATGCAGAGAACATGTTGGAGGGCATTACATCATCCGTTATATACTATGTGGAAATGCTGGAACAGATACAATGCTTTTGGCCACAAGTTCTTCAATCACAATCACGCTCATCTAAGCTTGCTTCGAGCTGATCACTCTTTTTTCCAATACAGGGTACGTCTTTACGACATTGTAGAATAAACACGAAGATTGACATAAGTTACCTGGCTAGATTAATGAGAGTTACTTTCCAGCAATAGCTACACGAAATTAGTCTTTTGCTGGATACAGAGTTATCAAGAAGTAGAATCTGTAGTATCAGCTGTAGGTGGGCCATTTTCGAAATGTATCTTGGTACGGAAGACGTCCTAAAGAAAACCCCGGCATGATCGTTCCACCCTGACTCTTTGCATAGAACCTCAGGATCCTCTGGCTGGTCTATATGGCCGTAACTGATTTCTTTTCCTATATAACCATCAGCTATAACGAAAGAATATAAACGGCCAATATACCGCACCGTCGAAAAGTAAGCATGTACTACTTAGCAATCAGACAGCATGCTGGAGTACAGTATGTAGGTATTTCTAAAATTTAAGGAACAAATACATGGAATCAACCATTCCTGTGATTCTGCGGATTATCAACCTCGATAGCTTAGGAGAGGGCGGTATAGCGAGAATTCAACAGTATAATCAGTACTATATTGTTTCCTTGAACACAATCGTTTCCTTCCGTCATGGAGGGAGGTGTGTAGGAAAAACAAAAATAAAATATAATATTAGTTGCACTGTCGGGGAATCGAACCCCGCCCAACTGCTTGGAAGGCAGTTATCCTACCACTGGACCAACAGTGCTGCTGTATCAAGGCATGAGATATTAAAGCTGAAATATTCTTGAACTTATATAGATGTTTGGATTGCACAACAGCCTTCTGATAAGACCCAAGGCTAAGTCAGGTAGTAATTGACGTCATCGGCTGTTACGACTCGGGCACTACCTCCACGTGCGGAATTTTACTCTGAGCTGGAAACTTTCCCAGATTGCATTCCACGTTGTCCGCGAAGGCCACTTGGACGAGGGCAAACTCTGCTTGCAGTGGAATGGACTGCCCCTCTCCCCGATCTCCCATGCATCCGCCGGCCGAGCAGTGTACAAAGCCAAGGCCGCAGGGCTGTTTCAAAACAAGACACAGAGCACCCTGGACCCCTTGAAGCGCAGACAGCCGGGGACCGTCTGGGTCGGGCAAGCCTGGCAGCGTGTTCTGGCCCTGTGCGCTGTCGGTGCAGCCGTCACGGGCGTGCGCCACATGCGGGCTCGATGCTAGCGGGGCAGCGGTGAAAAGAGCACTCGAGGGCTGGCCGGGACGGTGGGCGGGCTGCGGGCAGCCACAGAGGACGCGGGCGGGGGAGGCTGCGCGCCCCGCCATTGGCCGCTGCTCACCGGTGTACACCGTTCCTTCGCAGGAGCAATACACATGCGCCAAGCCCATGTGTCTGCTCAGTGCTGTGGCCTCGCTGGTCGGAGACGAGGTGCTTTGATACACAATACATAAGCTACGTCCCCAACTGCTCGCCGTCGAGCACGCATCTTCCACCCTTTCGACTTGACGCTTGTCGCTCGACGCTCGACGACCTCGACGGCCTCGACCCCGCTCCCAGGTCGACACCCCACCCCCACAGTCACCCACTCATTCACCCACCCACACGCCCAAGAAGCCAGCTATGCCTTCGTACGATAACGAGCGCTTTCAGCCCCCACCGCCCATCCGCACTGACACCAGCGTCTCGCACAAGTCTCAATCGTCTGGCACAGCTTCGCCAGGCATGCTGTCGCCCACATCCACCTTTTCGCCACCCTTGCGGTCGCCTACCAGCCCCGCAGAGGAGTCGTTCTTCGGCGCCCTCACCTCGCGCATTCGCGGTCGATCGCGTAGCCGGTCCCGTGTCGCTGCCGTCCGCAAGCGGTCCAAGTCTCCCATGGTGCTTCCGCCTGAGCAGTTTCCCGCTCCCAGCGCCGCCCACCACACCTCTGCAACATACACCCCAGCCCGCCCCCAACAGTCGCGCCACGTCTCAGCCGCCAGCCAGGGCTCCATTGCTTCGTCCACCGGCAAGAAAGCTCCGCATCCTGCTTCCATACCCCCAACCAGGCGCCATAATTCCAACGGCGACCTGTGGCGTGGACGACATGCCAACACCTGGCTTTTTAACGACTTCTCTGTGATAGAGACGGCTAACAAGATCGTTGGTCGCAAACCGTAGTCGACGGTCCTGCAGCACCGTCTGTGACCTGGTCTGCTCGTTGCTGGATAGCCTGCTGGAAGGCTTCACGCTTATTGTGGCTCACGACTCTTTTCTTTAAATCATCCATGGTCCGAATAACGAAAATGAATAGTCCGCCTGTCGCTGGTTCGAAGTAATGCCCCATCCATTTGCAGAGCAGTGGTCTTTTCCTTCGCTAATGTCTTATCCTCATCCACGCAAGCATACCATTACTTTCCATATCATTTTCTACCATTTGTATTTTAGTCTTGCTGCCTGACGGCATCGCGCGTGAGGCCAAGGTGAATTGCATTTTGTTCCCAGAGACGAGCCGTTCATTTCGTGACCACCAATCCTACATCGGGTGATGTATATAGCTCTTGTGTGGGAAAACACAGTCCCGGAGGAAGAGAAAGGAATGAGGTGAGGTTGACAGCCCGCCTGACGCCGTCCGTTATCCGCCCTTTGCACTGCCCCCTTACTAATAAGGCAGCAAGGAATATCCCCACCCAAAGGCGGGGAAACACCAAAGGATAAGCTGTGTACCGAATCGAGAGATACTTCAAGATCGTAGCATTTCGCTTCTTGGACTGTAGATGGCTAGCTGCTAGTACAGCAACGAAAGTCACACAGAATGCCGATTTCCCCAAGACCTATCCATGTTCGGAGTGAAATAGTATTAAAGCTAGACCGGAGCTCCACTTTCACGGTTTATTCCGAGATAGGCGGTCACCATGGTACACAGGACAAGTCGCACTTGCACTACGTAGACGTGTTTTTAATATAAGCACCTGAGCAACCCACCAATCTTTTTCGGTGTTATAACTTTGATTTGCATGCAGCGACTGCTACATCGAAAGCCCTACAACTACCCCGCTATAGCACTCACTTACCCCTCCTCCTGTAGAAGGTATCCAAGGCTCTTTGTTTTCGCTGCCTGGTCGTAAAGTTCTCTAGAGGACCTTCAAAAAGTCCTTATTGGCTTCTGCTCTCAGTCTTCTGACGGCTTCCAAAATGTCACACGAACGCGCAACTCTCCCAACCCCTACATCAACAAATTCGTTCTGGCACAGTGAGCCCAATGAGTTCCTGATCGGCCACCGTACTACTAAGAATCTGCCTACGGAGGCGGACATCGTAGTTGTAGGGAGTGGCATCACAGGAACTTCCGTAGCGAGGTTCTTAGCTGACGATGAAAGAGCCAAGGGTAAGAGTGTAGTTATGCTCGAGGCTAGGGAGGCATGTTGGGGTGCGACAGGAAGGGTAAGTCATTTCACGATACTCGCAGGGGTTTCTGCTAGGCACATACTAAGTCGAGTCTGTTTTCCATACTGACCCAGTCTTAGAACGGCGGCCACTGCCAACCGCTCCTCTTCGATCGTGGAGCCGACGTTGCCGACTTTGAGCTCAAGAATGTCGCAACCGTAAAATCGTACATTGAACAGCACAACGTGCCCTGTGAGTGGCGCACAGTCTCCGGGTGCCGTCTCTTCTGGACTGAGGAAGTCATGAAGGAGGCTGAGAAAGAGGTTGAACTACTTCGCAAAACAGCGCCTGCGATCGCGGACCAAGTGACTGTTATCAAGGACAAAGAGGAATTGAAGAAGCACAGGGCGAATCCGGAGTGTATCGGAGCCACTCTGACTGCCGGAGCAGGTAGCCTTTGGCCCTACAAGCTCGTTACGTTCATCTTGGAGAAACTTTGCAAAGACGGCCTTTTAAACTTACAGACCAAGACTCCTGTCACAAAAATTACCTCGACAGAGTCCATGCACACGCTGCATACTCCTCGTGGGGACATTTCCTCCCGCACCGTTGTCCTCGCAACCAACGGTTACACCTCCGCTATCCTTCCCCAATTCGCCGATCTCATAGTCCCAGTCCGCGCCGAAATGAGTGCGCTCTTCCCCCCGAAGAACTCAACACGGCTACCCAACTCATACGGCATGGTTGCCGCCCTGGGACAACCGTCTAATGCCGACGACTACTTGATCCAGCGGCCGTTTAACGGCGTACCAAACCCTGCAGGGCATCTTATGTTTGGCGGCGGCCGCGGAGCGGGCACATTGCCCACGGTCGGGGTCTCAGATGACAGTACCATTGATGAAGGCTCTGCAAAGTATCTACGGGAGGCGTTGCTCAAAGTCTTGGAGCTGGGAGGGGAACTGGAAGACGTAAAAGAGCTCACTGCAGCAGCAGAGTGGACAGGTATCATGGGGTATTCGCGGGATGACCATCCGTGGGTAGGCATGGTGCCTGGGAGTAAGGGACTGTGGCTTTCGGGAGGTTACACAGGACATGGGATGCCGAATGGAACATTGTGTGGGAAGGCAGTTGCTGAGATGATACTAGCGGAGGCAGCAGGCGAGGATGTTGTGGCGCTACAGCAGAGCATGGTGAAAAAAGGGGACCTTCCGAAGAGTTACTTGATCACGGAAGAGAGGCTGTCGAAGGCTAGACTGTGGCCGACGGTGGAGGTTCAGGACAAGTCTGGAATGCGCCTGAAAGGAGTGGTTTGAGCGACTTCATCTTCATCACTTGTAGTGTTGCAGTCAGATGACCTGACGTAACTATGTATGTACTGGTATGATCTTCTCAACTTCGTGAGTTTGTACACGTCATAACAACTGGCATTCTACCATGGTAATACTTTCTCGACGTCTTGCTGTGTTCACAATGTCAGACACCCGTCAGCCCGAGCCATTCCCGAAATTATCCAAACCACATGTTCCCGACCATGCTCTCTTCCTATCTTTCCCGGCCGTGGATCACCTTAGAACCAAACAAATGTCCGCTGCGCTTTGCCCACCGCCTGCACAGCACGAGCTTTTTGCCAAGGCGCTCTGCAGAGTCACACTCCGGCCTAACTGTCAGAAATAGGCTCCATCCGCGATCCCACGCTACGCCCAGATGGAATCGCGTTGGTGTACCCCACATATCCTGCTCATCTGCTCAGGTCCTGGAGTGCACAGTATCAACCACATGTAGAAACGAGAACGCCGTATATGATGACTTTTCGAGAACCCCTGAGATGGGGGGGATGGAACAGCATACAAGTCCAAGGCAAGGGCTCCAAGGCCCATTTGATTGTGCTTTTATTCCTGGCTCTTTCATTATCATGGGAGGCTACTTGCCGCTCAGCTCGTAACCCGACCAGATCAACGATTTGTCTTACAAAGCAGAGTAAGACGTGGTTTTCCAACGGGGCGCGGGCTGAAAGGGCGGATGGGATTCCGCGTACGAGTGTCGTCCGCACGCGCCATAATACGCACCAACATCGTGCACCTTGTAAATAACTCGCTGCGCATTATTGGGACAGGTACAAATACAATCTATTATTTCCAGTAGTACCCTGGCATAACGCAACGCCATAAATCGGACGCGAAAGAAGATTCGTGAGCGGCATCAAGGGGACATAAAACAACGAAAAATACAAGGCCCGCAGATACAGGGTCAGTCCGGCCTGTACATAGTTTAACCCGAGCCGACCGCAGGTTGTACAGCCTAGGTACCAGAAAGAAACGAGGAAAGGAGGGGAAATATCAAGATGACCATGGCCCCACCGAAAAACATCGGCGTAATTCTGTTTCCCGGCTTCCAGCTCCTCGACATAACGGGACCGCTAGACGTCTTGAACATACTCTCAAACGACCATCCGCTCCACCTCTCTATCCTCGCTGCAACCCTGGACCCCGTCTCCACAAAGCACGCGCTCCAGGACTCGCGCATCTCCAACTTTGGCGAGTCCATTGTACCGACCCATACATTTGAGACGGCGCCGCAGGACCTGGAAGTGCTGATCTTACCAGGTGGATTTGGATCACGCAAGGAAGAGAACATTGACGGAGTCATTGAATTTTTGAAAGGATATGCAGGCAATTTGAGATATCTGCTGACAGTGTGCACGGGTAGTGCCATCTTGGCGAAGACGGGCTTGTTGGATGGAAAGAAGGCCACGAGTAATAAGAAAGCATTTTCTTGGGTAAGAATTTTTTTGTTTAACCTCCTCTTTTTTTGAGACGTGTCGGGCTAATGCAAAGCAGGTTAAGGAACAAAATGACAAGGTTGAATGGATCGCTAGGGCAAGATGGGTCGTTGATGGAAATATCTGGACCAGCTCGGGGGTTGCAGCAGGAATTGATATGATCTATGCCTGGGTCGGTGAGGTATGGGACGAGGAGACGGCGGCATATCTAGCGGACAGTAGTGAATATGAGCGGAACAGAGACCCAAGCGGTGATAGGTTTGCGGAGAGGTGGGGCGCGTCATAGGCGTATGCGTAAAGGCGGAGCAGAACATGAAAACGCTCTCGGGATGTGTTCGTTCCAACAGAGAAAAATGCAGCCATGAAAACCCAACAATGCTTTTGCCATTAATTTTTGGTCTATGGTCCGCGGGGGGCTTGAATCTCACCAATCATCCGTACATCGCGCGAAAATGCAGTCATTAAACTCAAATAGGAGTCGCAAAGTCCAAAATGTCGGTCTCCAAATTGAGGGACTCAAAGTTAATGAGATACTCCGGTAGGCGGTCCGCCGGTTTCGCTGCCACTCCAATCATGAAATTCTCCTCGAAGCTCTGTATCTCGAGCCGAGTATCCTGTAGATGCCTTCTCTTAAGCCACACCTCTGCGTCTGTTACTCTCTCACCCCACTTGCCATATGTTGCGCACCGCGCCTGGACACCAGGCCTCGGAGCTCTCACGTTCTTGAATTCTAATTCCCTGATCCATTTCGCCAACAGAGCTTCTCCGTCAAGCTTGATGTAAGCTTCTTTGAAGCACCAGAAACAGTAGAAACGCCTTAGCTTGGCGTCGATGAGGAGGTTGCTGCTGAATTTGCGCGTCTCGCCTGAGGGAAGGGTGGCCACAATCTGCTGATTCCGCTTGCAGACGCGGTCATAGCGACCAAGCATCTGAGCATCGACTTCGGTGCCGTCCAGGAGCTGGAAGGGATCCACGTTGTACTTGATGTCGAACCCCTCCTCTTCGCTAAAAATGTCCTCGTATATGTCCACCCACCCGTCGAGCCCTTCGCGGTCGATCAACTTGTACGTGTAATCGGAGCGCTCGTTGGTGCACACAATGTCCACGCCCAGCTCGGCCTCGTTGCTGCTGCAGCCGACCAGGGCGACGAGGCCGTTCTGGTGGGAGACGTTGAATTCAATGGGCGCCTGGGTGCCGTCCGGGAGGACTGCGCATGGTTTGCCGTGCTGGGGATCCCGTTTCCTGCCGTATTTCACGGACGACCAGGGGATGCCGAGGGTCTTGGAGACGAAGAGGCGCTTGAGCAGAGCAGAGCCCAGGCTCATGCGCGCATCGGCGATGTGATACTTGCGCGTGCACGACTCACGCTCCTCGGGGCTGATCAGGCGAAGCTCGTCGGCGGCCTGCGGGGGTACAGTCAGTGGGCTTCTTGCAGCCGGGGCAGGGCAGCACGTACGGCAACCGCAATCTTCTCGCCGGGCCATAGGGTGCGCGTGTCGAGCAGCCAGTACGTGACGGCCAGCTGCCGCTCGGGTCTCGTCATGGCGTCGAGGCTCGCTGCCACCAGCAGCAGAGGATGCGAGGGTGTTGAACTGGACGGTCTCGGTGGCGGGGGCGTCACTCTCCTGGACTATCGATAAGCGCGCCCTCAGCTTTATATCAGCGCCATCAGCCGTCGCGCAACGGCCTTCGGACTTTGACACACCCTGACTTTTGCCGGATATTCAGGATTTGCGGCTGTCCCAGCCCTCTGCACAAACGGCGCTATGACGGTGTCGATCCCGGACGTGACCATAGGCGTCCTGGCCCTACAAGGCGCCTTCAGCGAGCATGTGCAGCTCTTGCGCGCCGCTGCGGACTCGCTGCCGCACGTCCACTGGGCCTTCCTCGAGGTCAGGACCCCGGCCGAGCTGGCTCGCTGCGACGGGCTTATCCTGCCCGGGGGCGAGAGCACCACCATGGCCCTGGTGGCCGCCCGCTCTGGTCTGCTGGAGCCGTTGAGGGACTTCGTCAAGTACCCAATCCCTCGCACCATTTGGCTGCTGCAGAGCACGCTGACATTGCGTAGAGTGCGCCGGAAGCCCACGTGGGGGACATGCGCCGGACTCATTCTGCTCGCGGAGTCTGCTAATAGGACGAAGAAGGGCGGCCAGGACCTTCTCGGGGGGTTAGACGTCAGGGTGAACCGGAACCATTTCGGCCGCCAGGTCGAGAGTTTCCAAGCAAACCTGCAGCTTTCCTTCCTGGGCCATACCGTTGACAAGTCCGCCAATGAGCCTTACCGATGCGTCTTCATTCGCGCCCCCGTAGTCGAGAAGATCCTGCCTCACAAGCAAGGCATCCAGACCGAAGAGGCATCCCGCGATGCTACCGTCGTCGCCCCATCAAAGTCTCCCACCGACGACCTCGCCAAGGAAGAGCTGGAGGCTGAGGTTGAAGTCATGGCGAGGCTGCCCATCCAAACGTCTGCTCTACAAGAGAATCAACATCACGAGCATTCTGGTACCGAAGACATCATTGCTGTGCGGCAAGGAAACGTCTTTGGAATCAGCTTTCACCCCGAGCTCACAGCAGACCCGCGCATCCATGTGTGGTGGCTGCAAGAGGTGCTGAAGGCTGTCGAGCGCAGACAGCAGTTCACAATATCCCATCGTACGCTAGCGTAAGCCACATGTATCTGCATCTTGCGATCGAGACTCAGCATGCAGATGGCCACGAGGACGACATGGACGACATGGGCGGCGTTCAGGTAGATGGTTTGCCAGCATGCATGTCTGCACTGCAATTAGACGAGGGAGCTTAGGCCCGGCCCCGCTTGCGAAGCAGTCCGCATAGTGCCGTCTGTTCATCGCTAATCTTCTGGACATGGCAAGTCCACCCCCGGGAGCAAGTGTAACATAGATGCATTAGAGGCTAGTTGATTCCGAAGTCCTAAGTTCAAATGTGTATGGTTACCTTCACCGTGTTTCCCCAAAACGCCGAGCTCCTTCCATGCTGGGTATACGCGTGACGGACAATGCAAAGATCAATCGTATTCGTCGGCGTAGGCTCGGCCGTATCCACCACGACCCGGGTCGTATTCGTTGCGGTACTCGTCGCGCACCTGACCGCCGGATTTACCGCGCCTGCGCTCACTCACATTAGTCAATGTAGGCAGTGGTACGCATGATAAATAGCATACCCGTACTGTCGTCCCTCTGCAAAGCCCTCGTCCAGGTCAGTGCGGATGACGCGCTCGTCCAGCTTGGTGCCGCCAATGTATTTCATGCAATCCAACGCATCCTGATGGTTGTAGTATTCGACAAAGCAAAACCCACAGGGTGTCTTTTGGAAACGATCAAGGCCCATGACGAGGCGCTTGATCTCTCCACACCTGCAAGTGTCAGTACATCGAATTGGCGGAGGTCGGGGAAGGTCACGCACTTTGAGAATAGCTCGTGTATCTGCTCTTCGGTGGTGTAAAACGACAAATTTCCCACGTAAAGGGTGGTCGCATCTTTGAGCTTCTCGTCAGGATCCGGCGAAGGTTCGCGCCTGTCATCTTCGCGGTAGCGGTTACGTCGCTTCTGTACACACGTTAATTTGCGCTGCTCTGAACGAAAAGGGCGAGCGCAGACCTTGGAGGACGCGTAGGAGCTGGCCTTGTCCAGACGATCGACCGTATTCTTCTTAACGACGGGCATATTGAAAAGGGTAGTCACTCTGAATGCAGCGTTAGTTAAGGGCGCGCAGAAAATGTGCAAAGGCTGGTAAAGTAGAGGTTGTCGAGAGCTGTTGAGTGCAATGCCAAGTGATGCGCGTCCGTGCTCCTAGCTCTTGCGTTCGCGTTTGGAACTCTCACTATTTACACACCAGCGCCTGCGTGCGCGCAAATCAGCTCTACCTCACGCTTGGACAAATCTTCTCGACAGGATGCCTAAGGTGCTCAGTTCTACCCCGTCCTGGCTCCATCGACCGAGTCCAGGCCCTCAGCTATTTGCGCCCAAACCATCTCCAAGCAAACCAGCTGCTCACAAGAAGAAGTCGCGCGCACTACCCCGGACCATTGCCGCGCGAGACTCCGAGGTGTTTGTTGCTGTAGGCCATGATATACGATGGGCGGATCTTGCACAATGGAAGGAAGAAGAGTCGCCTTTCTACCGTTCGCTCAAAGTCTCGATCCCCCTACCGATCGAGCGCCTTACACTGTCGCCCGGCGGAGATTATCTGGCCATTTCGACCTCGCACACGATTCACGTCGCTATTCTCCCTGACTCTTCACTTCTCACGACTCGCGATGAAGCTCCCATCAAGCTGAAAGCCTTCCAAGTTGGCCCCACAGCACATGTCCTAGAGGAGTCACCCATTGCCTCAGTCTTTTGGCATCCTTTGGGGTATCGTGGGCGTTGCTTGGTATCAATCACACAGGCAGGCGTGATCAGACTTTGGGAGCTCAATCGAGCAGACAGGTCGTCCTTCAGCGAGCCCACGCTTTCAATCGATCTAGAGAAGCTTGCCAACGCTACGAGTGACCAGGATAATCTGGCTGCTTCGCAATATGGGGTTTCAAAAGGCTTCTCGCCCGATGCTGCTGATCTTGAAGTGGCTTCCGCATGTTTTGGGGACCAAGCTGGTATGGAGGGTGTGCATGGCTGGGCACCAATGACGCTCTGGATTGCTACGGTCTCTGGAAGCGTGTACTCGTTATGTCCTCTCCTGCCGACCAAATGGCAGCTGGTAGAATCGCCTGGGGCTGCCACCTTTGTGCAAACGCTCGCATCAACGATTCAAATCAACCACACAGATGTTTCCGAGGATACGCAAGCGCCACAGGAGGATAAGGTAACAGTTAACAAGCAGCTTTCATGGCTGAAAAACATCATGGATCAAGAGCCATTCCTGGAGGAAGTCAGCCATGGGGATACAGTCCAGGTCTTCAATCGCCCACAAAGTGTTCCAGCTGTTCCCCTGCTTCAAGGGCCATTCAACATTGTGCCAGAGGTCGACGATTTTGAGCTCAGCGATATGATTGTATACTCTCTTAAAACGTTCTCTGTTGGTACCGAGGAAGAGTCTGCTGAAGGCTTACCTGCCGCTGTGATCTGTCTTCTCACAGACACTTGTCAGTTGCACATCTGTTTAGACTTGGAAGGCATTGTTGGGAAGTGGCTTCCTTCCATTCAGGTCAGTCACGGGCTGGTATACACCCATACTATGTTAGCTAACACTCACAGGACGGCTATTTCCCAGAACCTGCCGACCACTCTCTCATCATAGCAGAGACGGTCAACTTGATAGATGGGACTGCATCCTCTTCTAATCAAAGTATCACAGCTGATGTACATTCGGATTTTACCTTCTTCGTCTCACATGCCAGCGGTGTGTACTACGTGTCACTGGCGAAGTGGATTGGCCAGCTGGAGTCAGAATTGTCTGAGCCCCAAAGCGAGGGGGCAGACTTCCGCCTGAAGCGTCTATTGGACTCAGCGACTACGGTGGTTGAGCAACATATCCGGCGTAAACAAATGGATAACTTCACTTCGTGCGTGGTTATGGAAGATGGCAACGTAGGCTATCTGGTGTTAACCACAACCAACAATGTACCTCAAGCCGTGTTACTCGACGCGCCAGAAGACGGCGTTCCCACAGACGAAGAACTCGCCGAATTCATGGAATTCAACAGCCCGGCAGGGGAAATTCGAGAGCCCTGGCAGCCGCCTCAAGAGCTATGGCAGCCATTTGATCTTTATGCTTCTCTCGACATTCCAAACCGCCACAAATCCCTGCTCCGGGAAGAGATAAGATTGTCTCCAGCAAGTCTCGAGGTACTAATGAGCGCACACCGCGCGCTTGCTGCCCACAGCGACAAACTGCAACACGCAGTATCTGATCTATTCAACCGCTGCCAACGCCTCCAAGATGAGTATCGGGACCAAATTGTTCGAGTCGCGTCGCTTGTACCTAAAATTGACGCGGTCACCGGCAGCGACGGAACAGGGAGTGAACCAGACGCATATGGCAGTGCGGTGATCGCAGATCGGCTGGACAGGGTAAAGACCAGGCAAGAAGAGCTCAGGGCGCGGTATCAAGCTCTTCAGCGGAAGATGTCTAGCGTGGGTGGCACTGAGCTCAGTGAGAAAGAGGTGGCTTTTGCAGAAGAGCTTCAGACAATGGAGGGCAGCGTAGATCGGGCAGGCGCCAGTGTGGCCGAGGTGGATGACAGCGACTCGCCCGCATGGCAACGGCTGGGGAGGCTGAAGGATATGAAGGATATGCTCTCCAAGGATGTTAAACAGGCAGTAACTGAGAGGCATGAGGAGCGTTCTAGCCCTGGTATGAAAGTGCCATCGCATTCGCGAAGGCAAGAGAACGAGCAGATTGAGGCGATGCTTCAACATGTGACCAATATCACCGAAGCCATGACCAATCGACTTCGCAGCGCTGGCGTCTCGATTGCGCCAGTTCCTACAAGCAGCAGCGCTTGAGAGTGGGGGGTGTAATGGGCGGACGACGCTTTATGTCTGGGTAAGATAGATAATGATATCAAGTACTGCATCGGTTTGATTGTCGATTATGTTTGATCTTGGAAACTATCCACGCGCAATAGTTACGGTTCAGTATCGTTCAGTGGTGCTGCAGCATCATTTTGCGGTATGCACGAAGGTTGGGGTCTGAGGAACTACTTGCATTGGCGGTGGCCTTTCACCCTGCCCCTCAGGAGTATATGAGTAACTCGTCTCACAACCTTCAGTACCCGATCTTACTCCATACCAAGTTCAGCTATTCATTCCTCCTCTCATCGAACAGGCCAACAGGCGACAGTACTGCGGCAGCCTCACCACTTCCATGTGTACCTCCTCAGATCCTACTTAGCACTCCAAATCCTTATAGTGTCTGCTCACGTAGCACTTCCTCTTCTGCGTTATAGTTCAACATCAAAAGAATCCTACCAAGCTTGGAGTTTATCCCGCAAGCCCTCGACAGGGTTTTGGGCCCCAACGACGCCTCATGCGCACAATGCATACGATAATCGACACTACGGCTGACGCTAGCGGTCGAATGTGCGGTAGAGTTGACGGCAGTTCAATTCGACAAGCCAGCCGTTCGCGCGGCACAGTCGAGCTGTCGGTCAAGTCACGTAGCACACAACACGTAC
>Ga0247757_10001286_pt1 | contig 17248 bp, 13 predicted proteins | sample UWRJL126311R4_FD_180929 | JGI IMG/M metagenome (GOLD analysis project Ga0247757, IMG submission 180929) | Plant litter microbial communities from Arlington Agricultural Research Station in Wisconsin, United States - UWRJ-L126-311R-4 | ecosystem: Environmental > Terrestrial > Plant litter >... | reverse complement strand
GAAGTCCTACGTAAGGAGGATGAGAAGAAGTAGGTTAGAAAAAGAGGCGAGTCGAAAGAGAGATGACAAGGATCCTGATTAGGAGGGTGAGACCGAGAGCGCAAGCGATTAAGGACCGGAGTCGGAAAGATGGAAGCGATTAATAGCCTCCTCCTAGAGGAAGTGCCAACACCAAGAAGAGGAAAATGTCAATAGGACATCTTGATTGAAGAAATTGATTGATTCATGTAAGAATGTGGCACGAGTGAAGAATTAAACGAATTGATTGAGCGTGTAGTGTAGTGTAGGAGTCTATGTGTAGCAGACATGTTTGACGCCCTTATATAGCGAGAACCCATTATGCGATATAGCCTTGGCTGCTTATAATAGTCAAGACTTCTTCCTAGGAAGGCTATCGCGTGACTAGCGTTATGTGACTAGTTTCATGTGACTACTCAGCTTTCTGCCGGTTTGCTGGCGGCTTTCTGGCAGCGATCCTAGAGAAGCCGTCAGGTGACTGGTGTCATGTGACTATTTAGCTTTCCGCCGGTTTGCTGGCAGCTTTCTGGCGGCGTGCTGGCGGCTTTCTGGCAGCGTGCTGGCGGCTTTCTGGCAGCGTTCCTAGAGAAGTCGTCATGTGACTAGTGCCATGTGACTACTCAGCTTTCCTGCAGCTTTCTGGCAGCGTTCCTAGAAGAGAAGCCGTCAGGTGACTGATGTCATGTGACTACTCAGCTTCGCCCCCTTCTTTCCCCTCCTTCTTTTACCCTTTTTTTTTTCGCTATAATGCTGTAGGCCGTGCGTTGTAAACGGAGAACACGTCGCGTCTTCGTGTATATAAACTCCTCTCGTGCACCTATTGCCGTGCTAACGCTATCTAAGGCGCTCGCTTAGCTTAGCTAGCGGCTTGGTACACCAACTGCAACTTCAACTCTCAGAGGTATATCCTCCTATCCGCCTTAAACTCAATACTCGAACCTACTCTAATTATAATGACGGATAAAGGAATCACCCTACCCCGCGGTACCTTCCTGGTAGCTAACCAGATTGTCGCCTTGTTCAAAAAGATTAAATCCGGGTACGTAGGCGAGGACGAGTTGTAGCCGTGGAAAAAATTCCAGCTTAAGCAGCCCGAGGAGTACGGAGAGATAGAGCGTCTACTACTCGCTAATACTGACGACTCGCTCTAGGGCTTCGTGGACGATAAGATCCAGTACGATTTTAACGCCGACCGCAACCAAGTAGTTATCCGTATGCCGACGCCACTACATAAGTGGTTCCTGGAAGACTTTAAGCTGAGAATTCTGGGCGAACTTCATTGGTTCGCTTTCTCAGCTACTCTACACGAAGCTATTATACAGTTCGCTTAATACCTATGAAGTACCGGATCTCCCGATCTCTTCTTCCCCCCGCGTATAGATAGCGATACCTTACAGAAGTCAAAAAACTCGCCTGATATCACATTCACACATGAGGACGTAGAATGGCCTGGTGTTATTATTAAAGTATTATATTCAATAAAGAGGAAGGATCTACCAAAATTTATAGATAGATATATTCTGGACTCGGATGGGAGCGTCCGAGCCGTTATAGGCTTAGATATCGAGTATCAGCGTCCAAATCAGACAAAGGCGAACTCGAAGGAAGCCGTGTTCTCAGTCTGGGAACCAGAGATCGTCCAAAATAACGAGGGCGACCCAGAGCTCGTTGCCGTACAAAAGGTTAAGGATCAACCCTTCCGCGACGCCCAAGGCAACCCGGTCTCCTCCCCTGACCTCTCGCTTCGCCTCTCCTCATTTGCACCTCCTGAACTCTCCCAAGCTATTATAGACCATGATCAGTTAATACATATTTCTACTGAGGAGCTCTGCGAATACTTATACAAAGCTGAAGAGAAGATGAAATCGGCCGGCTCACGAGTCAAGATAAGCCTGCCAGCTGGAACTAAGAAAAGGTATAGGGAAGCTACGCCTTCTGAAGTCCTAAGTAAGGAGGATAAGGAGAAGTTTTATAGGTTAGAAGAAGAGGCGAGTCAAAAGAGAGATGACGAGGATCCTGATTGGGAGAGTGAGACCGAGAGTATAAGGAAGAAGAGGCGAGTCAAACCTGATTGGGAGGGTGAGACCGAGAGGGAGGGTGAGACCGAGAGTACAAGCGATTAAGGACTGGAGTCGGAAAGATGGAAGCGATTGAAAGTCTCCTCCTAGAGGAAGTGCCAACACCAAGAAGAGGAAAATGTCAATAAGACATCTTGATTGAAGAAATTGATTGATTCATGTAAGAATGTGGCACGAGTGAAGAGTTGAATGAATTGATTGAGCGTGTAGTGTAGTGTAGGAGTCTATGTGTAGCAGACATGTTTGACGCCCTTATATAGCGAGAACCCATCATGTGATATATAGCCTTGGCTGCTTATAATAGTCAAGACTTCTTCCTAGGAAGGCTATCGCGCGACTTGCGTTATGTGACTAGTTTCATGTGATTGCTCAGCTTCCCGCCGGTTTGCTGGCAGCTTTCTGGCGGCGTGCTGGCGGCTTTCTGGCAGCGATCCTAGAGAAGCCGTCAGGTGACTGGTGTCATGTGACTACTCAGCTTTCCGCCGGCGTGCTGGCAGCTTTCTGCCGGTTTGCTGGCGGCTTTCTGGCAGCGATCCTAGAGAAACCGTCAGGTGACTAGTATCACGTGATCGTGTTTGGATAGTAGTTAAGCCAACCGCCGTCTCTCACCATCTATCGCCTCGCCCGCGCGCTGCATCTCCCAACATTCTTCCATAGATTTCACCTCGTCTTCATTTTCTCATGCTACGAAAGCGCGCGCGTTCGACCAGCTCTGCAGATTGCTCTGCGGCTCCACCTGAGACCACTCGACCTGCAAAACGACAGGCACGCTCTGTCCAGGCCGCCGCTCCTTATGCGAAGAGACGTGGCTCCCCTATCGGACATTTTCCTCGATACATTTGCTCTTCTAACGTCGCTCGCTGTCCTCCCACGCCTGCTCGAATTCAAACGCGCCGCGCACACTCCGTCGACGCGCTTACCCCGCCGCACCTGCGCAGCTTGAGTCCGCACGCCCTCCGACGTCGACGAGCCCGTTCCCTTGACCGCAGCCCCGCCCCTCTGCTCCTCACACGAGAGAACCTGCGCTGTTTTGAACACAGCACGCAGTCCTCCCTGATGTCTGTCCCCCGAAATCCGTCCCCGACGCGAAAAGACACTGCCATTACGGACAAGAAACAGTTGGCTGGGTACAACATAACTGTGGACAAAGGGATTGCGCTCCCAGCGGCGCTTGCTGCATTTGTGAAGACACTTAAGCAAGCCCGTGAGCAGGAACCTTCGCCCCATGCACAAGCAATTATAGACACTCGGAGGGCTGCGTCGGTGGAAAACGAGATCACCGCCCGGAAGATGATGGAGGAGCACATCCTTTTCCGGGGTGAGGGATATCCTGGTGGTGTCAAGGGCTTGACATTGAAGGATCAGGTGAATCTAATAAAAGACTATCTTCCTACGCCGCCCCGTGTAACCGTCCCAGAGCTATGGGGCTCACTCGCACGACCGCAGCCAGATAGCTGTATAGGATATATCACGTCCACAGAGGCGACCGCACACACGCCCCCATTTGTGATGCCGTTCACCCGCGAAGAGGATGACATGGCTGACTGGTACGCAATCCTCCCTTATCAATCCCGGCCTTCTTAGCTAACTCCAACTGTAGGTATAACGTTGTCCACAACGCTAATACACACTTTCCCTTTCTCACGGCTCAGTGGAAGGCCGCAATCTTTGGCGAAAACCAGGTTCATGCGTCCCTCCAGGCTGCCCGTGACGGCGCGCTTATTGTCAACTACATGCACCAATTCTACTCGCTTGCGTATCCCAATCGCGACCCCACGCAGCTCGAGACATGTCATTTCTCCTTGACGACTGAGGGTTACACAATTGTACTTTGGATACACTGGCGGGAGGTAGGTCTAGAAGATGGCGAGGTATACTACAGGATGGAGGAAGTAGAGATGGCGCGAATGGGAAAGCTAAACGATCTTCTAGCTATGCGGAGGATGCTGCACAATTATCTTGATTTTGCGTTTGGAGAACGGTTAAGATCAATCAAGGACGCCCTTCCTGCATTTTGGCCGAACCGTCTGGAGAGAAGGGCTAAGAAGACGAAGTCCCAGAGTTCGACAACAGTATCCGGGTCGGAATTACGGTTTGATCTGCCAATAACGCCTTCGAGCAGTGTTGGAGAGAGCGTGAATAGGGATGCAGTGCCACCTAAGAAGATAAAGCGCAAGCTGACAGATATGTCACGGTAAAAGATATCATCTACACAGCGAATCGGGCCATGCAACGATATAAGAAGACTTGACCTCTCCATCAAAGAAACACAGACCATTGATCCATCGTTTGCTCTTCAAGCTTCCCATGCCATGCCGTGCCTTGCCATCAAAACTAACTTCCATGGATGCATACTTGGCCAGTGCCTTGCATGTCGCCTCATCTCCAACTTGATTGTCTGTACGAGTCCATGAAGTAAAAACGTACGTCGGCCCTGAACTGTGCCTCTCGTTGTAGTCTCTAACAAATACCGTATGGCAAGACTTGCCTTGCCCCCCTCTAGACGAACCCTTGATAAGGCGAGCGATTTGAAGGTATTGCCCGGTATCCATCGCATCGACGATGCCTGCTGCCATTACGTCCATGGCAAATCTTGGAGGCCAGTCGTCGCGCCTGATTGGTCGCTCGCGATTTCTCAGATAGTCGTCAAGGTCATCTGCTAATCGTTTGTAACGTCGCTTGTCTCGCTGATTGAGCAGTCCAACAAGGTCAAACAAACGACTTCGTTGGTAATCGTTGAGACCGTGACGATATAGTCCCTTTTGGCTTGGACTCTTCCGGTTGGAAAGCGAAGTTTTCCGGAGACAATCTGGCCGAATCATATCTAAAAGTTTCCACAAGAACCCCTTAGTATGAATACCAGCCTTAGAAAGGTAACTGACTGAGAACCGGCAGTGCTTCATGAATGTTAATGCGCCATCTAGCAATAGAGCGCTTATATTCAGAGCATGGTTCGCAAAAAAAATTGAATACGTTTTGGTATAGAGCCACTTCCCTATAGCTATCCCTAACTATTTCGCCATTGCTTATACAGAGTGTGAGGATCCCTATGCTTAAGCTTATCTTCAGAACGTTTTTCTTCGGTGCCAGGATTCGAGTATCATAACCGCAAACGTTGGCGGCAATTGCGAGAAGATCGGACGGGACTGATATATTGCGCTTATTGAGGTCCTCGAGAATATTGATCGTCATTAACTTCCGCGAGTCATGCATACCGCGTCGATATTGATGAATAACGTTGTATTTTCCGGCTCGCTGAAGAACCTGTTCGCATGTGGATTTTATGGACGGCCTTCGATCCATTTGGCGCAAGGCCAGGCAAAAGAGGGTGGCGTACTTCCGGAACTTATCCGACTTGACTACCAGCTCTCCTGAGAGGCACCCAAGCTCTTTTCGTGCACATGGCTTGTGAAGTCCCGCGGCATGACGGATTAGCAACCACATCTTCGTCCCAGCGAGATAGTCCTCTTGATATATCCATGCCCTACTCCACTACTGATCGTCCGTGATCTAAACCAGTAGGTCTAGAACTTCATCTAGCGTATATATATCGATTCCTTCTTTCAAGGTAGGAAACTCTCTATTGGCCTTCTGTTTAACGATTTGACCGTTCAATAGGCTCGTGAGGTGGTCTACCTGGACTTGTGTCTGAATCTCTACCCACAGATAGCCAACGGCGAAATCACAATTCTTGTAGACCAGATCCATGGATTGTATACCTTACTCCCTTTCGGGATCGTTATCTTGATCAATAGATAATTAATCGATCTAGAAGGGAATTATACCGAGCTGTCCTTGCTTATACCGAATAAACCAGATCGTCCGATCGAGAACAATATCGCGCAGGAGTATGGTTGTCTCTGGTAGATAGTATCCGCCCTTCGCGTTGCTTTCGCCGTGAGATGGATGCCACGGGTACGATAAGGCTACGTAATGGTCGACCTGCGAGCAGGGCCTAAGCAGGGTCTGAACAGGTTTTCCTTGTCCGTTAGGGCGGAAGTGAAGTCTTCCATCGACAGCCTCTGCTGGGAGAAAACACTTCAAGTTCCTCAGGAACCATATTGACTTGTCGTTCGACGAAACAGGCCAAACACGCTCATCGCTAGCGAACGCGCTCTTCTGGCGGATGCTATCCTACTACATTATTCGAGTTGTTCCAGCATTATTGCCAAATTAACGTTAGATAGCGAGTAAGTCCTGAAAATATTGCTCAAGGAGCACTTCTCGCGAGAAAGTATTAGTGCTGTCTTGCCGTAGTTGGTAGCACTATCTATTATCCACCATACGTCCCGTACGTTTGATGTTATTCCGTAGAACTTGGTCCTGTATTCTGTATCCGCTGTGGGTAGTTTGTCAACGTAGGTGGAAATCCTATGTATTACGACCGGATCCTGTACTAGGAATCCCATATGGGTGAAGCTACCAAGCCGCAGAGCTCAACCAGGGTTACGCATTCTATACGGGCAGTTATCGTCTATGGGCAATCAGGGTGCACGGCTACTTTGAGGGCAGGGTAGTGCAAAAACGGGGTATCTGGTCCCCGCATTCTCAGGTCTGCGTTTGGGAGTCACTCCCGTATCCTTTAGGCGCCCGTGCCGGGGCCATTCCCATGTTCTCTAAGCGCCCGTACGCGAACTCTCCCGCCCATTCACCCGTACATACTAAGATATGCATGGCATCTTTCCACTCCATCTACCAGTATCGCTAGCTTGTCATGAGCGCTGTGAGGTCTTGCATAAATTTCTCGTTCATCTTAGCCCACTTTTGAAAGGTTCTCACCCACTTCACTTTCCATTCTTCTAGCGCTTCAACTCTCGCTTCCAGATCCTGCATCCTTTTCGTAGCCATTGTTAGGGCCGAGCATTCCTCCTAGTATGTGTGAGACCTGCTCGTTTCGTCAACTATTCGTAAAGTCAGCTTACTGTTCCAGAGACCTTTCTTTTAACACTAGGACGCCCATCGTCCGAGTCCGGATCGTCGAAGTGAACTCGCTTCTTATTAGAACCATCTACGCATTTACCGCCTTGAGATATGGGGCCTGCCTGAGACAGTACACCGGCTTGCGGATCTGCCAACTTTACGTCTAGCTACCATGATACTATGACCATCAAAAAGTTGGCATCCGATGCTGATTGACGACGCATCCCGGCCAAGCCGCATTCCTTTGATGCCGCTAAGCTATTTTGGGCTAGCGAATAAGATGCTGCAACGCCAAGAGCTACCCCGCCAAAACGCGTCTCGCGATTTCAGTACACCAAACCCCCTACATCCTCTATCTACACCATGCAGGAACGTTCAAATTTATCAGAAATTTCTGGAAGCCGCACTCAAAATGGCGAGCTATTGAGTAGCCAGCGTCAACTTATCATCAAGATGGCGTCGCGCGGTACAAAACACCGAGAAATCGCGGACATGGTGAAGTGTTCGCGATCTGCGATCACGCGCACGTTACGAAGGTGGAAACAAAACAACACTACAACGTCTCGACACCGTTCTGGCAGGCCTACCATCGCGTCTCCGCAAGCCGAGAGAGCTATCGTTCGAACAGTGCAAAAAAATCCGAAGGTCCAATATACAGAATTAGCACAACTTGCTGCTCCGCATGTTACTACTCAACGGCCCCCTTCACGCACCTTTCTATATAATACACTTAGAAAAAAAGGACTACGAAACACTCGATCGCGGCGTAAGACTATTCTTCTACCAGAACATGCTGAAAAAAGGCGTATTTCTGAGCGAACCTAGCGCCACTAGCAGTGGCGCCGAAGGCCTGTTAGGTTTAGTGATGAATACTCTGTCAAACGAGGCTCTGGAAGGGATAGGGAGTGGTCTTTTACAGGGCTCTTTAGGCAATATAACAAGTTCTGTATAGTAGAAGTTCCCCCTAAGGGCTAGTAACTTACTTAAATAGTATGGGGTTCTATATAGCTAGATACGCGAGGGCGTGCTCGAAGAAGCAGGCTTATCATAATAGAATCTGACCCAGACTCGCGAAGGAGAGGCTATTCCACGCGCTCATACATTAAAGCGCTATAAGAAGGTCTTCTACCGACCTATAGAGTCGGGCACCTATTCATGCAAGATAACGCGTCGATTTATAGGGCTAGAATAGTCACTAGATGGCTGGCTGAAAACAACGTTACAACTATAGAATGGCCACCCTACTCGCCGGACCTCAACTCTATCGAACATATGTAGTGGGCCCTTAAGAAAAGAATCTATAAGTATTACTTTTACTTACTCTCTATAGGAAACACTAAAGAAGCGCGCGAGGCCCTTTATATGGCGTTAAAACGTTGCAGCCAAACTTTTCGACTAGTATAGTTAAGGAACTTTCGAAGGATATAACCCTTGAGAATAACCTGCAGTCTTGTTTAGAGCAATCGAACGCCCACTATCGCCATATTCACCACGCGGAGGCATAGGGTGTACGCGTGCTGCGGGGTCATAGGGAAGTGAGCGATGACGGAACCCTGACAGCGCGGCGGCTGCCAAAGTGCCAGTGGGGTTACGTGAGGAAGTAGCAGATAGCAGGAGATTGCACGATATAGTGTATGAATAGATCAAGTTGTGCCCTCTATTAGGGCAATGTTTTTAACTTTCTTGTGGACCTTCCCACAGCAGCTTGCCCTTCGGCCCTAATGTACTCGTTCTCGCTCTTACCAGCTTCGACTCTTCTTATTGTTATCCAAGTCATTGCCCACAGGTATAGCCCTATTAACCAACTCGTTAAGGATAGCGTACGACTCATCTACTGCGGATCGGGATAACTATCTACCGGCGCTAGGAGCTTACGAAGCTAGCCACCCAATACATTCGATCAGCTCAGTGATAGCAACCTGAATATTCTTACCAAACAACGACTTTGAACCAAATTAACACCCGAACCGAACCGAAAAGCTACCACTCGTATGCCATTCGAAACAGTACCGCATTCGACGTTCCTCGTTTTCAACCACACTTCACCGGCCCTCCCAGCCTAACTCGTCCGCTTCTTCTTCACTCGTCAGCATAAAGCTCATGGAAACCGACGGAAAAGAATCTCGTATCATCATCCGAGCTCGCGTAACAGATATACCAGGGGAATTGTGTCGCCGCCCGATTACCCTTGGGGAGATATTCTGCACAAACATTCTTGGGAGGTCCTTCAATACAAAAGTATCAGCGACAAGATTTGACGCTGTTCATATTCCGCATGGGTTTGATTCTGATAAACCAGTCAAGCGGTGGTTTATCTACGATCTCAACGTTGCATGCAACCTCGAAGAGAAGGAGCTACTGGCAAGAATTCCACACCATGTCTACCAAGCTAGCTTGGTAGATAATCAATGGTAGGATAGCCCATTGGGTGGATTAATAGGTATGCTTACTGTATTTAGGATATTTGTTGAGCGCGATGCTTGGCTCCCTAACGCGAAGAGTTACTGCGCAATGTTCTGCTGGGGGGGTCGAACAGAACAAGAGATTGCAGAAGCACTAAGAAAGAAACAGGTTTCATTGCAAGCGCATCAACTATCAATTCGTAACGATGACTCTTAAGTTTGTGCAATTGTTCCTAAGGTGTCTCCGGTGGAGTCTCTCCTCTGCATGCTGGGCAGTCCCTATCTGGCTCATTCTCTTGCGCCACATGCGCAACCTGACGTTGGTGAGGAGGGCATGTAGTATTGGCGTTTATAGCTTGTTGGCATCTCGCAATATGTTTAAAAGCAAGACCATTAGGATTATTAATCGGGTCTGTGTGTCTCGGCGCACATCGAAAAATCGCATTGACATCGTCGCACATCTTAATAGCGAGTTAGATAAAATTTGACGAAGAAAGCTTGGTGTTATACCTTTCACAATCGATAAAAGCGTATATGATCCGTTCGCAACAAGTTTAGATGGATATTAGAGATGTCAGTCTTGCGATACGACGAAAAAGTGCCACTCTGCTTCACCCACCTGCTCATCTACACTGCCGGAGGAGTTGGAGACAGAAAAACGGAAGACTTTGGACGACAAGAGTAGAGGGACAGCCTTTTGGAAGGAAGAAGGAATTGTTGGGGGTGAGGGATCGATGCGGGGTACAACTGCGCCAAGACGAGTATATATATGCTTAGGGTTGCGGCACCCCTAACCAATCGCCTTATCGCATACATCCAGCCAACCGACGTGTTCTAAAACCTTGAAGACGCATGTTAGAGCAAGTGCATGCATAAAGGTGTACCTGGACAAGTGTTCACCGTCACATGCAGCCACATTCCCAGCAGCGGGGTACCTGCGAACTATCAATCGTACATACCAACAGCATGCGCGCAATAGAGATTACTTCGTCCGGGCCTACGGCTCCATCAGCGATTTTGCCCACAAAGGATTAGCCGATCGTAGAATCAATGTAATACAAATATAACGAGTGGTAATTAAAACGCGTTTATGTTAACGGCTAGTAGAGGGTTAGGGCGTGTAAGGCGTTCGGCTGGAACCAGTCTAAAGTTAGTATAGCGTATGTCAAGAGCGCTGGCGGGAAGTAAATCGAGCAGCGCGAAAGCCGGAAGCCGAACCTGCACACTACTGTACTTTAACTTTAACCCAACGTGCTTCTATATAGACAGCGAAATAATCCTCTCTTACTACGAGATTATCTGCTCGGCCGCGTCTATATAGAGGGTGATGACGTCAGCTAAGCGGGATTAGAAACGGCTTTTCTATCAAGTAGAATCTCCTATTAGCCTGTTTTATAAAAAGAAAAGTACCTATCTAGGTGGCTAGGTATTATAATATTACGTTATAGGAAAGTTCTAAAATAGGCCCCAGTTTAACTAATAACCATGATAGTTCTATATATATTTTAAGGGTTCTAAATCTAGAAATATAAAGGAGTAGAAATAGATTTTTAAAGTATCTATTTATTAGTTATTATACTAGTCTAGCTAGGAGGTATTTTAATACTAATTTTTTATTTATTTTATTTCTTAGTTTATATTATTTTATAAGGTATTAAAGGACTTAGGATAGTATTAAAAAATAAGAAAATAATATAATTAACTATTGTTGTATAGTAGCTGGTTCACCCGATATAGCCAGCTTTCTCGCCAGCTTTCTACCGGTATACCAGCGGAAAGCCAATAGTAAAGCGATAGTAAACTAGTAGTAAGCTAGTAATACTCTAGAAGGATCCTTAGATTCTTAGAAAGGAAGTTATTTAATAGGGGGTTAGACCGAGGGATTCTCCGCAAAGATATATATAACTAGCCTTTAATCCTTCGTCGAGATATAAGTCTAGAGGGATTTATAGTAATAGAGAATTAGAATTAGAACTAGAATTTATCATTTATTTAAATTAAACCTATAATATCTTATTAAATACTTATTTCCTTATTCTTCTTAGAATATCTTCTAATTGCGGGTCGCGAACTTATACCTATAAAAACCAATCCTAAATCTACCTATCTAATTTAGTGTCGATACTTCTCCTCCCTTTTATATTCTTTTCTTCTTTAACTAACTATTACTTAATATTTTTAGCGAGGGATATAGGGTATCTCTAATAGTCTATTAGGAGATAAGCTAAGTATCTAGAATATAATTTAACTAATTTTAATCTTCTTAATAATAATAACGACGAAAGCCTGGTAGGAAGAGCCCGAAGGAAGAACTAATACCTAAATATAAGAAGGGATAAGGAAGAACCCTAAAGTATAAGTTAAGGATAGGAAGGATCTAATATACTAATAAAGATTTTTATTTATTTCTATTTTCCTAGTTAGCTAGATTAATAAGGGTAAGTAGAAGTAAGGTCTAATAACTTATTAAAAGGACCTATATAGGATAAAATAGGAAATAGTTAGGCCCTAGGAGTATTTCGATATTCTATTAGTAGAAACCCCAAGGTCGCCTAGATCCCCTACTAAAAACATGCCCCTTATTTTAATAAATAAATACTTAATTTAGGTATAGACCTAGGCTAATCTAGAGGATTATACAGTACTATAACGAATCTTATTTAAAGAACCTAGAAGGTCTAGGTTAGGTATATTAGAAGCCGACTCTAATACTAAACTAGAGGACGTAGGAAAGTATTTACTAAGGTTAAAGAGATAAAAAGAACTAAGGTATAAGAAGCTAGAGAATAATAAACTATTAGTAGTAGCCCTACCTTAGTAAAAGGTATATTTTCGACTGTAGCCAAATAACCTAAATATACCAAGATTTAAAGGGTCGAATATTATAGTATTCCTAGAGGAATATAAGTTTAGTACTTAAGGTATAGGTTAAAATAGTATAATAATAAAATAGAAACTCCCCTACTTCTATATACCTAAAGTCTAATAATATATTATAAGTATCCTAGAATATATAGATCCAATAGTTAGTTAGACAGGGTTTTATAAGGTTCTATAGTATAAATACACCGACTTAGATATTAAATAGTAGAAGATAAGCTGAGTATACCTAGAAGTATAGTTATAAGAAGTTAGTTAATAGTTAGTAAAGCTTAATAACTACTACTACTAATTTATAACCTAATTAGATAATACTCTCTAAAGAAACTAGATAATAAAGGAGGAATATAGATACCTATTTTTTAAAAGACTATTAAGAGACGACTAGTAGATAGTTATACTATATATAAATAAGGTAGACCAACTATATAGCAGAGTCTTATATATATACTATATTAATAAAATGCGAGACTACCTAAGAAAGATCCACCTTTAGAAAGAATAAATCTAGGTAATTAACTTATCTAATAAATAGTTGGCAAGCCAACTTATAAAATAAGATATAGAATTACTAGGAGGTATAAGTATCCCCCTTCCTTTAAAGGTATAACATGCTAGTAGATTGCCTTAGCTAGGAAGAATAATAGAATATTAGGAGGTACTAGATCTAGAAATCAAGTTAATTATTAATTAGATACGTAATCTTAAGGTTATTCTTACTCTTTAGGACTTTAGTAAATAGTAGTATAAATACCCAGCTAGCTAAAAAGCGATACTAAAAAGGGCTAACTATAACTATATATATAGTAGTCTCGTCGCGCTAATACTATATATAGAAAGGAATAATAGGTCCTTTATAGCTTCTTATCCTTTAATTATTAATCTAAGGGTAAATATTTAAGCGATTAATAGTTAAGACTATAAAAAGGTAAGCTATAGATACTATAGCTTACCTAATTATATAATTTAAAGCTACTATTAGTACTAATAACTTATTATAAAAGGCTAGTACTATAAGGTATTTAATATTAACCAAAGGTTCTAGGAATACTACTATAGGCTAGAAGGAGTAGGGTTTAAAAGGTTCTAAGGATACTACCTATTTATTAATCGAGATAACCTATAGAAGTATTTAATATAGGAAATCACTTAGTTCTTTAATATTACTAATACTAACTTAATGTATAACTTCTTAGATTTCCCTTAATTATAATCTAAGAAAGAAGCCTCTAATAAGGTATTAATCAACCTTAGTTAGAATTTTAGAGTTTTATCTAATCTAGAACTAGAGCTAGAAGGGATTAAGCGAGCTAAATAGTTCTATTAGTTATACTAGGAATATAATCTATTAAATAGGGAAGTAAATTACCTTATTAATAAGGTATATAGAGTAGAGACCTATAGGAGGGGAAAAGGAGGATCTAATAAGGTATTAGATATAAGGATAGGAAAGAGTAGATTTATAAAGGATATCCTTTACCTAACTAATATATTACTAGATAAAGGTATTATAATAAGAGAGTAATAGAATATTAGGGATTTCTATATAGTAGTACTACTAGACTCTCTAACCTTAGATTAGGTAATAAATAATATATTAGAATAGGAAGAATAGATTATTATATCTAAGGTAAGGAAGACCTTAGAGCGATAAATAGAAGAACTAATACTAGATTAAAGGAGGAAAGGAAAGGTAGTACTAGGGCTACTACCTTTAGACTAGGATTTAGTCTAAATACTTATAAATCTAAATAAGAACTCGCTACTTAGATTAATATTTAATTAGGAAGTTAAAGGGTTAATAGTCGTAGTAATATTAAGTTAATAGATAATTACTAATATAGTATCAGGGCTGCTTAAAAAGGTAGCCGAAGATAGGAAGAATATACCTAATAAAGAATTAGGGAATATATTTACCTTCTAGAAAAGATAATAGAAGCCTAAACAGTAATAGAGCTGGGAAGAACCTAAAGAAAGTGGTATAATAAGTCGAAGGTTAGTTTAGATATTAGTACTATTATTATATAATCGGATCTAAGAGGTAATAATAGCTTAGTAATAATAATATAATATTAGAGAATATATAGACGGGTATAATACTAGCTTAGATAAGGTACTAATAAGGAGTAAAGCGAACCTTAAACGCTAATAGGGGGTTATAATAATAAAGAGTAACCTTTTAACCTATTTTATTACTATCTAAGGATAATATTATAAAGCTTTAATTAATACTAGATTAGAGCTTAATATTATATAGGAAACTATAGTAAGGGCTTTAAATATCTATATAGAAGATTAAGATTAAAGCTACCTTTTAATAGAAGAGTAGTCTAGAATAATAGGTATAAGCAGCTCCCTAGACGAGTATATTAGAATAGTATACGCAGTACTAGTAATAGTAGGAACGATTACCATTCCTATAATATTTAAAATAACCTGCTAAATTTAAAGACCTATCCTACTAGGCACTTCTTAGTATAATATAGCGAAATTAAATATCTAATTCTATCTAATAGGGCGTTATAAGTACTAGGTAACCAGTTAAGATAGAAAGTAAATAGTATCTTTCCTAGTATTAAACCTAGCTCTAATAGCTAATCTAGAAGAAATAAATAATAACCTAATAGGGAAAGATTAGGGAGTATATTTATAAGGATAGTATACTCCTTACTTATAAACCCTAATAATAGCTCTAATATATAGTTAAATAAGATAATAGTACGAATAGGATATTCTAAGAATTAGATACCTAAGGATATAATAGTATTAGAGCTATACTAGTAGAAGTAAAGGCAGGAATATCGATATAATAAGGTTAATACAATATATAAATAAGTAGATAAGAAAGTCTAACTAGTTAATAAGCTATAAATTAAGCTAAATTTAGACTTTAGGTATCTAGATTAGAGAAAACGAGCGATAGCGCGTTAGATAGCTACGATATTAAATTAGAGAGTAGACCTAGATCCTTATAGATAGATTTTTAAATAACGCTATACGCTATTTCCACGTAGGGCTCGCTTAATATCTAATTAATTAACGAAGATAAATATTAGTATAGAGCTACTACTAAGAGAAATCGAACTTATTAAGGAACTAATATTCTATTAGGAGGCGGCGCTAGCCTAGGATTTCCCTAAAATAATAATAATTTACCTAGATATCTTGCTACCTTATTAAATTAGGACAATTCCTTATAAAGTATAGTAGGAAAAGGGATTCTAGTATCCTCTATCTATCGAAAAGACGGCTATAAAGATATTTTAAGAAAGGATAAAGCGATAGATGCTCGAATACTACGATAGTTAGTATAGAAATCCCTAGTTCCTAGTACCTAAGAAGTAGAAAGGTGAATACTAATTAATTAATAATATATAGAAAATCAATAGTATAATAGAAAGAGATACGAACCTTCCTCCTTTAGCTGATAAATTCTTAGAGCGTCTTGCTAGAAGATTAGTATATTCCTTATTTAACCTATTTTTAGGCTACGATTAAATATTACTCTATCCTAAATTATATAATATTATAGTATTTATAATATTAATAGGACTATTCTAATAGTATACTATACCCTAAGAAGTAATAAACTTAGTTATAGTATTTATACAAGTTATTATAAAAATCCTAGAGAGATACTTCCCTAATATAGCACTATTTATCGATAATATAGTGGTTAGAGGGCTAAAAAGCAAGTATAATAATAAAGAATTGCTACTAGGAGTTTGGAAATTTATCCTAGAATACCTCTAATAAGCTAATAGAGTCCTTATAGACCTAGAATAAGTATACGCTATAGTATTAGGTATAAAATCCTACTAGTTTATAAGTAATATAGAAGTAGTAGGCTATTATATTAACTAGTTTAGTCGACTACTAGAAAATAAGAAGGTTGCGAAAATATAGAACTAGTAACTATATAAGATAGTTAAGGAAGTCTAATAGTTTATTAGGATTTATATATACTACTAATAATAGATCTACCTCTTTATACTTAAAGTAGAACCTCTTTTTAGGCTATTAAAAAAGAATTAGGAATTTAAATAGCTAGCTCCTTAAGCTAAGGTAATATAAACCTTTAAAGACTATATTACTTTAGTACCAGTTTTATCTATTCTCGATTATAAATCAGGGTATATAGTTTTCCTAGTAGTTAATACTAGTTAATATAGTATAAGGGTAGTACTCGAATAGGTAAGGGAGGATAGTAAGTAGTACCCTATTAGATTCGAAAGTATACTCTAGTCTAATATTAAATTAAAATAGTATTCTATAAAGTAAGAATATAAAGCTATACTATAGATACTTAAGAAGTTTAGCTAATACCTATATAGTATCTATTTTACTATTAAGATAGATATAGTAATACTAATTAAATAACTTAATTAATCCTTAACTAACCTACCTAGATTAATAATAAATTGGTAGTTAGTAGCTATTCTCCTTTAGGATTTTAATATTTTATACTAATTAGGGAAAGGGAATATTATTACTAATACTATATTATAATATCCGAAGCTAGAAGGATAGACCCCTCTTAAAGAACCTAAGGATAGCGTAGAACTATTTATTAAATACTAGATTAAAAAGTACAGTAGGGTGACACAAAAAAAGAATAATCAAAAAAAACACGATTTTAAAAAGGCTATAACTCTATCGATTTTAACGCTATAATAAAAAGAAAACTAAAATTTTAAAGAGAAAATCAAGAAGTTTATTTTTACGCTTAGTAATCCTAATTAGTCAGCAAGTTGGATAGAGGATAACTTACTATATAGGAAGAAAAAAAAAACCAAAAGTTTACTTTATAATAACTTTTTTCCGTATTTATATTTTTAGCTCTATTTTATATTATCTATAATAGACTTAATATAGACCTTATATATAAATTTTGAAGAATATCTATAAATTCTAAAATAAGTTATAAATAATATAAAAATTAGCTTATAT
>Ga0247757_10001285_pt1 | contig 17267 bp, 21 predicted proteins | sample UWRJL126311R4_FD_180929 | JGI IMG/M metagenome (GOLD analysis project Ga0247757, IMG submission 180929) | Plant litter microbial communities from Arlington Agricultural Research Station in Wisconsin, United States - UWRJ-L126-311R-4 | ecosystem: Environmental > Terrestrial > Plant litter >... | reverse complement strand
ATGCCCTTCCTGCCCGACGGCACCCCGATCGAAATCTGCCTCAACCCCCTCGGCGTGCCTTCGCGCATGAACGTCGGCCAGGTGCTCGAAACGCACCTCGGTTGGGCGTGCAAAAAGCTCGGCATCAAGGTGGCCACCCCCGTGTTCGACGGTATTCCCGAGAGCAAAGTGCGCGGCTATCTCAAGGAGGCCAAGCTGCCTTCGACCGGCAAGAGCCCGTTGCATGACGGTCGTACCGGCGAGAAGCTCGATCAGGAAGTCGTCGTTGGCTACATCTACATGATGAAGCTGAACCATCTCGTGTCGCACAAGATCCACGCGCGCGCGGTCGGTCCGTACTCCCTCGTCACGCAGCAGCCCCTGGGCGGCAAAGCCCAGTACGGCGGCCAGCGCTTCGGCGAAATGGAGGTGTGGGCGCTCGAAGCCTATGGCGCGGCGCACACCCTGCAGGAGCTCCTCACCGTCAAGTCGGACGACGTCAACGGCCGCACCAAGATCTACGAGTCGCTCGTCAAGGGCGACAACACGCTGAGCGCCGGCACGCCGGAATCGTTCAACGTGTTGGTCAAGGAAATGCAGGCCCTCGGCCTCGACATCAAATTGAACAAACGCACCGCGCTCGGGGAAGCCCTCGGCGGCGCTCGCTAAACTTAACACAATACTGGGAGCAAAATCGCAATGAGCACCGAACAAGCCCGCGAAGAAGTCCGTTCCGTCCTCGGTTCGGACGAGAATCAGTTCGACAGCGTTTCCATCACCGTCGCCGCGCCGGAGACTATCCGCGCGTGGTCGAAAGGTGAGGTGAAGAATCCCGAGACGATCAACTACCGCACCTTCAAGCCCGAGCCGGGTGGTCTTTTCTGCCAAAAGATCTTCGGCCCGGTGCGTGACTACGAGTGCGCCTGCGGCAAGTACAAGCGCATCAAGTACAAGGATGTCGTGTGCGACCGCTGCGGCGTCGAGGTGACCATCGCCCGCGTCCGCCGCGAGCGCATGGGCCACATCGAGCTGGCCGTCCCCGTCGCCCACATCTGGTTCCTCAAGAGCATGCCGAGCCGCCTCGGCCTCCTGCTCGACATGACCGCCCGTTCCCTCGAGCGCGTCATCTACTACGAGAACTACATGGTGACCAATGCGGGCAAGACGCCGCTCGAACTCAAGCAGCTCCTCACCGAGACCGAGTACCAGCAGGCCGTCGATGAGTACGGCGCCGATGCCTTCACCGCCAAGATGGGCGCCGAGGCCGTCCGCGACGTGCTCACCCAGGTCGACATGGAGGCGGTCGTCGCCGAGCTCCACGAGACGATGCGCGCCACGCGCTCGAAGCAGATCAAGAAGAAGCTCTCGAAGCGTCTCAAGGTCATCGGTGGTTTCATCAGCTCCAAGTCCCGTCCGGAATGGATGGTCATGGAAGTCCTGCCGGTCATCCCGCCCGACCTCCGTCCGCTCGTTCCGCTCGAGGGTGGCCGCTTCGCGACCTCCGACCTCAACGATCTCTATCGCCGCGTCATCAACCGCAATAATCGCCTGCGGAACCTGATGCAGCTGAAGACGCCGGACGTCATCATTCACAACGAAAAGCGCATGCTCCAGGAGGCCGTCGACGCTCTGTTCGACAACGGCCGCCACGGCCGCCCGGTCACGGGCGCCGGCAACCGCGCCCTGAAGTCGCTTTCCGACATGCTCAAGGGCAAGCAGGGCCGCTTCCGCCAGAACCTCCTCGGCAAGCGCGTCGACTACTCCGGCCGCTCCGTCATCGTCATCGGTCCCGAGCTCAAGCTCAACCAGTGCGGTCTGCCGAAGAAGATGGCGCTCGTGCTCTTCGAGCCGTTCATCATCCGCCGCCTCAAGGAACTCGGCTTCGTGCACACCGTCCGCGGTGCCCGCAAGATGATCGAGAAGAAGTCCCCCGAAGTGTGGGACATCCTCGAGGAAGTCACCAAGGGCCACCCGGTGCTGCTCAACCGCGCGCCGACGCTGCACCGCCTCTCGATCCAGGCTTTCGAGCCCGTGCTCATCGAGGGCTCGTCCATCCGCGTTCACCCGCTCGTCTGTACCGCCTACAACGCGGACTTCGACGGTGACCAGATGGCCGTCCACGTGCCGCTGTCCCTTGAGGCCATCCTGGAGTGCAAGCTCCTGATGATGTCGACGAACAACATCTTCTCGCCGTCCTCCGGCAAGCCGATCCTCACCCCGTCGCAGGACATCGTCCTTGGCGCCTACTACCTCTCCGTCGAGCCGCGCAACAAGCCCGCCAAGGGCACCCGCGTGCCGCTGCTCGCCGGCCTGCAGGAAGTCCAGTACGCCAAGGCCGACGGCGCCCTCAAGGTGCACGATTGGATTCACATCCCGAACCCGGACTTCGGCAAGGACAGCGTCTACGGCAACAAGGAGCGCAAGGTTCTCCTCACCACCGTCGGCCGCGTGATCTTCAACCAGATCTGGCCCGCCGGTCTCGGCTTCATCAACTTCCCGGTGCCGAAGGGCAAGCTGGGCGACCTCATCCTCAACACCTACAAGGTGGCGGGCGACCGCGTGACGGTCGAGACGCTCGACAAGCTGAAGGAGCTCGGCTTCCAGACCGCCTTCCAGGCCGGCATCTCGATCGGCATCGACGACATGATCATTCCCGAGAACAAGAAGGAGATCGTGTCCGACGCCCGCAAGAAGGTCGACGAGGTCGAGTCCCAGTACAAGAAGGGCATCATCACCTCCGGCGAGCGCTACAACAAGATCATCGACATCTGGACCGGCGCCACCGATCGCATCGCGAAGGCGGTGTTCGGCAAGCTCGAGAACAACGACGGCAAGCCCGAGGTTAACCCGGTGTACATCATGATGGACTCCGGCGCCCGCGGTAACAAGCAGCAGGTCCGCCAGCTGTGCGGTCTCCGCGGCCTCATGGCCAAGCCCTCCGGCGAAATCATCGAGCGCCCCATCCTGTCCTCGTTCCGCGAGGGCCTCACGGTGCTCGAGTACTTCATCTCCACGCACGGCGCCCGCAAGGGTCTCGCCGACACCGCCCTCAAGACGGCCGACGCCGGTTACATGACCCGCAAGCTTTGCGACGTGGCCATGGACGCCGTGGTCACCGAGGAGGATTGCGGCACGCGCGACGGTATCTGGAAGAAGGCGATCTTCGAAGGTGAGACGATGCTCGTCTCGCTCGCCGAGCGCATCGTGGGCCGCTTCTCGGCCGACGACGTGTTCGACCCGCTCGCCCCGACCAAGACCATCGTCAAGTCCGGCGAACTCATCACCGAGGAACTCGCCAAGCGCATCGACGACTCCGGCATCGAGCGCGTCAAGGTGCTCTCGCCGCTCACCTCCACGAGCGAGCAGGGCATCGACGCCAAGTCGTACGGCATCAATCCCGCGACCAACAAGGTCGCGAAGATCGGTGACTCCGTCGGCATCATCGCCGCCCAGTCCATCGGCGAGCCGGGCACGCAGCTCACCATGCGTACCTTCCACATCGGCGGCGTCGCCTCCGCGGGTTCCAAGAACCCCGAGATCAAGGTGCGCAATGCCGGTATCGTGAAGTACCGCGGCCTCCGCCTCGTGCAGACCGCCGAGGGCTTCAACATCGTCCTCAACAAGACCGGTTCGCTCCAGATCCTCGACGACAACGACCGCGAGCTCGAGTCCTACCCGATCGTGGTCGGTACCTTCCTCTCCGTCGCCGACGGGGACAAGGTCACCAAGGGCCAGACGATCGCCCAGTGGGATCCGTACAACATTCCGGTTCTCTCCGAGAAGGCGGGCACGCTCCACTTCAAGGACATGATCCCGGGTGTGACCGTGAAGCGCGAGCTCGACGAATCGACCGGCCGCATCGCGACCGTCGTCATCGAGCACAAGGAAGACCTCAATCCGCAGATCGAAGTCCGCGACGACCACAACAAGCCGGTCGCTGCGTACTCCATCCCGACCGGTGCCCAGGTGGCCGTCGCCGAAGGCGACATCATCCAGCCGGGCGCCCTGCTCGCCAAGACGCCCCGCCAGGCGTCCGTGACCAAGGACATCACCGGTGGTCTCCCGCGCGTGGCCGAGCTCTTCGAAGCCCGCCGCCCGAAGGAAGCCGCCGAGATGGCTCGCATCGAGGGTGTCGTCTCGTTCGAAGGCTCCATCCGCGGCAAGCGCAAGCTCGTCGTCCGCCAGGAAGAGTCCGGCGCCGAGGAGGAACACCTGATCCCGCACGGCAAGCACATCATCGTGCAGGCCGGCGACGTCGTCCACAAGGGCCAGCACCTCACCGAAGGCTCCGCCGATCCGCACGAGATCCTCGAGATCCTCGGGCCCACGGCGCTCTACGAGTTCCTCATCGGCCAGGTGCAGGAAGTCTACCGTCTCCAGGGCGTGTCGATTAACGACAAGCACATCGAGGTCATCATCCGCCAGATGCTCCGCAAGGTCCGCATCAGCGATCCGGGTGACACCGAGTGGTTCTGGGGCGAGCAGATCGACCGCGTGGCCTTCCTGCGCGAGAACAAGCGCATCGAGGCCGCCGGCGGCAAACCCGCCGAGGCCGATCCGATCCTGCTGGGTATCACCAAGGCCTCGCTCGAGACCGAGAGCTTCATCTCGGCCGCCTCCTTCCAGGAGACGACCCGCGTCCTCACCGACGCCTCGACGCTCGGCAAGGTCGACACCCTGCGCGGCTTCAAGGAGAACGTCATCATGGGTCACTTGATCCCGGCGGGCACCGGCCTCCCGGCTTACAAGAAGCTCAAGGTCACGCTGCCGCTCGGCGGCGAGATCCCGATGGACGAGGCTCCGAAGGCCACGGCCGAGGCGAGCTAAGGCTCCCTGCAACAAATTCAAAAGCCGTTCCGCGCACCGCGGAACGGCTTTTTTCTTGTCCGGACTCAGGCGCCCCCGAGCGGCGGCACCGTGTTGGGCGGGGGCGGCCGCGGCTGGCGGCGATCAACGCCGTCCCACTGGCCGGGAGTTTTCACCGTCAGCGTTTCCGCAAAATGGAGCGGGATCTTCGCGAGCAGGGCGAGAAAGGGGAGGGTGGTGAGCAAAGTGAGGGCGGAAGTGTCCGGGGTGAGCCCGCCGAAAATGGCCGCGGCAAAAGCCATGAAAAAAATCGCGCCCCAGACCAGCGTGCTCGCGAGTACGGGCCAGACGATGAATTTCAACCCCGTGCGCGCCGGCCGGCGCGAGCGCCACAGCGGTGCGGCGGGAAGCGCGAGCACGGTGAGAAACAGCACCCGGCCGGCGGCACCGCTCGCGAAGATGGTCGAGACCATATAAAAAAACGCGTCCACCAAACCGAAGATCTTCGTGGCAAACATGCCGAGCTGGGCGTTCGCGTTGGGTACGGAAAAGATATCGTCCTGGTCGTAGAGGCTGGTGAAGCGGCCGGACTCGATTTGCGTGTACCGTTCCATGAAGGCGGCGAGGCGCTGCGCGTACTTTGCGGGATCGGCCTGCCGCAGGGAGGCGCTCCGCGGCACCTGTGGTTTCCCATCGACGACGGAAGCGATCTCGGGAAATTCCCGGCGCAGTTTCTGCCGCGCGACAGTGACATTGAACGGGGCGGACAGGCTGATCGGTTTCCAGCCATATTCGCTGTCCTGCAGGCGTGACGCGAAGCTCCGGGCGAGGGCAAGCGGGTGCTGGTCGAGCGCGACTCTGGTCAGCTGGTAGTTGAAAGCGCTCCAGCGGCCCGCCGCGGCCGACGATTGGCTGGTGATGATCCACACCAGCAGCCCGCCGGAGACCAGCAGGATGGCGCTGAGGCGCAGGGCACGGATGGATTCCCGACGCAGCCAGGGCACGAACTTGTCGTTGGAGAGCCCTGTCGACTTGGTCGAACTCATGTGGAGGCACGAATACAGGGTTGGGGGTGGTTGTCACGCCTGACGCTAGGGGGGCCGACGCCGTCAAAATAGGCCTTGTTTTTCACGATTTGAGAGGGAAACTGGTGGTCCTCCCGCCAAAAGACGCCTGTAGAGCCTAGCTCCGGGTGTCTTTCGCCCGGCCCTCACCGGCCGGGCGTTCTTTTTGATACGGGGTTGCCCGGTATCAATCCGCCATGGCCCAAGAGCGACGGCGGGTAGGGGATGATATAAGTCACTGCAACCCGCGGGGGAGCGGGTTGTGAATAACTTTCCCCCTCTTTTTTCGATTTAACTCTTGAAGTAGGCGCCCGCGCCCGGCTTTTTTCACCCTCCCTATCGTCACTTACAGCCGCCGCAGCCAAACTGTGGAGGCACCTGAGACGCCACGGTTTCGAGGGTTTTCCCTCGGAATTCGTGTTTCAACATAAAGCGCGCAAATAGTGCTTGCCGGAGGCTTCGCCTCCGGTAGGTTCCGCGCCTTTTCCACTTTTCAAACCCTTCCATTTAACCACATGCCAACCATCAACCAACTCGTGAGAAAAGGACGCCGCAAAGTCGTTGCGAAGTCCAAGGCTCCGGCGCTGCAGGGCAACCCCTTCCGCCGTGGCGTCTGTGTGCAGGTCATGACCCGCACGCCGAAAAAGCCGAACTCGGCCATCCGCAAGGTCGCCAAGGTTCGCCTCACGAACGGTACCGAGGTCATTTCCTACATTCCTGACGAGGGCCACAACCTCCAGGAACACTCCATCGTGCTCGTGCGCGGCGGTCGTGTGAAGGATCTCCCGGGTGTGCGTTACCATATCGTCCGCGGCACGCTCGACGCCACCGGTGTCGAGAAGCGCCGTCGTTCCCGTTCCAAGTACGGCGTCAAGCGCCCGAAGGCTGCCAAGTAAACCTCGTTCTTTTCCGCTACCATGTCTCGTCGTCGCAGAGCTACGCATCGCCCCACCGTCCCGGATGTCCGCTATAACAGCGCGCTGGTGACCCACCTGATCAATGTCATCATGAAGAGCGGCAAGCGCACGCTCGCCGAGCGCATCGTCTACGGTGCCTTCGAGCGCGTGAGCGAGAAGCTCCAGAAGGGCGATCCGGTCGACCTGCTCATGGGCGCCATGGAAAACGCCCGCCCGAAGCTGGAAGTGAAGAGCCGCCGCGTCGGTGGCGCCACCTACCAGGTTCCGGTCGAGATCTCTTTCGAGCGCCAGGAGTCCCTGGCCCTCCGCTGGATTGTTGACGCGGCCAACGGTCGCAAGGGCATCCCGATGCGCGAGGCCATCGCCGCCGAGATCATCGACGCCTACAACAACACCGGCAGCGTGGTGAAGAAGAAGGAAGAAATGCACAAGATGGCCCAGGCCAACCGCGCCTTCGCCCATCTCCGCTGGTAAGGAATCATTAGTATGTCCGTCGCTTCTCCCATCAATATCACTGTCGTCACCGACAAGGCCAAGGTCTCGTCGGTCAACTCGAAGGATCGTCCGTTCCCGCTCGAATGGACGCGTAACATCGGCATTGCCGCGCACATTGACGCCGGCAAGACCACGACGACCGAGCGTATTCTTTTCTATTCCGGCGCCGTCCACAAGATGGGCGAAGTCCACGAGGGCACCACGGTGACCGACTGGATGGAGCAGGAGCGCGAGCGCGGCATCACGATCACCGCCGCCGCCATTTCCTGTGCCTGGAATGCCTCCTGGGGTCCTTGGAAGGGCATCAAGCAGCGCATTAACATCATCGACACCCCGGGGCACGTGGACTTCACGGCCGAGGTGGAGCGCTCCCTCCGCGTGCTCGACGGCGCCGTCGCCGTGTTCGACGCGGTCGCCGGCGTGCAGCCGCAGTCCGAGACCGTCTGGCGCCAGGCCAACAAGTACAAGGTTCCGCGCATCGCTTTCATCAACAAGATGGATCGCGTCGGCGCCGACTTCTTCCGCTGCATCGACGACATTCGCAACAAGCTCAAGGCGAATGCCCATGCCCTCTATCTTCCGATCGGCGCCGAGGAAAACTTCACCGGCCTGATCGATCTCGTCCAGAATGTCGCCTACTCGTTCGAGGACGACCCGAAGGATCCGCTGGGCATGAACCCGAAGACGGTCGAGATCCCGGCCAACATGGTCGCCAAGACCAAGGAATATCGCGACAAGCTCATCGAGGCCGTTTCCGATTTCGATGACGTCATCGCCGAGAAGTACCTCGGTGGCGAAGAGATCACGGTCCCCGAGCTCCTGCTCGCGGTCCGCAAGGCCACGATCTCCCTCCAGTTCACCGGTGTGTTCCCGGGCTCCGCCTTCAAGAAGAAGGGTGTCCAGCGCCTGCTCGACTGCGTCGTCAACTACCTCCCGAGCCCGATCGACGTCCCCCCGATGAAGGGCCAGGACAGCGATGGCAAGGAAGTGGAGGCGGTCGTCAGCGACTCGGCCAAGCTGGCCGGTCTCGCGTTCAAGCTCTGGAACGACCCGTTCGTCGGCCGCCTCGTGTTCTACCGCGTTTACACCGGTGTGCTCACGCGCGGCATGTCCCTCTACAATCCCCGCACCCGCCGTTCGGAGCGCGTCTCGCGCCTCGTGCTCATGCGCGCCATCGAGCGTGAAGAAATCGAGAAGGCCTACTCGGGCGACATCTGCGCGGTCGTTGGTGTCAAGGACGTCATCACCGGCGACACGCTGTGCGACGAGGATTTCGACATCCGTCTCGAGCCGCCGTCCTTCCCGGAACCGGTTATCTCGATGTCCATCGAGCCGAATTCCAAGGGCGACCAGGAAAAGCTCGGCGTGGCGCTCCAGCGCCTCGTGGCCGAGGATCCGACGCTCCGCGTCAAGACCGACCAGGACACCGGCCAGACCATTCTCGCCGGCATGGGCGAGCTGCACCTCGAGATCATCATCGATCGCATGAAGCGCGAGTTCAAGGTCGAGGCGACCTCGGGCAAGCCGCAGATCGCGTATCGCGAGACCATCACCAAGGCCGCGGACGGCGAAGGCAAATTCATCCGCCAGTCGGGTGGTAAGGGCCAGTACGGCCACGTCGTGGTCAAGATGGAGCCGAACGAGAAGGGCAAGGGCGTCGAGGTCATCAACGAGACCGTCGGCGGTTCCATTCCGAAGGAATTCATCAAGCCCGCCACGGACGGTCTGCTGGAAGGCGCCAACAACGGCGTCATCGCGGGCTTCCCGGTCGTCGATGCCATCATCCGCATCGTCGACGGCTCCTTCCACGAGGTCGACTCGTCGGAAATGGCGTTCAAGATGGCCGGCATCTTCGCTTTCAAGGAAGCGATGAAGCAGGCCGGTCCGATCCTGCTCGAGCCGATCATGGGCGTCGAGGTCACCACCCCGGAAGAGTACCAGGGCGACCTCATGGGCGACATCAACCGTCGCCGCGGCCAGATCCAGGGCATGGATAACAAGTCCGGCGCGTGCATCATCTCGGCGCACGTCCCGCTGGAACTCCTCTTCGGTTACGTCACGGACATTCGCTCCCTCTCGAAGGGCCGCGCCAGCGCGTCCATCACGCCGTCGCACTTCGCGCAGGTGCCGAATTCCCAGCTCAGCAAGATCGTCGAGGCCAACGCCAAGGGCCCGGCTCGTACCTAATTTTCAACCCTCGTTCTTTATACCGCCATGAAAGGCCAACGCATTCGCATCAAACTCCAGGGCTTCGACTATCGCGTCATCGACCAGTCGGCCTCGGAAATCGTGGAAACCGCCAAGCGCTCCGGCGCCCGCGTCTCGGGCCCGATCCCGCTCCCGACCCACATCGTGAAGCTCTCGGTCAACCGCTCCCCGCACGTGGACAAGAAGTCCATGGAGCAGTTCGAGTCCCGCACCCACAAGCGCCTGATCGATATTCTCGAGCCCACCGCCCAGACGGTCGACGAGCTGAAGAAGCTCAACCTGCCCTCCGGCGTGGACATCACCATCAACGTATAAATTTCTCCAACCACATACCAGCTTAGCAGCCAGCCGGCTCACCCCGGCCCTTGCTAAAGTAGGTCTAACCAAACGGCGCTCACCCGCCACCTACCGCTTAGCCCATGATCGCTACACTATTAGGAAAAAAAATCGGCATGACGCAGGTCTACGACGCACAGAACGTGCTCGTGCCCGTCACCGTGGTCGAAGCCGGCCCGTGCCCGGTCGTCCAAGTCAAAACGGTTGAGACCGACGGCTACAACGCCGTGCAGCTCGGTTTCGGCGCGCTGAAGGCGAAGAACGCCTCCAAGGCCGAGACCAGCCACGCCAAGAAGGCCGGCCTCACCTCCACGCCCCGCGTGCTGAACGAGGTTCGCCTCGCCGAGGCGTTCACCGGCAAGGCCGGCGATGTCATCACGGTTTCCGCTTTCAGCGAAGGCCAGATCATCGACGTGCTCGGCGTGTCGAAGGGCAAGGGCTTCCAGGGCGTCATGAAGAAGCATGGCGCCTCCGGTGGTCCGGCCGCGCACGGTTCCATGTTCCACCGCCGCATCGGCTCGATCGGTATGCGCCAGACGCCCGGTCGCTCGTGGAAGAACCAGGCGATGCCCGGCCACATGGGCTCCAACAACCGCACGGTGCAGAACCTGCGCGTCGTGAAGATCCTCGCCGACAAGAACCTCATCCTCGTCAAGGGCGCCATCCCGGGTGCCAACGGCGACGATGTCATCATCCGCTCGGGCAAGAAGGCCAAGAAAGCCTAACCAACGGAGACTGATCCAAAATGAAACTTACCGTTTTCACATCCGATGCCGCGAAGAGCTCCGAGCAGGAGTTCCAGCTCCCGACGTTTGAAGGCTCCAAGGGCCTCCAGGCCGTCAAGGAAGTGGTCGTCGCGCACCGCGCCAACGCCCGCCAGGGCACCCGTTCCACCAAGACCCGCGGCGAAGTCAGCGGCGGCGGCAAGAAGCCGTGGAACCAGAAGGGCACGGGCCGCGCCCGCGCCGGTTCCAACCGCTCCCCGATCTGGTCCGGTGGTGGTGTCGTGTTCGGCCCCAAGCCGCGCGACTTCTCCAAGAAGATCAACGGCAAGGTGAAGGCCCTCGCTTTCAACCGCGCCCTCTTCGACCGCGCCACGGCCGGTGATATCAGCGTCATCGAGACGTTCGTCGCGAAGGACGCCAAGACCAAGGCCATCGCCGCCGTCCTCGAGCGGATCGCCCCCAAGGGCAAGGTGCTCATCGTCGACGCCCCGTTCACCACCGAGGCCAGCCGCGCCGCGCGCAATGTCGCCCGCGTCACCCTCCAGGAGGCCGCCAAGCTCAACACCCTCGATCTCGTGCAGTACGCCAAGATCGTCGTGTCGTCCAAGGCCCTCGAGAAGATCATCGCCCGCGCCAACGGAGGTCAGTCATGATTAACGCCGACAAGATTCTCAAAACCATCCGCCTGACGGAGAAGTCGAACAAGCTCTCCTCGAACTACGGCCAATACACCTTCGAGGTGTATCCCAGCGCCACGAAATTCACCGTGCGCGAGGCCGTCGAGCAGACCTTCAAGGTCACCGTCACCCGCGTGAACATCCAGAACCGCAAGGGCAAGCCGAAGCGTTCGCGCCAGGGCCGCCCGATCACCGCATCCGACAGCAAGCGCGCCATCGTCACCCTCAAGCAGGGCGACAAGATCGAGCTCACCGCCTAAGCCGGAGATCACCCACCATGGCTCTCAAATCCTTCCGTCCCCTTACCGCCTCGCTCCGGTTCACCACCTTGAATCGCCCCGAGGGCATCTCCAAGAACCGCCCGGAGCGTTCCTTGGTTGAAAGCAAGAGCAAGACCGGCGGCCGCAACACCTACGGCCGCATCACGTCCCGCCGTCGCGGCGGCGGTCACAAGAAGCTCTATCGCATCATCGACTTCAAGCGCTCCAAGCTCGACATGGCCGCCAAGGTCCAGTCGATCGAGTACGATCCGAATCGTACCGCGCTCCTCGCGCTGCTGGCTTACGCCGACGGCACGAAGACCTACGTCCTTGCGCCCGCGGGCCTGAAGGCCGGTGACACGGTGTTCAACCTGCTGAAGACCGACACGAACGATTTCCGCCCGGGCAATTCCTTCCCGCTGGCCGTCATCCCGCCCGCCACGAAGGTGCACGCCGTCGAGCTGCTCCCCGGTCGCGGGGCCCAGCTGGCCCGTTCCGCCGGCACCTCGGCCGAGCTCGTTGCCGTTGAAAACGGCTACGCCCAGATCCGCCTCGGTTCCGGCGAAACCCGCCTGGTCAACGCCAAGTGCCGCGCCACCATCGGCGAGGTTTCCAACGCCGACCACGGCAAACGCTCGCTCGGCAAGGCCGGCCGCAACCGCTGGCTCGGCAAGCGCCCGCGCGTGCGCGGTGTCGCCATGAACCCGGTCGACCACCCGAACGGTGGCGGTCAGGGCAAGTCCAAGGGCGGCGGCGGTCGCCAGCACCTCGTCTCCCCGTGGGGCCAGCTCGCCAAGGGCTTCCCGACGCGCAAGCGCACCAAGCTCTCCAGCAACTTCATCCTTGTTCGTGCCAACGGCCGCAAGCCGCGCGGCCAAAAGTAATCCTAACGATCCCGCACCATGGCACGTTCCATCAAGAAAGGTTTCTTTGTCGACTATCACCTCCTGGAGAAAATCCAGAAGGCGGCCAAGGCCGGTGGCGCCCGCAAGCCCATCCAGACCTGGTCCCGTCGCTCGACCATCACGCCCGAATTCGTCGGGCACACAATCAGCGTCCACAACGGCAAGGCGCACATCGCCGTGTACGTCACGGAAAACATGGTCGGCCACAAGCTCGGCGAATTCGCGCCGACGCGCATCTTCAAGGCGCACGGTGGCATGACCCGCAAGGAAATCTAAGGCCGCCGCTTCAACGGAATACCACAATGGAAATTCAAGCTCTCACCCGCAACGCGCGCATGTCCCCGCGCAAGGTCCGCGAAATCGCGAACCAGATCCAGGGCCGTCCCGTGCCCGAGGCCATCGACTTCCTCACGCTCATCCCGCGCAAGTCGGCCCGCCTCCTCGCCAAGACGCTCAAGAGCGCCGTGGCGAACGCGGAGAACAACAACAGCCTCGCGGCCAGCACGCTCACCGTGCACCGCGCCCTCGTCGAACCCGGCCCGGTGCTCAAGCGCTTCAAGGCCGGCGCCAAGGGCTCGGCCAAGCCGCGCGTCAAGCGCATGTCGCACCTCCGCATCGTCCTCACCGACGGCAAATCCAACTAATCTACTTCCATGGGACAAAAGACCAACCCCACAGGCTTCCGCCTCGCCGTTCGCCGCAACTGGCAGTCGCGCTGGTTCGCGCGCAAGAAGGATTTCGCCAAGCTCCTCCATGAGGACCAGGTCATCCGCTCGACGCTGATGGAAAAGCTCAAGCAGGCCTCGGTGCCGCGCATCTTCATCGAGCGCGCCGGCAACCGCGTCCGCGTGAAGATCTTCACCGCCCGCCCCGGCATTGTCATCGGCAAGAAGGGCCAGGAAGTGGAGAACATGAAGGTCCAGCTCGGCAAACTCACCGGCAAGGAGGTCCTGCTGGACATCCAGGAAGTGAAGAAGCCCGAGATCGAGGCCCAGCTCGTGGCCGAGAACGTCGCGCTCCAGCTTGAGCGCCGCATCGCCTTCCGCCGCGCCATCAAGAAGTCCATCCAGATCGCGATGTCGCTCGGCATCGACGGCATCAAGATCCAGTGCTCGGGCCGCCTCGGCGGCGCCGACATCGCCCGCCGCGAGTGGCAGCGCCAGGGCCGCATCCCGCTGCACACCCTGCGCGAGAACATCGATTACGGCTTTGCCGAGGCCCAGACCGTCTGGGGCAAGATCGGCGTGAAGTGCTGGATCTGCAAAAAAGACGAATCCAACTAATCCCTCAGACCTTATTCCCGCCTGACGCCAAAACGCCGGGCAACCTCCCATGGCTCTCGCTCCCGCTCGTACCAAATACCGCAAATCGATGAAAGGCTCCCGCGCTGGCAATGCCAAGCGCGGCAACACGATCGCCTTCGGCGAATTCGGCCTCCAGTCGCTCTCCCGTGGCCCCATGACCGGCCAGCAAATCGAGGCGGCCCGCGTCACCATCGCGCGCCACCTGAAGCGCAAGGGCAAGCTCTGGATCCGCGTGTTCCCCCACAAGCCGGTGACCAAGAAGCCGGCCGAGGTGCGCATGGGCCAGGGCAAGGGCCCGGTCGAGTTCTACGTCGCCACCATCAAGCCCGGCGCGGTTCTTTTCGAGCTCGCCGGCGTCCCGCTCACCATCGCCAAGGAGGCCTTCCGCCTCGCCGACGCCAAGCTCCCGTTCCGCTGCCGCTTCATCGCGCGCGAGAACATCGTCGCCTAATTTCACCGGAGAACAGCCCGCCATGACTTCCAAAGAAATCCGCGACCTCGCCCCCGGCGAGATCACCACCAAGCTCCGCGAGACCCGCGAGCAGCTGCTGCAGCTCCGCCTGCGCAAGAACTCCGGCCAGGTCGAGAAGCCGCACCTCCTGCGCACCTACCGCAAGGACATCGCGCGCCTTGAGACCATCCTGAAGCAGAAGAAATCCACGAAGGCCGCCTGAGGCGTCCGGCGCTAACCGCTCACATCCATGTCCACTCACGTCCGCCACAACGCCCGCAAGACCCAGATCGGCTTCGTCAGCTCCAAGATGGGCGACAAGTCCGTCAAGGTCACCGTCCCCTACAAGACGCCGCACCCGCTTTACCACAAGGTCATCAACCGCAAGACCGTCCTCCACGTCCACGACGAGAAGAACGAGACCAAGGTTGGCGACAAGATCGAGGTCATGGAGACCCGCCCGATCAGCCGCCTCAAGCGCTGGCGCGTGATCCGCGTCGTCGAGGCCGCCGTGGGCGCCGCCACCGCGATTTCCGAGAAGGATGTCGCCGAGGCCGTCCCGACCAAGACCACCAAGGCGACCGCCACCAAGGCGACCGCCGCCAAGGCCTAACCGCAACCAGGAGACATCACCATGATCCAGATGCGTTCCATTCTCGACATCGCCGACAACACCGGTGCGCGCCGCGCCTCGATGATCGGCAAGTCCGGGCATCCCTCCCGCTATGCCCACGTCGGTGACATCATCACCATCAACATCAAGGAGAGCAGCACCGACGCTACCGTGAAGAAGGGCGAGGTCCACAAGGCCGTCATCGTCCGCACCAAGGCGCCGCTCCGCCGCGCCGACGGCAGCTACCTCCGCTTCGACAGCAACGCCGTCGTCATCATCGGCGAGGACGGCAATCCGAAGGGCACCCGCATCTTCGGGCCCGTCGCCCGCGAGCTCCGCGCCAAGAACTACTCGAAGATCATCTCGCTCGCCCCGGAGGTCCTCTAACATGTCCCAGAAGTTTCACATCAAACGCAACGATCAGGTCGTCGTCATCGCCGGCTCCCACAAGGGCAAGTCGGGCAAGGTTCTCGAGATCCGCGCCAGCAAGAACCGCGCGGTCGTCGAGGGCGTGGCCATGATCAAGCGCCACCTCAAGAAGTCCCAGGAAAACCCGCAGGGCAAGATCGCCGAGCGCGAGGGCACGATCCACGTGTCGAACCTCATGCTCCAGTCGCGCTTTGACGCGTCGAAGCGCGCGAAGGCCGCCGCTCCGGCCAAGGCCTGAAGAGGCGAGGGGACACCCACTTAATATAAACCATCCGCATCCGGGTCGGAAATCCGGTTAGCACCATGAGCAAACAACTCACTCCTCTCCAGAAGTACTACAACGAGACCGTCGCCCCGGCCTTGGTCACCTCGCGTGGCTACAAGAACAAGCACCAGGTCCCGAAGCTGACGAAGATCGTCCTCAACACCGGCATCGGTGCCGAGGCCGACAAGAACACGATTGCGGACACCGCCCGCGACATCGGCCTCATTGCCGGCCAGAAGCCGGTGTTGAACCGCACCAAGCGCGCCATCGCCAACTTCAAGCTGAAGCCCAACCAGGTCACCGGCTGCCACGTCACCCTCCGCGGCGAGAGCATGTGGCACTTCCTGATGCGCCTCCTCGCGGTCGCGCTCCCGACCATCCGCGACTTCCGCGGCGTGCCGAACAAGCTCGACGGCCAGGGCAACTACACGATCGGCATTACCGATTTCACCATCTTCCCCGAGATCGTCGTGGAAAACAACAAGCGCTCCATGGGCCTCGACATCACGTTCGTGACCAGCGCCGAGTCCGACGACGAGGCCCGCGAGCTGCTCAAGCTCCTCGGCATGCCGTTCCGCCGCGTTGAGAACGCCCCGGCCCCCACCGCCAAGTCTTCCGCCGCCTAACCCCTTCCGACCATGCCGAAAACTTCCGCCATCGAACGTAACAAGAAGCGCATCCGCCTCGTCGAGAAGCACGCCGCCAAGCGCGCCGAGCTGAAGGCCATCCTCGCCAACCCGGCGACCACCGACGACGAGTTCTTCGCCGCCCAGAAGAAGCTGGCGAAGCTCCCGCGCAATTCCTCCAAGGTCCGCATCCGCAACCGCTGCTCGCTCAGCGGCCGCCCGCGCGGCTTCCACCGCCGCTTCGGCGTCTCCCGCCTCACGCTCCGCGAGCTCGCGCTCGCCGGCAAGATCCCGGGCGTCACCAAGTCCTCCTGGTAAACCACTTTCCCGCCGGAAGTCGGATATGATCCGACGGGCCCACATCCAAAACATCCAGCCATGACAGACCCGATCAGTGATTTCCTGACCCACCTCCGCAATGCGTCGAAGGCCGGTCTCGCCGAGTGCGTTTCCCCGCACTCCAAACTCAAGGAGAGCCTCGCCGGCATCCTGAAGAACGAAGGCTTCGTGCGCGAAGTCGCGTCCGGTACCGACGAGCGCGGCCACAAGACCGTGGTCGTGGCCATGAAGTACGTCGACGGCGCCCCGGTCATCACCGGCATCAAGCGCTCGTCCACGCCGGGCCGCCGCATCTATTCCGGCTACTCCGAGCTGCCCCGCGTCCTCAACGGCCTGGGCATCGCCATCGTTTCCACCTCCAAGGGTCTGATGAAAGACCAGGACGCCCGTCGCCAGAAGCTCGGCGGTGAACTCGTCTGCACCGTCTGGTAACAGGAGCACCACCACCATGAGCAGAATTGGCAAACAACCCGTTCAGATTCCCGACAAGGTCAAAGTCGACATCAAGGACACCACCGTGTCCGTCGACGGCCCGAAGGGCAAAGTTTCGAAGACCTTCGCGGCGGTCGTGAAGATCGAGAAGAAGGACAACACCGTTGTCGTTTCCCCCACCGAGGAGACCCGTTTCTCCCGCGCCATGTACGGCACGGCCCGCTCCGTGATCGCCGGCATGGTCAAGGGCGCCAGCGTGGGCTACGCGAAGGAGCTCGAGATCCAGGGCGTCGGCTTCAAGGCCGCGCTCAAGGGCAAGCAGGTCGACCTCGCGCTCGGCTACTCGCACCCGATCCTCCACGACATCCCGGAGGGCATCAAGATCACCATCAACGACGGCACCAAGCTCAAGATCGAGGGTGCCGACAAGCAGCTC
>Ga0247757_10001284_pt1 | contig 17281 bp, 9 predicted proteins | sample UWRJL126311R4_FD_180929 | JGI IMG/M metagenome (GOLD analysis project Ga0247757, IMG submission 180929) | Plant litter microbial communities from Arlington Agricultural Research Station in Wisconsin, United States - UWRJ-L126-311R-4 | ecosystem: Environmental > Terrestrial > Plant litter >... | reverse complement strand
CAAGACGCGGGATCCGACGTCTTCGCACCGGTTCGTGACAGGCCCCCACGAACCGGCCCGAAACACCCTCGGAATCCCGCAAAGAGCAGGCTTCTCCCGGCAGCCCACCGGGCCGCACGACTACCCTGTGCCGTTGATGGCCAAGGACACCGAGAAGCTCATCCGCCAGCTTTCCCTCATCTCGTACCTGATGGCGGAGCGCCGGCCGGTCACCGCTCTGGAGATCCGCCGGGACGTCGAGGGCTACAGCGGGATGAACGAGGACGCGTTCGCGCGCCGCTTCTACGCCGACCGGGCCGAGCTGGACTCGCTGGGGATCACGCTCACCGTGGACCGCCCCGCCGACGGCGCCGCCGAGCAGGAGAACTACTCGCTGCGGCCGGAGAACTTCCACCTCCCCGCGATCGCCTTCTCCGACGAGGAGCTCGCGTCGCTGCAGTTCGCGCTGAACCTGCTCGACGGCGAGTTCGCGTACGCCGAGCCGCTGCGCCTGGCCCTCCAGCAGATCACCTGGGGCCGCCCGAGCCCGCTCGGGGCGCCCGACCAGCGCACGGTCGCCCTCGGCCTCACCGCCTCGGCCGGCGGCGCGGACCTGTCGCAGCGCCTGGCCAAGATCGAGACGGCGATCTTCCGCCACAAGACGATCACGTTCGACTACTACACGATGGAGCGGGACGACGAGGGCGCCCGCAAGGTCGATCCGTACCACCTGCTCTACCGCGGCGGGCAGTTCTACCTCCTGGGCCACGCCCACGAGCGCGGCGCGCTGCGCGTGTTCCGCCTCTCCCGCATCCGGGGCAAGGTCGCCTACGCGACCAAGGCCGAGCACGACTTCAAGCGCCCCGAGGACTTCGATCCCCGCGACTACTCCTCCCGCGCGGACTGGCAGTTCGGCGACGAAGTCGGCGTGGCGGAGATCGAGATCTCCGCCCGCATTGCCTGGCACGCCGAGCGCCACTTCGGCCACTTCGGCACGGTCCGCCACGCCGACGACGGCGCGATCGTGCTGAGCACCCCATACGGCTCGGGCCGCCAGCTGGCGTCCTGGGTGATGGGCCTGGGCGAGCACGCCCGCGTCCTGGCCCCCGACGAGCTGGTGGAGGAGGTCCGCGAGCGCGTGGCCCTCGTCGCCGAGCGCCACGCCGAGGGCGTGGAGCTGGCCCCGCCGGTGCCGCCGGCCACCGCCGAGGAGCAGGCCGAGCACGAGGCCGCCGCCGCGGCCGCGAGCAATGGCTCGTCGCGCCGCGACACGGCCATCCGTCCGGAGCGGTTCGCCCGTCTCGTCACCCTCGCCTCGATCCTCATCGACGCGGGCCGCGCGGGCATCAAGCTCGACATGGCGGAGCTGCGCGAGCGGCTGCAGCTGACCGAGCAGGAGCTGCGCGAGGACGTCAACGTGCTCAACGTCGTCAACTTCGGTGGCGGCTCCTACGTGCTCTACGCGGAGATCCTCGACGACGGCACGATCGACGTCGACCCCGAGCCGTACTCCGACAACTTCGCCCGGCCCGCCCGCCTGCTGCCCGTCGAGGCCAAGGCGCTGGTGGCGGCGATCGACCTGATCGGCGACCACCTCCCCGAGGGGGCGCTCACCTCCGCGCGCGAGAAGATCGTCGCCGCGCTGGGCGAGGACCCGATGGAGCAGGGCCTGCAGGTCGCCACCTCGACCGGGGACGACTCGGGCATCGCCCGCGTGGTCTCCAAGGCGATCCTCGAGCGCCGCGTGCTGCGCCTGGACTACTACAAGGCCAACGAGGACGAGTACTCCCAGCGCCTGGTCGAGCCCTACGCGCTGATCAACGGCCGCGAGGGCTGGTACATCGCCTCCTACGATCCGGCCCGCGAGGACGTGCGCCACTTCCGCCTGGACCGCGTGCGCCACGCCGAGGTCACGGACGAGACGTTCAGCGCGCGCGCCGAGCTGGACGCCGCCGCCGACGTGGAGGGCTGGCCGAGCACCGGCGAGGTGCCGGCCTCCCGCACTGCCCGGGTGTGGATCTCCCCGGAGCGCGCTCGCTGGTCCCGCGAGGACCGGGCGGTCGCCCAGGAGCTGACCGACGGCTCGCTGATCGTCGAGGTCAACTACGCGGGCGAGGACTGGCTGGTGCGCGAGGTGCTCAAGGAGGCCGGCGACGCCGCCATCCTGGAGCCCGACGACGCCCGTGCCGCGGTGCTGGAAGCGGTCGCCCGCCTCCAGGCCGGCGTGCTCAACTGAACGACGCCGTTCGCGCGGCGGGCCCGGTGAACACGGGTCGCTAGGGTTCGCCCATGGCCAACCGACGCGACCTGATCACCATGACCGCCGAGGAGGCCGACGCCTTCCTCCGGGAGGAGAAGACGGTCATCTGCGCGACGAACGGCAAGGACGGCTGGCCGCACCTGATGCCGCTGTGGTTCGTCACCCGCCCCACCGGGCCGGAGGGGGCCACCGAGCTGTGGGCGTGGACGTTCGCCAAGTCCCAGAAGGTCAAGAACCTGGAGCGGGACCCGCGCACCACCCTCCAGGTCGAGGCGGGCGAGGAGTACCACCTGCTGCGCGGCCTGATGGTCGAGTGCGACACCGAGGTCATCCACGACACCGACACGGTGCTGGAGCTCGGGCTGGAGATCTTCGGCCGCTACGGCGGGGATCCCGCCGGCGAGGTCGCCGAGGACGTCAGGGCGATGGTCCGCAAGCAGGCCGAGAAGCGGGCCGGCCTGCGCTTCGTGGAGCGCAAGCGCGTGACCTGGGACCACCGCAAGCTGGGCGGCACGTACTAGCCGCCGGAGCGGGCGGGCGCGTCAGCCCTTCTTCTTGATCGCCGCGCTGGGCTTGAGCTTGAACGACACCGTCTTGACGGTCTCGTTCTTGGCCTGATCCTTGGCCCGGATCGTGATCGCCAGCTTGCCGCTCTTCCACTTCTTGAGCTGGGCGACGGCCTTCTTGCCGACCTTGATCGTCAGCGCCTTGGCCTTGCCGCCCTTGAGCGCGAAGGACGCCGAGCCGATCGTCACCGACGACGTCCCCTTCTTCGGCTTGGGCACCCGGCTGACCTTGGCGGTGGCCTTCCCGGTGCAGACGTTCTCGCCGGCGGCGCAGCTGACGGTGAGCTTCAGCCCCTTCTTCGTGAGCTTGGCGCTGCCCTTGAGCCCGACCTTGGGGCCGGTCTTGTCCCCCGTGTCCACCGGCGGGGTCACGACCGGCGGATCGGGCACCACCACCGGGCGGACGTAGGCCTTGGCCGCGGCGACCGCCTTGTCGGCCTGGATGCGCCCGGCCCCGTAGGTGGTGTCGAGCCCCGGGGCACCGAGGTCCTTGGCGGTCGACTGCAGCAGCGACGTGACCTCCGCCTCGTTCAGCGTGGGGTTGGCGACGAGCATCAGCCCGACCAGGCCCGCGACGACCGGCGCGGCCATCGACGTGCCGCCCTTGTTGCCGACGTACACGCCCGGCTGCCCGGGCAGGGCGAGGGCCCCGCCCGAGTCGTTGCCGTCCGTCGTCGACAGGACCTCCGGGCCGCCGGGCGCGGTGACGTCCACGTGCGGCGCGATGTTCGACGTGGAGCTGATCACGTCGTTCGGATCGCTGTTGCCGACGCCGATCACGCCCGCGTACGTCGCGGGGTAGTTCGTCGCTCCCGGGCTGGTCTGCTGGTTGTTGCCGCCCGACGCGACGAGGATCACGCCCTTGCTCCGGGCGTAGTTCACGCCGTCCTCGAGCGGCTTGGCGGGGGCGATCCCGCCGAACGACATGTTGACGACGCGCGCCCCGTGGTCGGCGGCGTAGGTCAGCGCCTCGAGCTCGTCGGCGATGAGCTGCGTGTCGGTCCCGCTGGTGTCGTTGCCGACCTTCAGGACCATGAGCCCGCAGCCCCAGCACGCCCCGCTGACGCCCTTGCCGTTGTTCGTCGATGCGGCGGCGAGGCCGGCGACGTGGCTGCCGTGGTACCCGTCGGGATCCACGTGGCCCTTGACCTGGGCGGTGTGGTAGGCGGGGCCGGTGGCCTTCGCGACGTTGTAGGCGGTCGTGATGGACTCCGACAGGTCGGGGTTGTCGGTGTCGAACTCCTGGTCGATCACCGCGACGGTCATGGCCTTGGTCCCCTGGGCGATGTCCCAGGCGCCCTGGAAGCCGGCCTTGGTGAAGTGCCACTGGCCGTTGGTCGTCCCGTCGATCGTGCCGTTCCACCACGAGTCGTTGGGCTGCGCCTGCTGGCGCTGGAAGCCCGCGGGGGCCACGAAGGTCGCGGCGACCCCCTGGTCACGACGCACCGACGCACGGAGCCCACCCGCCGTCCGCGGCGCGGCGCGGGAGCCCGGGGAGAGCTCGATCCAGCCGACCTGCGGGAAGCTGCGCACGATCTTCGCGCCCCGGCGCGCGGCGATCGCGTCGGCCTTGGCGGCGGTGTACCGCCCGTCGACCTTGACGAGCACGGTCTCCTGCGCCGCGTCCGCCAGGTCGGCGGGGACGATGGTCGCCACCATGCCCACCGTGGCCGTCATGAGCACCCGGACGAGGAAACCGCGAGATGAGTTCACGCGAGGAGTCTGCTCACTCCCTCCGGCGCGGTCAACCGCCAGGCGGGGACGTGACGCGTAGCCGCGTCGGCGCGGCGGCCGCGACGTGGTCCGTCGCGTGCGCGACCGTGTCCGAAGCGACCGGCGAGCGCTCGGGCACCCCCCGGACGCCTGCGGGCACGAGCAACGCCAGGGCCGCGGCGATCACGCCGAGCGTGACGGGCAGCGCGGCACCGACGTCGGGGGCGGGCCGACCGGGCGGGTCCGGCCGGAACGACCGGATGACCGCCGGGCGGCGTGCAGGCGAAGCGAGGGGTGAGCCGAACAGCACGTCGCATCCTTCGTCTGGTGTCTGAGGGGACGCCGCCGACGGTAGGCCCCGTCCCGCGCCCGGATGTGACGACCCGGTGACCGGCGCGTGGCGATCCGGTGACGGCCGACCGCATCGTTCGCCGTCCCGAGCCGTTGTGAAGAGGACGGCCCACCGACCGCGCCCCCGACCGTGCCCGCCCCCGGGCACGGGCCGGGCGCATCACCCAGCAACCATCTAGCCTCTGGACCTCATGGAACGCCTCAAGGGACTCATCCTCAGCGGCGGCCGCGGCACGCGCCTGCGCCCGATCACCCACACGTCGGCCAAGCAGCTCGTGCCCGTCGCCAACAAGCCCGTCCTGTTCTACGGGATCGAGGCCATGGCGGCCGCGGGGATCGAGGAGATCGGCATCATCATCGCGCCGGAGACGGGCGAGGAGATCCGGGAGGTGACCGGCGACGGGTCCCGTTTCGGCGTCGCGATCACCTACATCGTCCAGGACGATCCCGCCGGGCTCGCCCACGCGGTGCTCACCGCCGAGCCGTTCCTGGGCGACAGCCCGTTCGTGATGTACCTGGGCGACAACCTCCTGCAGGGCGGCATCTCCGAGCTGGTGCAGGCCTTCCGCACGAACGCGCCCGATGCGCTGATCCTCCTCACCCCCGTCCCGGATCCCGAGCACTACGGCGTCGCCGAGCTCGAGGACGGACGGGTCGTGCGCCTGGCCGAGAAGCCGCCGGAGCCCAAGACCGATCTCGCGCTGGTCGGCGTCTACATGTTCACCGCCCAGATCCACGACGCGGCCCGGGCGATCGAGCCGAGCCCGCGCGGCGAGCTGGAGATCACCGACGCGATCCAGCACCTGGTCGACACGGGCGCGCGCGTGGAGCCGCACGTCGTCAACGGCTGGTGGAAGGACACCGGCCGGCTGGCCGACATGCTGGAGGCCAACCGGCTCGTGCTCGACACCGCGGTGCGCCGGCTCGAGGGCGAGCTGATCGACAGCCAGGTCGAGGGCCGCGTGGTGATCGAGGCGGGCGCCCGGCTGGAGCGCTCCACGGTCCGCGGGCCGGCCGTCATCGGCGCCGGCGCGGTGCTCACCGACTGCTACGTCGGGCCGTACACGGCGATCGGCGAGGGCTGCGTGATCGAGGGCGCGGAGGTCGAGCACTCGATCCTGCTGGCCGACTCGTCGGTCCGCGGGCTCGACGGGCGGATGGAGTCCTCCCTGCTCGGTCGCAACGTGCACATCTCGCGCAGCGACCAGCAGCCCCGCGCCTACCGCTTCCTGCTCGGCGACAACTCGGAGGCCTCGATCCTATGAGCGGTGGGATCGCCGTCACCGGCGCCGGGGGCATGCTCGGGCAGGCCGTGGTGGCCGCGGCGCGCGACGCCTCCCGCGACGTGCTCGTCCTCACGCGGGCCGAGGTCGACCTGCGCGACGCCGGCGCGGTGCGCGCCGCCGTCGAGGAGGCCGTGGCCGCCGGCTTCGACCGCTTCGTCAACTGCGCGGCCTACACCGACGTCGACGGGGCCGAGACGCACGAGCCGGACGCGCTGGCGGTGAACGGCACCGCCGCCGCGCACCTGGCCGAGGCGACCGCCGCCGCGGGCGCCCACCTCGTCCACGTGTCGACCGACTACGTCTTCGACGGCACCAAGCCGACGGCCTACGTGGAGTCCGACCCCGTCGACCCGCAGAGCGCCTACGGCCGCACCAAGCTCGCCGGCGAGCGCGCCGTGACGGCCGCCTCCGCGCACCACGCCGTGGTACGCACCGCCTGGCTGTTCGGCGCGGGCGGGCCCAACTTCGTGGACACCATGCTGCGCCTGGCGGCCGACCGCGACGAGATCAGCGTGGTCACCGACCAGGTCGGCTGCCCGACGTGGACGGGCCACCTCGCGCCGGTGCTGGTGGAGATCGCCGCACGGCGCCAGGCCGGCATCCAGCACGCCGCGGGCGCCGGGGCCTGCTCGTGGAACGACCTCGCCGCCGCGACCTTCGCCCAGGCCGGCGTCGCCTGCCGGGTGCTGCCCACCACCACCGCCCACTTCCCCCGCCCCGCCCCCCGGCCCGCGTTCAGCGTGCTGGGCAGCGAGCGCGACGACCACCTCGCCCTGCCGCCGTGGACCGAGGGCCTCAACGGCCATCTCGTCGCGGCGAAGGTGATCCCACCCTCCACCTCCCTCCCGATCGGAGACCACGCATGAAGCTGCTCGTCTGCGGCGGGGCCGGATTCATCGGCTCCAACTTCGTCCGCCTGCGCCTGCGCGACCACGGCGACGAGATCGTCGTCCTCGACAAGCTCACCTACGCCGGGCGCCGCGAGAACCTCGAGGGCCTGGACGTGACGTTCGTCCACGGCGCGATCGAGGATCCGGAGGCGGTGGCCGGCGCGATGGCCGGCGTGGACGCGGTGGTCAACTTCGCCGCGGAGACCCACGTCGACCGGTCGATCGCCGAACCGGACGCGTTCGTCAAGACCCACGCCCTGGGCACCTACGTGCTGCTCGAAGCGGCCAAGGACGCGGGCGTGCGCTACCTGCAGGTCTCGACCGACGAGGTCTACGGCTCGATCGAGGAGGGCTCGTTCACCGAGGAGTCCCCGCTGGCGCCGTCGTCCCCGTACAGCGCCTCCAAGGCCGGCGCCGACCTGCTCGTCGGCGGCTACCACGAGACGTACGGGATGGAGACGCTGATCTGCCGCGGCTCCAACAACTACGGGCCGTACCAGTACCCCGAGAAGCTCATCCCGCTGATGGTGCTCAACGCGCTGCACGGCGATCCGCTGCCGGTCTACGGCGACGGGATGCAGGTCCGCAACTGGCTGTACGTCGAGGACTTCGGGCGCGGCATCGGCCACGTCCTGGAGCACGGCGTGCCCGGCGAGGTCTACAACGTCGGCGGCCCGGACGAGGAGCCCAACATCGAGGTCGTGCGGCGGATCATCGCGCTGACCGGGGCCGACCCGTCGCTGATGGAGTACGTCACCGACCGGCCCGGCCATGACCGCCGCTACTCGCTCGGCTCCGAGAAGGTCCGGGCGCTGGGCTGGGAGGCGCAGGTCCGCTTCGAGGAGGGCCTGGAGCGCACCGTCGCCTGGTACCGCGACACGCCCGGCTGGTGGGAGCCCATCCGCTCCGGCGACTACCGCGCGTACTACGAGCGGCAGTACGGCCGCGCGCTGGGCTAGCCAGCGCACGGCCGTCCGCCGTCCGGCGGGCTCGGCCCCTAGGGCCGGTCGATGGTGAACGTGATGTGCTCCTCGGAGCTGTTGCCGGCCCGATCGCTGAGGTACGCGGTGATCGTGTGCTCGCCCTCGCTCAGCGTCGACAGGTCGACGTCGAAGTCGAGGTCGTCGCAGTCGTCGACCGCGCAGTCGAGGTTGGCCGAGAACTCCGACATCGAGTCCCCGATGTAGACGGAGCCCATCCCGGAGATCGCCAGGTCGTCGGTCGTCTCGCCGGCCACCGTCAGGTTCAGCGTCGACGTGCTTGCCGTCGTCAGCCCGTCGAGCGCGGCCAGGCTGCCCCCGAGCGTGGCGTCGGGCGCCGTACGGTCGACGCCCACCGAGAACGTGAGGACGGTCTCGTTCGAGGCGCCGTCGATCGCCCGGAAGCGCAGGGTGTAGTGCCCTTCCGCCAGCAGCGAGTAGTCGACGTCGAACGGGCCCGCGCCGAGGTGCGTGGGGCAGGGGTCCAGCGGCGTCCCGTCGCACGGGTCCTCCTCGTACCCCAGCACCACCTCGGGATCGCTGCCCGACTGGGCGGTGACCTCGACGCGCTTGACGCCGTGGGCGTACGACGTCGCCGGGAGCGCGCCGTCTCCGAGCAGCTCGTTCGCGTTGGTCCAGATCGTCTCGGTGGGGATCGACTCCGGGTCGAGCCCGTCGAACGTCGGCCCGTCCGAGTCGTCAAGGTCCTCCACGTGCATGACCGCGCCGCCCACGAACGCCTCGTGGTCGTAGGGGTTGATCGGCGGCGAGAAGTCGATCCGCAGGAGCAGGAACTCGACGATGCTCAGCTCCTCCGTGCCGGGGCTCCCCGTGTCGGTGTCCTCGTCGCTCAGGAAGACCTCGTCGTCGGCCGTGTCGGTGAGGATGGTGTCGGCCACCGTCCCCTCGGCGTTGACGAACGCGAAGAGCGCCGCTCCCGTCGACGGATCCCCGCCGCGTGAGAAGTCGACCCCGGTGAAGTCCACGTCGTAGATGTGGTTGTTCGCCTGCGGCGGGAGCCACACCCAGCCGCCGCCGTGGCTGGCGGACAGGTAGTAGTCGTGGAGGTACAGGCCGGCGCCCTGCGATCCGGTGACGTCGTAGTTGTCGACGTCGTTGCCCAGGCGCAGCCACGTGTTGGCCGGAGCCTCCAGGAGATCCTCGAGCTCGAGGTCCTCGTCGAGCACGTCGTCGAGGTCGGCGCCGTTCTCCAGCGAGTCGACCTCGACGATCGGGTCGACGAGGATCGGGTAGGCGACGTCCTTGCCGCGGTGCGGCGTGTGGATGGTCACCGTGCTGCCGTCGACCGAGGCCGACGTGGCGACCGGCGTGCCCTGGGCGTCCTGGGCGACGGGCGCGGAGACCCGGCCGATCCGCCTGCCGTTGTGGACCACGTTGACGCTGCCGTCCTCCTGCGCCAAGAGCGAGGCGCCCTTCGGGAGGTGGAACGTCAGTGCGGCCGTCTCCGGCGACTGCGCCGAGCGGAGCGTGAAGAACGTCTCCAGGCCCGATGACGTGGGGGTGGCCACGAGGTCCGTGTCCGTGCCCGCCTCGGGGTAGAAGACGGCGGAGTCGCCGGCGCGCCGCGCCGAAGCCACCGTCCCGCCCGGGATCGACGCGGTCAGCGACAGGCCGTCGCCGACGGTCAGCTCGCCGTCCGAGGCGGACGGCAGCGTGACGTCGACGATCGGGTTGGCGGGCGCGAACCCGCCGTCCGTGGCCTCCAGCCCCAGGTCGACCAGCGCCTTCCTCCCCGCGTCGTCCCGGACGCGGAACGGCTGCACCGTGGATATCGCCAGCTGGTGCTCCTTCGCGCCGGGCACGTCGACCCGCGCGGTGTGGTCGTCCTCGAACCCCAGGACGCGATCGGCGTCGAGGGAGTCGGCCGCGGTGGCGGCGACCGCCTCCAGGTCCTTCCCGAACTGCTGCTGGGTGAGCCGAAGCGCGCTCGCCGCGCTCAGGTCCCCGAACGCCGTCTTCGAGCGCCGGCGGTCGGCCCGTGCGGACGCGGAGCCGATCCGCGCGCGCCGGGCGACGTCGGCCGCGGCGGCCTCGACCTGCGCCTCCTCGGCCCGCCGGGTCAGCGAGCGCTGGAGCTCCCCGACGCGCGGCGCGGCCGTGCCGGCCTTCGCCCCACCGGCCACGAGCAGCCGCTCGATCGTGGTCGACGCGCCTCCCGCCGATGGCGACGCGGCGACGGCGATGCCCCCTGGCACCGTCGCGACCGCGGCCACGAAGCAGGCCAGGCCGATCCCCCGTCGTGCCCGCCTCCCCGTGTCTCGCTGCGTTCCCTGCGGACCCTGCTGCATGGCGCTCTCCTCCTACGGATCGTGGAGAGCCGATCCTCTTCCGCCCAACCGAGGAAAGCACTCATACATATGTCCATTCACAGCAAACAGGGCGGTTTCCCGCTCGAAGCGTGCACAAATCTGTGCATGCTTGGGACGATCCACAACGAGATCGCAACGAAGAACGCCGCGCTCACAAGGAGCGCGGCGTTCGCCGGCACGTCGCGTTCCGGGGTTGGCGCGCGAGCGCTCCCCCGTCGAGGCCTACGGGCCCGTCCAGCCCCCGGCGTAGCAGGGCTTGCCGTCGCAGGTGTCGCCCACGCCGCCGTTCGGCGTCAGGAAGTCGAACACGATGCCCAGCGAGGCGGCGCTGCGCGACGCCACCGTGTGCGGGTTCTTCCCGTCGTTGGCCACCGCGTCGGTCTCCTCGATCGGCGGCTGGTTGTACGGCGGGTTCGGGTTGCTGCCCGCCCAGTTGCCGGGGGTGCCGCGCACCGGCCCGATGTCGATCGGGATGAACGTCGCGTCGCCCTGGTAGCCGCCGGGCGCGGTGAACGAGGCGAGCGGCTCACGCGGGATCCCGAAGAACGGGACCACGTCGAGCGACCGGCCCGGATCGAGGTTGAACTGGTCCTCGCCCCGGATGACCGCGTTGATCGTGCGCGCCTCGGTCTCCGTCTGGACGTTGGAGACCTCGTGGTCCCCGTAGCCCTCGACGAGCACGACCTTGTGGGCCGGCGTGTTCGGCAGCGTGTCCGACGTCATGTGCAGCGCGTAGCCGCCGCCCTCGCCGCGATCCCACAGCGTCTGGATCAGCGACAGGATGATCTGCTGGTCGATCGGGTTCGGGTACCCGTTGCGGAACGTGCTCAGGAACTTGTTGAAGTCCACCGAGCGGTACAGCAGCGTCGCGTAGCCGATCGCCGGGACGATGAGCACCGACCGGTTGAGATCGGGCTCGACCGCCGTCAGCGCGCCGCCCATGATCCCGCCCTGCGAGCCGCCCACGTAGTACAGCGGCTGGCTGGCGTCCTCGAGCTTGCCCGACGTCGGCTGGAACGCCGCGGTGTCGTTGAGGCCGCCCGCGGCCTGGCTGATCATCCAGCGGCCGAGGTACATGAAGTTCAGCAGGCCCTGCTGGGACCGGTCGGCCAGCGTGCGGAACTTGTTCATGTCGGGCAGGAGCGTGGCCACCGTGCCGATGTCCGGCTCGGACAGGCCGATCCAGTCACTCGCGCACATGACGTTGGTCAGCATGCCCGGCTCGTCGCGGTTGGCCTCGACCTCGCTGGCGTTGCCGAGCAGCCCGTGCCCGTAGATGATCGCCCGCTTGTTCGTCGCCATCTCCGGCGAGTCGATCGCCGCGCGCGGCACCATGCAGGTGAACGGCGCGTCGTAGAACGCGGGCGCGCCGCTCGGCGTCGTCGCCTGGGTCGGCAGGCCGTCCGGGCCGTACGTCATCTCCGTGCCCGGGGCGCAGTTGGCCGCCGTGCCGCCGGCCACCGTCTTGAAGCCCATGTAGCACGGCACCTTCACCGTGCCGCGGACGCGCCGCAGCACGTACGGGCTCTCCGACGTCGTGTAGTCCTTGACGTCCTTCACCGTCGCCTGCGGCGCGGCGCCCGTCGGGATCATGTCGTCCAGGTCGGTGTCGCCCAGCTGCGCGTACGCGTCGTCGCGCATCTTCAGGACCCGCTCGGTGAGGTTCTGCTCGCTCGCCGTGGTGAAGTCCCACGCGCGGTAGAGGCTGCTCCGGGCCACGCCGAAGCCGGAGAGCTTGGTGAGGATCTCCTCCATCGAGGCCTGGCGGGCCTTCACGTTGGCCGGCGCGTCGGCCGGGACCGTGTTGTCGCGGTAGTCCTTGAACCACCCGGTCGCGGCGAGCGGCTGGCCCGCGGCGTCCTTGAGGTTGCGCAGCACGACGATGTAGCGGGTGGCCTCCTTGAAGACCTTGCCGCCGTGGATGAGCAGCGTGCGCTTGGACGGGTCGGCGGTGCTGACGTCGACCTCGGTCCAGATCAGCTGCTGCTCGCCGGTCGCGGCGTCGAGCACCATCACCGACTGGTCCGGGTCGAGCGAGCGCCCCATGTCGGTCTGCGGCGCGATGCCGGACGCGTCGAGCGCCGCCTTGCTCTCCAGCCCGGGCACCCGCGTGACGATCGGCGAGTTGGGGCTGAAGCCGTCGTTGCGGTTGTACGGCGCCGCGCTGATCGTGCCGCGGGACACGTTGTGCGGCATCTGCGCGTCGGCGAGGTTCAGGCGCAGGCCCGTGGGCGTGCTCGCGTCCGGCGTCGTGTAGTAGTTGCTCGGGAACGGGAGCAGGCACCGCGTCTGGTCGACGGGGTCCGCGCTCGCCGGATCGCAGTCCGGGCCCGGATCGACCGGCGGGTCCACGGGCTTCGTGACCGGCGGCTTCTGGCCCGGCAGCACGGGCTTGCAGTAGCCGGAGTACTTGGACAGCGTGCGCGACTTCGACGCCTTCTTCTTCCCGTACGTGACCTCGACCACGAGCTTGGGCGCACCGCAGGCCTTCAGCTTCGCCAGGCCCTTGCTGGACAGCTTGAGGGAGACGCTGCGGCTGGCCTTGCGCCTGAACGACAGCTTCACCGTCTTGGTGATGCCGGTCGTCTTGCCCACCCGCACGCGGACGGTGGCGGCGACCTTGCCGGTCGCGGCGACCCGGACCTTCAGCTTCTTGGCCGTCACCACGCCCTTCTGGGTCGTGTTGGTGACGGTGACCTTCACCGACACCGGCTTGGCCTTCTTCTTCTTGGCCTTCGCCTTGGCGGTCGTGGCCGAGGCCGGCGCCGGCCCGGCCGGCGGCCCGAAGGCGCCGGCCGCGGCCGGCAGCGTCATCGCGCCGCACGTCGCGAGCGCGGCCGCGACCACGACGGCCCGGCCCCGCCCGCGACGCTGGTCGCTGGTTCCCCTACGTCCCATGCTCTTCTCCCCAGATGTCGTGAACGTGCTGCGTCCTGCTCGCTGCGGTGCTGCGCGCCCGCGGCGACCGGCCCCCTGAGGACGGCCGCCGCGCGGCGGGATGCTCTACGGCGTCGGGCCGGTCCACCCCTCGGCGTAGCACGGCGCCAGGCCGCAGCCCCCGAGGTTGGTGGTCGGGTCGTACGGCTGGTCGGTGATGACGCCGCCGGTCGGGCGCAGGAAGTCCCGCAGCAGCGTGAGCACCAGGTTGCTGGTCGCCACGTCGGCGTGCGGATCCGTGCCGTTGCCGCCCGGGCCGAAGCCGTCGGTCGGCCAGATGTTGGCCTGCGGCTCGGGATCGACGCCCCGGTTGTTGCCGCCCTCCACGCGCTTGGGCCCGATGTCGATCGGGATCAGGACCGCCGGAGCGTCGAACCCGTCGTTGGCCGTGCTGAACGACTCGGCCGGCTCCGTCGCCAGGCCCCAGTACGGGACCTTGTCGAGCGAGCGGTTCGGGTCGAGCGCCGGCGTGCGCAGGATCGCGCCGACCGTGCGCGCCTCGGTCTCCGTCTGGATGTTCGAGACCAGGTGGTCGCCGAACGCCTCGAGGATGATCACCTTGTGCTGCGGCGTGTCGGGCAGCGCGTCGGTGGTGATGTGGTGCACGTAGCCGCCGCCCTCGCCGCGATCCCAGATCGTCTGGGCCAGCGAGAGCACGACCTGCTGGACCGCCGGGTCCTTGTAGCCGGCCGACAGGGTCGGCGCGAAGATCGCGCCGGCCGCCGAGCGGTTGAGCAGCGTCGTGTAGCCGACCGCCGGCACGTCGAGCACCGAGCGGTCGAAGTCCGGCGACAGCGCGGTGAGCGCGCCGCCCATGATGCCGCCCTGCGAGCCGCCCAGGTTGTAGAGCCGCTGCGCCGGGTCGACGAGCACGCCGCTCGTCGGCTTGAAGCGATCGGTGTCGTTCAACCCACCGGGAGCCTGGCTGATCATCCAGCGGCCCAGGTAGAGGAAGTTCAGGAGGCTCTGCACCGAGCGCTCCGCGATCGCCGGGAAGTTCGACATGTTCGGCAGCGCCTGAAGCACCGTCGGGATGTCGCCCTTGGCCATGCCGATCCAGTCGGTGCCGCAGATCACGGCCTTGTCGACGCCGGCGCGATCCTTGACGCTGGTCAGCGTCGTGGCGTCGCCGAGCAGGCCGTGCCCGAACGTGATGGCCTGCTTGTCCGTCGCCATCTCGTCCGAGTCCTTGCCCGCGCGCGGGATGATGCAGGTGACCGGCGCCTCGAAGGACTGCAGGTTGCCGCCCGCGTCCCGGGCCTGGACCGGCTTGTTGTCCGGCCCCCAGTTGATCGTCGTGCCCGGGCCGCAGTAGCCGACGTTCTTGCCGTTGAAGTCGATGTTGCCCATGAAGCAGGGCACCTTGATCGTGCCGTCGACCCGGCGCAGCACGTAATGGCTCTCGCTGTGGGAGTAGTTCTCCTCCGACTTGAAGGTGAACTGCGGCGAGCTGCCCTGCACCGTGCGGTCGGACAGGTCGGTGTCGCCGAGCTGGTCGAACGCCTCGTCGCGCATCTTCAGCGCCGGGCCGGAGAGGTTGTCCTGGCTGCCCGTGGTGAAGTCCCACGCCAGGTACAGGCTCGACCGGTCGATGCCGGCCGCCCCGAGCTTGGCGAAGATCTCGTCCATGTGCGCCTGGCGCGCCTTGACCGCGTCCGGCGCGTCGGCGGGCACCGTGTTGTCACGGAACCGCTGGAAGGCCAGGCCGGCCGGGATCGGCGTCCCGTCGGCCGTCTTGAGGTTGCGCATCGCGACGATGTAGCGCGTGCCCTCGTCGAAGACCTTGGCCGCCCGCGTGATGAGCAGGCGCTTGCCCGGGTTCGCCGACGCGCCCTGGTTGCTGACGTCGATCTCGGACCAGATCGGGGTGCGGGCGCCCGTGGTGGCGTTGATGACCACGATCGGGGCGTCGGCCTCCAGGGAGCGCCCGATGTCGCCGATCTGCGCGGCGCCCGAGGCGTCGAGGCCCTGCTTGGTGTTGAGGCCCGGGACCTTGGTGAGGATCGCCGAGTTCGCGCTGAATCCGTCGGCGCGGTTGTAGGGCGTCACGTCGACGCCCTTGCCCGTGAACGAGCTCTGCGGCATCTCGTTGGCCTGCAGGTCCAGGCGACGGCCGGTCTGGGCCGAGGCGTCCGCGCGCGTGTAGAAGTCGTTGGGCCACGGCAGCAGGCAGGTGGAGTCGTCGAGCGGGTCGACGGCGTCGCAGTTGCCGGCGGGCTTGATGTCGATCGGCTTGACCGGGATGTCCGGCGGCTTCACGACGGGCGGGGTCGTCGTCTTGCAGAACGTCGCGCTCTTGCTGAGCGTGCGCGTCTTGGTCGCCTTCTTCTTGCCGTACGTCACCTCGACGACGAGCTTGGGCGCGCCGCAGGCCTTCAGCTTCGTGAGGCCCTTGCTGGAGAGCTTGAGGTAGAGCGACCGGCTGCCCTTCTTCTTGAAGGTGACCTTGGCCGTCTTGGTGATGCCGGTGGTCTTGCCGACCTTGGCGCGCACCACGGTGGACGCCTTGCCCGAGGCCGTGATCTTGACCTTGACCTTCTTGGCCCCGACGACGCCCTTCTGGGTCGTGTTGACGACCGCGACCTTGACCGACAGCTTCTTGGCCTTCGTCTTCTTCTTGGCCTTGGCCTTGGCCGCCGCGGCGGCCGGACCGGCGCTCGCCGGCGGCGCCGCGCTGGCGGCCGCCGGCACCGCCAGGAGCAGACATGTGGTGATGGCCGCGGCGACGTGCGCCCGACGACGCGTCCCCCGACCCGGGCGCGCCACGGCGCGTCCCTCTTCCTGCGGACCCCTGCTCATACGGCAACTCTCCTCGTTGTGCTGGCCTCCCGGGGCGAAGGTACCTGCTCCCTGCCTCACGCACGCCGGTCCCCACACCGTAACGATGCACTATGTAACTGACCACGTAGGGGACCCGAAGAACGGCCAGATTAGTTGTGCTCGATCACACCTTGTGCACGAGGCCGCGCGCTGTTGTGACAGGTAGGCGTGAATTGGTGGTGTAGTGGCACATCTGCAGTCGGTTGATGTGTAGGCTCCGGACTCACGCCGTATTTGGCGTTCGTCATCGAACCTGGCGGCCGATCTTCGCTTAGCAGGGGGAGCGGTACCGCGAGGCAGGGAGGAGTAGTTCATGCGTCGTATGCCTTTGGCCATGCTGGCCACGGCCGTCGGTGTGCTGGGAGCCGCCTCGGCCGCCCACGCCGCTGGCCCGGTCCAGGACGGCCAGTTCAACCTGAAGTTCAACTCGGGGAAGATCGTCATCAGCGACCTCACCTCGACCGACATCCCCGCGGGGAACGTGGTCGACGTGCTCGCCAACGTCGATCCGACCGGCAAGGTCGCGATCCCCAAGGACGCGCTCAAGTTCCCGCCGATCACCCTCACGGATCCGCTGCCGCTGACCGTCACGATCGCGCAGTCGTCGCGTTCTGACGGCAGCATCGACCCCGCCACGGGCGCGGTCACGCTGCCGCTGAACATCGGCATCACCATCGACGGTGGCGCGCCGCTGACCTGTTCGATCCCGCTGACCCTCACGTTCGGCACGGGCCAGCAGGCCGTCACGTCGAGCAAGTCGGTCACCGGCTCGCCGTACAACCCGAGCACGGGCGCCATCACGCTCGCCGGCATCGCGCCGATCCCGAACCTCGCGGATCTGTCGCTCGCCACCTGCCCGATGAAGGACATCCTGGCCGGGTTCCTCCCGTCCGGGGCCAACGGCAACATCGGCCTCGAGCTCGCCGGCCTGCTCGACATGCCGGGTGGCGCCAAGTACCCCGACGACGCGGGCACGGTCACGCCGCCCCCGACGCAGACGATCCCGCCGCCGCCGGTGCTGTCCAACCCGGTCGCCACGCTGGGTGGGACCACGCTGAAGTCCACCAAGGGCTCCGTCGCGGTGCCGATCAAGTGCGCCGGTGCCGTCGCCACGAACAAGCCGTGCGCCGGCAAGGCGACGCTGACCACCAAGGTCACGACGATCACCA
>Ga0247757_10001283_pt1 | contig 17301 bp, 18 predicted proteins | sample UWRJL126311R4_FD_180929 | JGI IMG/M metagenome (GOLD analysis project Ga0247757, IMG submission 180929) | Plant litter microbial communities from Arlington Agricultural Research Station in Wisconsin, United States - UWRJ-L126-311R-4 | ecosystem: Environmental > Terrestrial > Plant litter >... | reverse complement strand
GACTTAGAGGTAAAGTATAGCCTCTACTTTAGCCTACTATAAGAGAAAATTAAGAAGTATAATATTAAGACTCGCTATATATATAATATAGATAAAAAAGGCTTCCTACTTAGTATTACTACTCGTTTAAAGTAGATCTTTAGTAGGTAGGAATATAAAAGAAAAGTAGTAAGGTAAGCTATTTAGGATGGCAACCGTAAGTGGATCTCGCTTCTAGCTTATATATACGCCGATAGATCAGCTCTAGATCTATCCCTTATTTATAAAGCTGGCCTAAAAGGCCTACTATCAGGCTGGGTAGAAGATATTAACCTAGAGGAATACTTAGTATTTATTACCTTATTCTCCTCTAGTTAGATAAATGATAAGATAGACCTTATATAGCTCGAACAGGTATTTAATCGCTGTACTAGAGAAAAAGCTAGATACTTATACCGACTACTTATAGTCGACGGCTATAGATCTTATATTACTATAGATTTTCTTAACTATTATAACTGGTATAGGATTCTAGTAATAGTATTCCCTCCTTATTTAATATATACGCTATAGCCCCTTAACGTCTGTATATTTAAGCCTTTTTCTACTACCTACTTAGAAGAACTATCAGCCTTCTTATATAAGGGCTAGGGACTCTACTTAATAGCTAAGAGAGATTTCTTTAGCCTATTTTAGAAGGCCTGGTAGAGCTTATTTAAAAAGTTATTAATTCTTAAAGCTTTTAAGGCTACTAGTATATCGCTATTTAACTTAGAACCTATACTTAAAAGGTTTTTAAAAGCTAGTTAACCTAAGTAGGAATTAAGAGAAAGCTCTAGCTTAGTACTCAGCGCGTTAGACTGGAGGAAAATCGAACGTCTAGTACGAGTAATAGTAGATAATATAGCTAGTAGGGAGGTAAAGAAGCTGAGTTAAACGATATACTTAATCTCTATACAGAATTAGCTACTTAAATACAAGAACGAGGGCCTCTATATATCTCTTAGTACTAAGAAGAAGCGTTAAAAGCGTAGTAAGCCTCTAGTAGACGATTAGTCTACTAAGTACTTAGGGGGGGCAGTATTCTAATTACTAAGTAAGGTATAGGCGGCACGTAATCGAATACAGCAACAGAAGGCTAAGGCAGAGCAACTACAACTCTAAAAAGCTGAGAGAGCTAAGGCTCGAAGGGCTAGCAAGCAGCTTAAAGCTAGATTACTCGAAGAGAGACGCATCGCGAGGGCTAAGGCTTAAGAAGCTCGCGCGAAGGAGAAGGCTAATCGAGCCTTTAAGCGAGCTCAGAAGCAGTAGGCTTATACAGCTCAGTAACGACTTTAGAATTGTATAAAACTTGCTAAAAAGCGCAGTAAAAAGCCTTCAAAGCTTCCTAGGAAGGCTACTTAGAAGGAAAAGTATAGTACTGAGGCTATAGATGCTGCGCAAGCTATAGGTGCTATATTACAGCCTCTACAGGTTCAGTCGCGCCGCAGCCGGAATATCAGAACTCCGAGTAGATTTCTATAGTTATAACTGATTCTCGAGTCTTATAGACCTCTCCACTAGAAAATCTCGAAATAATAGCTATTACGTAGAGCTCTAGAGCTTCAAGTAGTGCTGGGGTGTTTGTGCGCGGGGTGCGCATCACGCCTTGGTGCGCATTACGCCAAGCTCCTCGGTAAAACATCGGCGGGTGCCCGCGTTAAGATTTGATGCGTCAAAAAAAAGTTCAGTTATACCCGTCAGGCCTACTTGCGACGCTTTGCCTACGCGCGACGTCGCAATGTCCTCTTTCTTTACCGTACCTGCATCCCAGAGAAAACGAAAGCGATCTGAGGCCGCATCTTCCACTCCTAAAAAGCGCAACGTTGCATCTGTCAAGTCCACATCAGCGGGAGCGTCGCGGCGCAACAAACGTGACGAGTCGGTATCGAGTGGGAGTGAATCACAAGAAGACGACGCTACTGGTTTCCTCGATGATATCCAAAGCTCCGAAACCTCAGAAGATGAGAACGAGACTGCAGCCGACAAACGATTGAGACTCGCAGAACAGTATTTGGAGAATGTACGCACAGAGGTAGAGGAAGATGGAGGATTCGATGCAGCAGATATTGACAGAGATTTGATTGCTGAGAGACTGAAAGAAGACGTTGCAGAGGCGAAGGGCAAGATCTATCGCAATATTTCAGAGGAGCTGGACTTTGGGCAAGCGACATACGTTCATGGGAAGTCAGGCCTACAAAAGGCAATCACTGGATGTGCAGTTCGATTGCCACACGCATGGACAATAAGCAAAGATTTGGTTGTGGAAAAATGGGAAATCGCGGATCCGATCGCCTACAACGCAAGCCGTTTTAACCAACCCACAAATGCTACTCCGAGACGAACCCCTAAACGCCTATTCTGGAAGAAAGGGAACAAGAACAGAAAGGGTGATAAGGATTACCTGGGTCATACGGGGGAGATAATATCTGTTGCGGTATCGGACTCGGGACGGTTTCTGGCCACCGGAGACAAACACGCTCGCCTGGTCATTTGGGACGCCGACACTTTAAACCCATTGAAACTATTTACGCGGCATCGCGATGCGGTTACTGCATTGTCGTTTCGAAGGGGCACTGAACAACTTTTTTCTGGTGGTGCTGATCGTGCGGTTCTGGTTTGGAGCGTTCCAGAACTCGCATATATTGAAACATTGCACGGTCATGAAGATACTGTCGCAGGCCTAGCGGGTGGACTGGAATCGAACCAGGAGACATGCGTCAGTGTTGGTTCACGGGATCGCTCCGCTAGACTTTGGAAAGTAGTTGAGGAGAATCAATTAGTGTTTAGAAGCGGCACAAACACGAGGCAAAAAGGCTTAGACAAGTTACGAAAAGAACGCTTCGGAGATATAGTAGACGGCGAAAAGAAGACCAATGGCGAGACCCATCAACCAGACGATACTGTATATGCCGAAGGGTCTGTAGACTGTGTTGCTTTTCTGGACGCTGGATTATTCGTCACTGGTTCGGATAATGGTGCTCTTTCGTTGTGGTCCATCAATCGGAAAAAACCTCTTCATACCATTCTACTCACACATGGACTAGACACTCCGATTCCTCCAGATGAAATGTCCGCAAATCACGACGCCAGGACTTCGGGAGACGCAGGCCCCAAGCTTCCTCGATACATTACAGCATTAGCTACAGTACCCTTTACTGATTTGATTCTTACAGGCAGTTGGGATGGCTGGATAAAAGCATGGCGTGTGTCATCTGACAAACGTAGTATCGAGCCAGTAGGAAACGTTGGTCATATCCCTATTCAAGACAGGGAAAACACAGTAGAAGACCGTGGCGTATCAAACAGCGAGGCTGACCCTACTCGTGGCATAGTGAATGCAATATCTGTCCAAGAAAGGGGTGACCGGGGCCAGCAGGGGCTTTGTGTAGTTGCCGCGGTTGGGAAAGAACCACGTCTAGCCCGCTGGATGGTTCGCAAAGTGCCCAATACTTTGCGTGTTTTTGAGGTGCCGAGAAAGGGTCCTGTAACAGTCCAGGACAAGGAGCTAGAGGATGAATGATTTTAGGATCCTATCAATATATACCAGCAAGTTATGTTGGCCCACTTGCATTCAATTCCGAAAGGTAATTATCTATCTACGTTCAACTATATCGATTGGTACAAAGATGCAACCTGATTGTATGGCGCTCGTTGAGATTCTGCTGGTTGGGCCAGTATGCAAACTGTGCTGGCCCATCAACCTCAAGGGACATCTCAATGTGCTGTGTGAAGGCGTGGATTAAGACAACACGAGAAAAGCAAGGGAAATCAGGCTACCTAGGGCTATTTCAAACTATAACCAACATATTGTCCAAGCGCCCGCGTAGTCTGGGCCAGAGCTAGGCGTTTGACCAACGGAGCACGTGACACCGCGTAGCCCTGAGAACCCGAACCGACATATTCAGCGACACTGTCCCTGCCTCGAGCGGACTTAACAACGTCTAAGCCACCACACAACCTACTGCGATATGGATAGTCTAACTGACAATGCCGAAAAGAGAGTTTTGTCAGCATCGATGAAGCGATCCCGGAAAGATATGGAAGCGACCGACCGCGAAGCTACTAAGGCTGCTGTAGACACTGCGCATGGTAAGATACCCTTGCTGGCATTTGTAAAACCTAGTCTAATGCTAGAGCAGATGATAGCTCTTCGGACGATGAATTTGGTCCCGTTTTGCCGTCTTTGGCGCCTCCAAAGAAGAAACGAAAGCTTCCATACGAAAAAATCTACATCGCAGCTTTACCAACGGCAACTCGTTACTCCAAGTCGTTGATGCATCGTGAACAACTTTGCTTCACCACTTTCACACCATTCACCAATTTCTTAATTACAAGCTCAGTCGACGGAGTAGTCAAATTTTGGAAAAAAGATTTTGGAGGGGTCGAGTTCGTGAAGGAATTCCGGGCACACAATGGCGAGATACGGTCTGTTAGTGTGAGTGCAGACGGCCGTAGTTTTGCGACCTCTGGAACGGACAACTCAGTCAAGATCTTCGACGTAGTCACATTTGATCTCCTGGCTATGTTGACCTTGGACTACACTCCTCTTGCTGTCTGTTGGGTGCACGGTCGGGGTGCATCTTTTCCACAGCTCGCCGTGTCCTCAGAGACTGAGTCGTTGATTCGCATTTATGATAGTAGAGGGGAGAATAACGATCCAATGCACACATTGAGAAATCTACATCGAGCCTCGGTCACGCTAATGGCATATAATAGCCAGTATGACTGCGTGGTATCTATGGATCAAGGAGGAATGGTGGAGTATTGGCAACCCAATGGTAACTTTGAGAAACCTAGCAGCGTTTTCTCCATCAAGAGCTCTACCCATCTGTTTGAGTTCAAGAAAACGAAGTCGGTGCCTACATCCCTGACAATATCACCAACTGGGAAACATTTTGCTACACTATCATTCCCGGATCGTAAAATTCGCATCTTCGATTTTGTGACTGGAAAGCTTCATCGCACATATGATGAATCGATCGGAACAATACAAGAAATGCAGCAAGCTGGAACCGCAGTCCAACACTTGGACGATATCGAGTTTGGGCGAAGGCTGGGTGTTGAGCGTGAGCTTGATCAGCCTTCGATGCGGTCTCGTATGAACGTTGTCTTCGATGAGACAGGCAATTTCATTCTCTACGGCACCATGTATGGCGTTAAAGTATTAAACACATTCACTAATCGCATAGTGAAAGTATATGGTCAAGAAGAGTCCTTTCGCCCTCTCTGGATTGGATTGTATCAAGGCCAACCTGAGAAAAAGGGTGTCGTTACTGTCGAGATGGCAGCTAGTGACAACCCGCTGTTACAGGAAGCTGAAGCCCGTGACGCTATGCTTACTTCCACAGGATCTGGAAAAGTGCGCTTTTACATGTTCACAAACGACAACACGGTAGCAAAATCCGAACGCGATGTACAGAACGAAAAACCCCGCAATCTTGCCTCTTCCAAAAAAGCAGAAGAAAAATCAACAGCCACTGGCACTTCTGCTGTCATTCACACCACATATGGGGATATCACCGTGCGTCTTTTTCCTGAAGCTGCTCCCAAGGCAGTTGAAAATTTTGTCACGCATGCAAAAGCTGGCTATTACAACGATATTATCTTCCATCGTGTAATCCGGAAATTTATGATTCAGACGGGCGACCCGAATGGTGATGGTACAGGAGGCGAGTCCATTTGGGGCCGCGAGTTTGAAGATGAATTTTCGAGCTTGAAACATGACAAACCTTACACGCTCAGTATGGCGAATGCGGGCCCCAATACCAATGGCTCGCAGTTCTTCATCACCACAGAGAAAACGGTACTATTCCATTTTATCCTTTACTTTTGAAGTGAATATTAACCTACGATAGCCTTGGCTTGATAACAAGCATACCATATTTGGACGTGCAGTACACGGCTTAGATGTGGTACACAAGATTGAAAACACAAGAACAGTGAAGGAGAAGCCGGAAGAGGATATCAAAATCATCAACATTTCGGTTTCATAGATGATATGCCAGTAGGCCAGGCGCACAGATCCAATGCGCTTAGACTAAGTCAATTATAGTGCATGACTTCTCTAGATCGAGACTAAAACCGTTTTGATCTCTGTCGATTGCTCTGCAGGGTAGCCTTAGGATTTTAACGCCATTAAGTAGCCCTGAACTCAAGGAATCTTGTCGCAGCAGGGCACCATCATTTGGTGTTCTAAGAAAGCGATGCAGCAGCATAGCCGCTTATCGGGGCCTCCAAGTATATATTATGTTAATACCAGTGCCTGGTAGTCTGAGCACTCATACAAGTGGGTGGTGTGCAATTGTGATGTACGGCCAATCATTGCGCTCTCTCCCACAGCTCGAAAGCAGAGAGAAACCGCACCCAAGATCAGCCACTATGTTCTCCACTTCACAGACGGTTTTCGTTCTCATGGAACCTCGCACTGCCACGTAGACAGCGGGTATCTCGAACCGAAAATGCTTTTAAGTGAGTGTTATGATTTGCGTTGTTCATGAAGAAAGAAAGGAGAGGCGAGGCGTGTAGAAGTTTAAGTTTTCTGCGAGAGCGGCAATCGGAGAATCATTCAACCGACAGCCCCGCCAATAAGCCCGCATTGAGTCATGGTCCATTTTCGCATTTGCGTGGGCTACTTCTACTGGGCGCCCGCCTTCACTTGGCCAGTCCATTTCTCGCCCTCCACAACATTGCCCGCTAGACCATCTGGATTTTTCTGCGTTAATCCAAGAATTATCATCCACAGATCACAACATGGATTCCGAGTCCGAGCATGAGCACCGCGACGACGAGAGCGTATCCGAGCCCGAGGAGGTTGAAGAGACAAAGCCTAAATCCGCTCTCAAGAAGTCGAGAGATGTCCTGCCTCCCGTCGAGCGGCCTGAGCTTCCGTAAGATCCTTAGCACTTACGAGTATCGACCATTTTCTGACACGTTCTAGGGAGCAGCCTGATCCTTCCTCAGTGGACTTCTCTACCCTCAATCCCTTGTCCCCCGAGATTATATCACGCCAGGCCACTATCAATATCGGAACGATTGGTCATGTCGCTCATGGAAAAAGTACAGTAGTCAAGGCCATCTCCGGCGTACAGACTGTGCGTTTCAAGAATGAACTTGAGCGCAATATTACCATCAAACTTGGTTATGCAAACGCCAAGATCTACCAGTGCGACAACCCAGAGTGCCCCAGACCGACATGCTACCGATCATACAAGAGTGAAAAAGAGGTTGACCCTCCTTGTGAGCGGGAAGGATGCGGGGGTAAATACAGACTGAAGCGACATGTCTCCTTTGTAGATTGCCCTGGTCACGACATTCTCATGAGCACTATGTTATCGGGAGCTGCGGTCATGGATGCTGCACTACTTCTCATCGCTGGAAACGAAACATGCCCGCAGCCTCAGACGAGCGAGCATCTTGCTGCTATCGAGATCATGAAGCTTAATCACATCATTATCCTGCAAAATAAGGTCGATCTCATGCGGGAAGATAACGCTGCCGCACATTACGACTCCATTCTCAAATTTATTCGAGGCACGGTTGCGGATGGATCCCCAATCATTCCAATATCTGCTCAATTAAAGTTCAACATTGATGCCATTAACGAACATCTCATTACCAAGATTCCAGTTCCAGTGAGAGACTTCACCGCGAAGCCACACATGATCGTCATTCGATCATTCGATGTAAACAAGCCTGGCGCTGAAATAGACGAACTAAAGGGGGGTGTTGCTGGTGGCAGTATCTTGACTGGTGTTCTCAAGCTCGGAGACGAGATTGAGATTCGACCGGGAATTGTATCCAAGGATAGTGCGGGGAAGATTCAGTGTAAACCAATCTTTTCAAGGGTTGTCTCCCTGTTTGCTGAACACAATGATCTCAAGTTCGCTGTGCCTGGTGGCCTCATTGGTAGGCATTTGCCATTATTTTCATGCTCGGAAAGAAATGCTAATATGGTATAGGTGTCGGAACCCGTGTCGACCCCACGCTATGCCGTGCGGACAGACTGGTCGGCTTCGTCTTGGGTCTCCGCGGCCACCTGCCTAATATATATACAGAGATTGAGGTGAATTACTTCTTGCTCAGAAGGTTACTTGGTGTCAAGACTGCCGATGGGAAACAGGCAAAGGTTGCAAAGCTGGCGAAGAATGAAGTACTGGTACGCAAAATTTCCTACTCCCGCTTTTCATCACCTGATAATTGTTATAGATGGTCAACATTGGTTCCACGGCTACCGGTGCTAAAGTCATTGCCGTACGTGCTGATGCCGCCCGACTTTCACTCACCTCCCCGGCATGCACAGAGATTGGTGAGAAGGTCGCTTTGTCCAGGCGGATCGAAAAGCACTGGCGGCTTATCGGTTGGGCAAACATTGTTGCGTAAGTCGGACCAACTCATCTAACCATGTGCCACCCGCTGACCTGGTGCAGTGGAAATATTTTAGAGCCACTTAAGGACTAGACGGTGATGCTAAGGTGCCTGAGTTTGAAAAGGAACAGAAGACCGAATATATAATTAAGCAGCAACGAGAGCTAGCAGCAGATAGCGGGGGTCTTGCAGAGGTTTTGGGCGCGGTTAGCCAGATGCAGACCGTCTCAGGCACTTGTTGCTTGCATTCATGCCAGCTGGACACGGTGATGCCTGCAAAAGATATAGTCGGTCAGTTTCGGCCGCAATCAGTAGGCTAATAGTGCTCTGAGGATCGCACATAGAAGAGATGTGGTTAGCATGCGTGAAAACGGGTTGATTTTTGTTTGAGTACTGTGCCACAGTTTGATCATGTGGACTACACTTTACCTGCTGGGCGGATCCGTCGAGTGGCGTGCAGCAGCCCATGCGGCGGCCCTCCACGGTCGGTTGGGCATGCCCTGTCTCGGGGAATACTTGTGCAATTTGAGATGGGCGAAAATGACGCAGGCCGTGGAGGGTGACTTTTGCCGATTGCTGTCCCTTAAGAAGAAATGACGCGCCCCTCGCTTTGGCACCAGGTCTTCACTCGAAATAACCACATTCGACGGTCTACATGTGTTCAAGATGAAGTGTCATGGGATGTTGACTGGTTTAAACGCCGGCGCGCGCCGTCATCGGCGAATCAGCGCACAACCGAAGCTAATGAGCAATCAGCGCCATGCCCGCTGGAAACCGTCCACGGCTCGCACCCTAATGGCAGGTCTTCACGACACCTCATCCCTAAGTGAAAGTATAGGCTTACAACGGCCACAGGCAATTTCTTAAAGAATTGGCCTCTTTCCACCTGTCAGCTAGTCTTCGCTGCCTTTGAATTCCGACAAAGCCTTTTGACCCCGCCCACCCCGCGCCACGACTCAGACCTGCAATCACTATAAGACACCAAACCTCTCAGACAGCACCATGGCACCAGGCAAACTTCAGAACGGAGCCTCCACGGCCACCAACGGGTCAGCATTGAAGCCTACTGCGCGTGCATTCAACCCTACGGGAACTCCAGATCCAACGAAATACCACGCTGCCTCATCCAACGAAGCCATCACGGCCGAAGCCAAGTTTGCGGCTCACAATTATCACCCTTTGCCGATTGGTACGTTACGTTGACATCCTTCTCGACGTTCGTAGCTAACATGCATTAGTATTTTCGCGGGCGAGCGGCTGTTCAGTCTGGGACCCCGAGGGCAAGCACTATCTCGACTTCCTCTCTGCGTACAGCGCCGTCAACCAGGGTCATTGCCATCCCGAGCTTGTCAAAGCCTTGACGGAACAGGCTTCGAGATTAACGCTCAGTAGCCGTGCTTTCTATAATGACGTCTTTCCACGCTTTGCTGAATTTGCCACGAACATGTTCGGTTTCGACATGGTTCTACCAATGAATACAGGTGCAGAGGCCGTGGAAACTGCCGTTAAAATAGCCCGCAAATGGGGATACAAAGAGAAGGGAATCCCCCAGAATAAGGCACTAGTCTTCTCGGTCCAGGAAAACTTCCATGGGCGCACTGTAAGCACAGCTTGCTTCGGTAGGCACAATAGCCGTCACTAACGCAACTTTACCAGTTCGCTGCTATTTCAATGTCCAATGATCCCGAGTCACGAGACAACTATGGTCCATATCTACCTAACCTCGGTAGCATCAACCCCAGTAATGGAAAGCCCATCAGGTATAATAACGTCGAAGACGTGCGCGATGTCTTGGAAGAACATGGCAAGAATACAGCCGCCTTCCTTGTCGAACCTATCCAAGGAGAAGCCGGCATCGTCGTGCCCGACGATAACTACTTATCGGAGGTTAGGGCGTTATGCACCAAGCACAATGTTCTATTAATATGTGATGAAATCCAGACAGGCATTGCACGAACTGGCAAGCTCCTCTGCCACGAGTGGAGCGGGATCAAGCCAGATCTTGTTCTACTAGGCAAAGCTATTTCAGGTGGGATGTATCCCGTCTCATGTGTTTTGGGTTCAAAGGAAGTCATGCTCACCATCGAGCCTGGCACACATGGATCGACTTATGGTGGCAACCCTCTGGGGTCGGCCATTGCAATCCGGGCTCTTGAACTAGTTCAGGAGGAGAATATGGTTGAGCGTGCAGAGACACTCGGCAACCGTTTCCGAGATGGCCTGAAGAAACTCGGCAGCCCTATGATTACGACGATTCGTGGCAAGGGTTTGTTGAATGCGATAGTGATCGACGAAGCCAAGACAAATGGTCACAGTGCGTGGGATTTGTGTATGCTCTTCAAAGAGAAGGGACTATTGGTAGGAAGAGCCCACACGTAAAGGATATCCAAGTTGCTAACGCAAAGGGACAGGCCAAACCCACTCATCAAAACATTATACGCCTTGCACCACCTCTTGTCATTACCGAAAAGGAGATTGACTCTGCCCTTGCCATCATCAAGGAAGCAATAGAGGAATTGCCCGGCCTCAAGGGAGAGCGGGAGGCAGAAATCCCCCCTCCCGGCGAGAAGAACGTGCGCATTAGCGTCGATAACTAAAACCTCTTCGTACGTTGGGCTTTAGGAATTTCGCGGAGCCTCTTTCTCAGAGTTCATGTGGGGTTTAGAAAACGCAGGTGCGACGCTTCACCAATCATGCACGCATATACCCAGGTTAGAAATTGTTAGTGAGCACGTGGTGGCCAAGGAGGATCGTAGATGCATGTTTTGCCAGGGTTTCACGGTCTACGTTTTGTTTCTGGCGAGACAAGCAAAGAGATACAGTGGATTCGTTGATTTGAAAATTTGTCGGCATAGATGTAGAATGGCAGGCGGCGGGACGTGAGGGTGGGTGATTGAAAACAAGAGGGATCAAGTCATAAGCAGTTATCAGCCCAACAGAATTGATGTGTTTATGTACATGGCGAGTGTTCCTTCGGGCGGTTTTCTTCGGATTCGGGGAGCGGAGCGGGATCGGGGCGTGTGCTGAAGCCGCTAGGCAACGGTTGAAGCTTTGCGAAGATCACGCTAGCGAGCCTGACGCGATGGCGGCTGTTACCTGTATGTTATGGATGAAAACGGTTTAGTACCTGACAACAGAGTCACATTGGAAGCGTCGCACGTCCCCGGCATCCAGGCTCACTCACCGTCTCGGACAGGCATCGGGGTGCCGATGGTTGGAAATGTATGTGCCATGGCCCAGACGCTGGCCACTGCGACGGACGCCAGCCTTCAGCGGTCGGGACTCGGCGAGGATCACGCGCCGAGGCAAAAGGCATGATAGTGCGCAGAACATTCTTTGAAGCTTACTGCATCGCAACCCCACAGCGTAGCCGTCGCTTCGGACGCCCGCTGATTGGCAGTTTTTTATCTCCGCCTGAAGCCGTCATTTAGCCCGCCTCTTGACCTCACCATTCTACGCTCCGAGGCGAATATATGAAGCTCGGCTGCCTGGTGCATGCAACCATGACACGTCCCTAGTTGCCTGCCACTTTCATGACACTTTTTTTTCTCCCCCTTTGTGCCTTTCGTGTAATGAATTGACGCTGAATTTGCACCGTCTAGTATCCCACTCTATTAAGGTGGCCACTTTTGCGTGCGCTCTTTGCACTGCACCATGTCCACTCCTTCCACGTTAAACGAGAAGGAGGTGGAGTGGCGGGTACAAGACCAAGAAGCTGCAGCACAGCAGCCTAAAAAATATGAGTCCATCGTGAGCGAGTCTCTGGAGACGGCCCAAGTCAAGAATGATCTGGAGATCAATGCCGAGAAACAAAGCACCCGAAATGCGCTCTCCAGGCTGCAGAGCGCTACCAGTGGCTTTTCCCAGTTTACTGGCAGCGACCTTTCCGACACAAAAAGCTCCATGAGGAAAAAGAAGAAATGGTACAAGAAACTGAATCCGTTAAAATGGGGCCCTAAGCCACCGGTCCCTGAGATCAGAATTGTCTCGCGGGAGTACAACGCCAGCATCTTCAGTCGTCTCACTTTCCAGTGGATGGCGCCCCTTATGACGGTACGCTACACCCCAGCTGCTGTATTCCAGCGTCTAATGCAATGGTGATAGGTCGGTTACAAGCGACCGCTCGAGAGGAACGATCTCTGGACGGTGAACCCGGATCGAAGTGCTGATGTCATGGTGGAAAGGCTCGAGGCTGCCTTCAGGAGAAGAAGAGAGCAAGGTAGCCAACGACCTCTTTTGGGAGCCATGTTCGACACTTTCAAGTGGGAATTCATCATCGGTGGCCTGTGCCAGCTTCTCGCCAGCATCATTCAGTCGGTCGCGCCCTTTGTGCTACGCTATCTGATCAGCTTTGCACTGAAGGCATACATTGCTCAGCACACCGGCACACCAGCGCCTCCTATCGGAGAGGGAGTCGGTCTGGTCATTGGCATCACGGCCATGCAATTTATACAAAGTATGGCATCAAATCATTTCATGTATAGAGGAATGATGATCGGTGGAGAGGCGAGGGCTGTGCTCATATCTGTCATTTTTGACAAAGCTATGAAACTCTCTGGACGTGCAAAGGCCGGTGGGAAGGCGATAGTAGAAGCGCCTCCAGCAAGCATCAAGGCCGGAAGCGAAGCAGAGAAGAAATGGTACAAGAAACTTCTAAAAAAGAAGCAAAAAGATGTCTCAAAGGGTCAGCAAGACGTATCGGGAGACGGTCATGGCTGGGGCAACGGAAGGATCATTAACCTTATGTCAACAGACACCTACCGTGTGGATCAAGCCAGTGGCTTCTTCCACATGATATGGACATCCCCAGTGGCTATTGTGATCACAATAGTCTTGCTCCTTATTAATCTAACCTACAGCGCGCTACCAGGACTTGGGCTTCTCATGATCATGATGCCCTTGCTTGGTCGAGCTGTTCGTTCCCTGTTCCGCCGCAGAATGAGCATCAACAAAGTCACGGATCAGCGTGTCAGCTTAACGCAGGAAATCTTGCAAGCTGTCCGCTTTGTCAAGTACTTTGGTTGGGAGACTAGTTTCCTGGAGCGAATTGATGCCATCAGACGTAGAGAAATCAGAGGTATTCAAATCCTTCTCGCTATCCGAAATGGAATCATGTCTGTTGGTATGTCAATGCCTATCTTTGCATCCATGCTGGCCTTCATCACCTACTCACTCACCGACCACGGACTTAACCCCGCACGCATCTTCTCTTCACTCGCTCTGTTCAACTCGCTCCGTATTCCGCTCAACTTTCTACCTTTGGTGATTGGACAGGTAATCGATGCAAATGCGTCCGTTAGGAGGATCGAAGAGTTTCTGTTGGCGGAAGAAGCGCAGGAAGATGCCGAACGGAACTTTGAAGCCAAGGAAGCCGTGGTGATGAAGGACGCAGACTTCACATGGGAGCGTCACCCTACGCGCGAGGAAGAGGAAGGAGATGGCCAAGCGAAGCGGCCAAAGAAGGATGTCAAGGACAAAAAAGACAAGCGGGTCAGCACGCAATCTGCGCCAAGTCAAGACTCCTCGTCTGTGAAGCCCGAGGAGGAAGAGCATCCATTCCAGTTGAAAGGCCTGGACATATCGATTGGCCGGAAAGAGTTGATCGCCGTCATCGGGAGCGTTGGCTCAGGGAAGAGCTCCTTTCTTGCGGCCCTGGCTGGCGATATGCGGAAAACCAAAGGCGAAGTCATGATTGGGGCTTCGCGTGCCTTCTGTCCACAGTATGCTTGGATTCAGAATGCCACAGTACAAGAAAACATCATCTTTGGCAAGGAATTCAACAACGACTGGTACAACAAAGTCATTGACGCATGTGCGCTGCGACCGGATCTTGATATGCTGCCCAATCACGATAAGACGGAAATCGGCGAACGTGGCATCACGGTGTCTGGTGGACAGAAGCAACGCATGAATATTGCACGTGCTATCTATTTTGATGCGGATATTGTGCTGATGGATGATCCACTATCAGCTGTGGACGCCCATGTTGGTCGCCACATCATGGACAATGCTATATGTGGACTGCTCCAGGACAAATGCCGCATTCTAGCAACGCACCAGCTTCACGTTCTTAGTCGATGCGATAGAATCATCTGGATAGAGGAAGGTCGCGTCCAAGCTGTGGACACTTTTAACAGGCTGATGGCGGATAACAAGGATTTCCAGCAACTAATGACTATGACTGCGGCAGAAGAAGAGAAGGAAGAACAAACAGAGGCAGTAGAGGATGAAGTTGAGGGCGAGCGGAAATCTGCAAAGAAGTCGAGGAAGAAGAAAAAGAAGCCAGTCGCGCTCATGCAGGAGGAAGACCGTGCTACGAAGAGCGTATCGTGGGGTGTTTGGCTTGCCTATCTCCGAGCAGGAGGTGGTCTCTGGGTTGGCCCGGTCGTTGTGCTGACCCTCATTCTCTCACAGGGTGCTAACATCGCGACTAGCTTGTGGTTGTCTTGGTGGACGTCAAACAAATGGGGGTACAGCGAAGGCACATATGTAAGTGAACCCTGAAGCTGCTCAGCTTGTCAACTAACGATTCCAGATCGGTGTCTATGCTGCGCTTGGTGTCTTACAAGCTTGCTTGATGTTCGCTTTTTCCATCGCAGTGTCTGTCTTTGGCACCGAGGCAGGTAAAATTATGCTCCACCGTGCTATTCACCGCGTGCTCCGAGCACCCATGTCCTTCTTCGATACCACGCCTCTTGGACGCATAACGAACCGCTTTTCCAAGGACATCGATGTCATGGACAATACCCTCACCGATGCAATCCGTATGTACTTTATGACGCTCGCCATGATCATATCGGTCTTTATCCTCATCATTGCATACTATTACTACTATGCCATCGCTCTGGGACCACTTTTTCTCGTTTTCATGTTTTCTGCAGCATATTACCGAGCATCGGCCCGCGAGGTCAAGCGACACGAGTCGGTTCTTCGCAGCAATGTCTTTGCGCGCTTCAGCGAAGCCGTCATGGGCACGTCTACCATCCGTGCCTATGGGCTGCAGCATCAATTCTCTCGGTCGGTGCGAGATGCCATTGACGATATGAACAGTGCATATTACCTCACCTTTGCTAATCAGCGGTGGCTGAGTATTCGTCTTGATGTTATTGGCATCCTGCTGGTGTTTACCACGGGCATCTTGGTGGTCACATCTCGGTTCTCGGTCAATCCTAGCATTGCAGGCTTGGTGCTTTCTTATATTCTCACGATTGTACAAATGATCCAGTTTACGGTCCGCCAACTTGCCGAGGTTGAGAACAACATGAACGCAACAGAGCGTATTCATCATTACGGCACCATGCTTGAAGAGGAGGCACCATTGCACATGGGGGAAGTCAGGAAGACATGGCCGGAGCAGGGCGAGATCGTATTTGACAATGTGCAAATGCGCTACAGGGAGGGTTTGCCGTTAGTGCTGAAAGGGCTCGATATGCACGTCGCAGCGGGCGAACGCATTGGCGTAGTGGGACGCACGGGAGCTGGCAAATCCAGCATCATGAGCACCCTCTTCCGGCTTGTGGAGCTCTCTGGCGGGCGTATTACGATCGACGGCGTGGACATCAGCACCATTGGACTACACGATTTGCGTTCCAAGCTTGCCATCATTCCACAAGACCCGACGCTGTTCAAGGGCACGATCCGGACGAACATGGACCCGTTCAACGAGCACACAGACCTAGAGTTGTGGTCGGCGCTTCGGCAGGCAGACCTGATCTCGAGCGAGGCGGTAATGGACGACAAGTCCGGGCGGATCCACCTGGATTCTGTGGTGGAGGAAGAGGGGCTCAACTTCTCGCTAGGGCAGCGGCAGCTCATGGCGTTGGCACGAGCGCTGGTGCGTGGGTCGCAAATCATCGTATGCGACGAAGCGACGTCATCGGTCGACTTTGAGACGGACCAGAAGATCCAGAAGACAATCGTGGAGGGGTTCCGTGGCAAGACGCTGCTCTGCATCGCACACCGGCTGAAGACGATAATCGGCTACGACCGTATCTGCGTGATGGATGCAGGCAAGATTGCCGAGCTGGACCAGCCGCTCAGGCTGTACGAGGCAGGGGGCATCTTCAGGAGCATGTGCGACCGCAGCGGTATCCGGCGAGAGGACTTCTTTGCGGGTTGAGGTGGCGCCGGGGCAGGCTGTTGTGGGCATGGACGGGCAGCGTGGCAGGTAGCTAATCTCTAATGGCACGACGTGCATTACACAATACTCGAGCCTGGTCTCGTGTTGGACGAGTGTTGGGGTGCCAAGCGCTCCAGGCCTTATTGGTGGTGTCTGGTGGTGCGGCGATAGCGACAAGCTCAGCGCGCGGCGGAGCTTGACGAGTCGCCACAGAGAGCGAGGGCCTGATGGGCTGGGCCAGCGAGGGGCCAGCGAGGGCCAGTGTGTTGCGGCTTGGGCGGATGCACGGCCGTCGTCTCGATGCGGCCGTAGCTCCAAGCTTGGACCGGGCACTTGGAGCTTGGAGCTCCCTGCCAATTCACCCAAAAGCGCCCCCTTGTCCCCAAGTGTCCCCAAGTGTCCCCTCGTTCCTTCGTCCCCTCGTTCCGTCGTTCTTTCGTCTCTTCGTCTCGTCGCCTCGTCGTCTCGTCGCCATTACTCGCTGCTGCCACTCCGCTCCACCGTCCATGCTCTCGCTTGTGTGAATCGGGGCCGTCACACCACGCCCACCAAACCGTCTGCACCCCATCCAACGACACCTCCCACCCAGCCCGCAATGCCTGCATCGCCCGCCGAGAAGCCCATCGCCTTTGGCGCCACCGTCCAGGCCCAAGACCAAACCCATTCCTCCCACCAGCCCGCCATGTCGCCCGCCGCAGAGAAGGAGACGGCAGCCATCGACTCGTCCAATCCCTTCTCGGCTTTTTACAAGCACCCCAACGCACGCCGCTCCATGGACGACGCTGCACACGATCCCA
>Ga0247757_10001282_pt1 | contig 17305 bp, 17 predicted proteins | sample UWRJL126311R4_FD_180929 | JGI IMG/M metagenome (GOLD analysis project Ga0247757, IMG submission 180929) | Plant litter microbial communities from Arlington Agricultural Research Station in Wisconsin, United States - UWRJ-L126-311R-4 | ecosystem: Environmental > Terrestrial > Plant litter >... | reverse complement strand
CTAGCATTGACGATAGCGTTACTTCGGGCATTCTCGGATTCATGACGGACTTTGTATAACATGGCCAAAATCTGTCAACTTGTGCATGTAGATAAAGAACTATTATACCGGGTAAAGCGACCAATTGTCTCTAGCTTGTTATGTTATTGTTGGTGATCTAAAGCCTCATCAAGCGGGGTTAGCAAATGAGAGCTTTGTTCCTGGCATTACAGACACATCGGATGCGGAATAGCCGTAATTTACTCGCGCTGACCTCGGGTTCTTTTACCGCTGGCCTGATTCAAGTTTGCTGCGAGGTTGAAGCTTAAATACGTGCTCGCCTTGTAGACTGTGCGCGTAGTTATCGACATTGCGGGTCGCATTTGGCCATCGAAAATCAAGACTAGAATTTCAAGCATTCTGATTGTTTCTGACTCGACTATGTGATATTCTCTCCTGTGTGGATCTTGTAAAGGAGCGGCGTGTACTGCCCCTAGCTTTGAAGACTTTCCTTCCTTGTATTCATCTAAGCCTTGCGATCTTGCTTATTCTTAGCTAAAAGAATATCGTCTATCTGCGCTACCCCTAGAATCTGCCGGTATGTTTAGAGGCCTGCTAGCACGGGATACAACAGGTTGATAGTGAGCTGGAGGCTTGCTAGACCGAGACTCGACAACCGGGTATTGCTGTTGAGACGGGCGATTCTTCTCACTCCTTGAACCAGGACGTGAATGACCTTCTTCCCTAATTTTAGGCACTCCCAAATTGTCTCTAGAGGAACTGGAATAGTTGAGGGCATTTTCGATTTCGGTTTGAGACCAGATCCTTTTGAATCGAACTCCATATTCGCTGTCGCTAGTATCAACACCCTCTCCTAGAACCGAGCGATCAAGCCAAGTTCGGCGCTCTTCTTTCGATCGGAAAATGATTACCATACCGAGTGTCTCGCTGCTGCGGAGTGTTCTCATGCTGTCACATAGTGGGAGCCAGACGTCTCTTCCATTGTCGGCGAGGATACGTCCTTCAGGGTTCTTTGCCTGGTAGGCACGCGCGTATGCACTGTAGTCGAAGCGGAGCAGTAGCTCTTTCCTACCCAGGTCGTAAAATACGCCTAATCTGACTTCATTAGAGGATGCATTTGAGGAAGGAGCCATTTTTTAACCCGGCGCGACTGGTATAATGCTGAATGAAGTTCTCTAAAAGTTCAGCCTTGTGTGACTGGGAATATAAACCCCCAGCTGATATCAGCGCAGAGTCAGCAAGGGTGGCGCAAGAGCAGTTGTGCATACAATAAGCGACCCGTCTCAGCTGTGACGTTTATGAATTTAACTCAGCCCCACAGCCTTTTGCGCTCAAATCCTGGTTTGCGAAAACAAATTTCTCACCATCAGTAGTTCTAGTAGACCGTGAATCAATCTTCCGTAGTCTTAAGTGGTTGCATTGAACTTTGTGTAGCGTCGAACTATGCCCCACGACGAAGAGAAGGGCTTGCCAAGAGTAGAGGAGAGGGACTATGGTACGTCAAACCCCAACAACCTCGTCTGTAGAGTATTAATTGCATAAGCGGCGCCAACTAAACAAGCAACATTCACCGGAGCCGACGAAAAAGAAACGAGTCAACATTTTCTTCCTCGGGTAGGCACAGGGTTTGTGTCAGTAAGACAATCTGAAACTGCTCCTGGGACCCGACCAGCTAGTGTAGTGCAAAGCTTGAAAAGCAACGAAACAGGACCCGGAAACCCATGGTTGGATCAAAGCTGTGTTGGACCTCTTCAGCCGGGCACTCGCCCCAGTTCGCCAGAAGGAGCTGGATATCCATATACTGAACCTCCTGTTCACCAAGGAAATTTAGCTGAGAGTAAGAATCTAACTCAAGAGGACACGTCGCCTTGATAATATACTGAACAAAGTCATAGCCCCTCCTGAAGCTTTTGAAGAAGGTGAAGATAACCATCTTAGTGCTTGGCTTGTCAGCCAATTCAAGTCGGACTTGTTCCATATGCACCGCGACACGCGAGCAGAAAAAGACAGGCGTCCGCATCTTAGAGTCAATTTGGCAGGCCTGAATCGTATGCGAATGCGAAAGCTGCAGGTTAAGCTTGTTAAAAAAGTTATACATATGCGTTATCATGAGACAGAACCGGAAGGTTGGGAAGAATTGCTCGCACAGTACAGTGAGTTTCTTGTCATACAACCCTACTTAGTGAGCTGAAATACTCATGCTCGCAGTCAAAGCGTCAAAAGACTATGACTACATTCGAGGTTGTGTCGATCGCAAATTGGATGATCCGTTTGTCGTGATTTCGGAAAGATGGATAGATGCACAAGTGCTTAAGACTTTACTGGATACGATACCACCGGAGAAACGTAAGAAAGATGGATTGGAAGCACTTTCTGGGAAAGATGGACTAGTAACTTCGTTTGCACCACCCATTGAGAAAGGCCCGGAGCCCATCGGGGGAACGCGTGGGGAGAGGTCACAGAAACAAAAGACGGAAGATTTTCTTAACCGTCTTGCGTTTTCTGTGATAGGTGGCATCTTTCTCGTTGCTCCAATGTGGCTAATGGTACTGAACAATACCAAGTACACTGCCCTTATTACCACAACTGTATCAGTATTGTTTTGGGGCATGGCAACAGCTTGGAAGCTTGAAGGCGGCCCGCTCGCGGTATTGTCAACTACCGCAGCCTATGCGGCGGTCTTGGTGGTGTTCGTGGGCACAAATACTGTATCCTGATATGTGGTTTCTCCCTACTAAATATCGAGATTGCGCCCTCGCAGGAGTTGACGTAACGACAATGAACTGGTAATGAGTGACGGAGTGATATTGACGAAAATATGCAAGAACGACGATGTGAGTTGACTAAAGAACGCAGTTGAACCTTAAAATTAGCTTCGAATGGAGAATTGTTAATTGAAGAGTTTAGTGTTTTACCGTTGACACTTTTGGGTGGCTTTCTAACAAGCTTGAGATGAACACAGAAGTCCTTCGTTCTATCAAGGAGAGACATCTCATCCTCCACTAAAAGAACGCGTCTAGGAAGGGATACAGAAGACAATCCAGTCCAGTCGGTACCCTAAGGTCATTACTCGGCAAAGGAATTTGATCCTCTAGGGATATCAAGGCCTCGGTATGCTTTCAAAATGTGGGGGAAGCTCTGCCGAAGATCTTCTCGGGTCGCTCGGATACCCATATTGGGACGAAATAAAAGGAGGTCAAGGACCTGAAGAAGGCCTAGAGGTGAATGTGGAGGCCAGGCATATGTGGGATGGCGAAGATGGGTGCGCGGTTGGATAATGGCCACGTTTGTGGCTATGGTGGCAACCTCAAAGATGAGTTTGTTGTGGTAAAGCCTAGATGCAGAAGTATCGAGCTCAGTTTTAAATTAAGTGGCCGGGCAAGGGACGGTGAGAAATGGACTCACTGACCCTACCGACTTGGGAACCGGAGAAAAACATCCTGGCGATAACACTTGAAGTAACAGCCCGATTAGGCGATGCTTTCATAGAATGTTCGATAAAACCCAGCATGATCGACTCCAAAAGGTTCCCATGCACAGGCTTCCAGTTCATCGGGGGTTGGCGTTGGGTTGGTCTGCCCCCATATTAAGTGAAAATCTGAAACAAAATGTCATAACGCAGCATAATGGATGCCCTTTAATTTCTGTTTGACTGTATTCGTGTCCCAGAGTAACATTGAGGACACCCGAGGCGATAACTCAACCGCCTTTCCAAACCCAGTGAAAACATGGCTCACGTTATGGATTGTGCAGGCACAGGAGAGACCAATGTGAGTGTCTCTTCATCCCATTTGGCCCTATCCAACTTTAGCATTCCACTCAGAAACTTCGAACAAAGACCTCTCTGGTTTTGTGATGATTACGGTATCAAATTGGGCTCTTGCTCCTTGGCCTGAATCGGAAAATAGAAATCTGTCCTAGAGATAACCGAGGCGGAACCGCCGGAGCATACCCACGCTGCTGAAACAAGACTCCTGGATGCAACTATTACACATTCTTCCAGGGCATCGGCTTCTGAGGCGGCAAATATTCGTTCTCGTGGTCTTGAAACGAACTTGACTCCTTTGGGGCTGAACGAATTTCAGTCCGTCCAAAAGCGGTCAGTAAACATACATGGTGTGCTGTAGAACGTTGCAGCATGAGTAATTCGAAACACGGGGTGGGTAACCAGGGTTCTAGGCAGATTGCCTGCAGCTGCGCAAACTATTGAGATATAACTTATGCTTTATGCTATAGCCCCAACACAATGGACAAAGCCATTAACCACTGCCCCATTCGAGAAGCACTGGGAGGTACAATGGGGGTCAGCCCGAGCAGATAAGCGATTATGCTGCCACCGATCAGGGCCACAGTCGGGCACAGTTGGGCACAGTTGGGCGAGGACGTGAGATAATTGAGACGCCACAATAGAGATAAATCTGGTAGGTGTTACAGCGAGTACGGGATAGTGAAAAGGGGTAAAGTGGCACAGCCGAATGACAAGCGTATTGTGTGCTTTGCCATGAGCCTGGAAAATGCGGAGAACCCTGAAATCTTCCAACTTCTTTTTACCCAAGTGCCTGGGAGCTTCTGGCGTCATCGACAGCTAAAATTATACGGTACAATCTCATTTGTCGCGCGATCTCGTTGCAGCCAGACTGGCCTGGTCGCTGTGCCTCAATAACCGTAGTGCGACTGTGCCATTGGGACACGAGCTTCCAGAAGCCATCGCCTGACCTGACCCGGTTTCCATGCGCATCGCCCAACAGCTTCGCGACGGGGTATGGTTGGCCGACAGGATATTCAATCTCTGGTAGCGGCACTCTATTTCTAACAAATGCAATTGTGCGATACGAGCGGCGTAGCCGGTTGGCCGCGCCGACCGCCGACCTTCTCAACACGCGGCAAGGACCATTGCTCGATTGGGAACAATAAAAGATTCCCAGTGTGTCTGCTTACTGCGATAGATTGCCCCACACATTCTATTTGCTAGTAGTTCGGTCGCGAGTGCCAGAAGTTCGCTAGAATACATGCAATTTATCCGTGCCCTTTGACCGTAGGGCTGAAGACATGGGCCCACGCCACCACTGTCTACACAACACTTTGAGGCCGTCGAAAAGGGCTCGAGCGGGTTGACAATTTATCGTAGCTTAGCCCGAAAGGTCCTGCGTGGGCGCTGCGTGCTCAGCTGCGCAGTCTATATACAGCATGTCCCGGAATGTTGATATTCGGGATCTGCTCTCGTCCTGCTTCTGAGAGTTGTTCATTTGGTACGCTCAATTTTGCTCAGTATGGCTCGCAAGGTCCGGGGTATCAGAAAGCAAGACATACAGGTACTTCAACCTGGTGTCCCTCAGCTGCCAAGAGTCAACTGGAAGAGAGATCCCGGTTTAAGAAAGCTATACTTTTGGGCATTCATACTATGCATTGCGTCTGCGACCACAGGTTATGACGCGTAAGTACCTCCAACTTATTACATGGCGCCGTGCTAACTGGTCAGATCTATGCTCAACAATCTTCGAATACTACATCCTTTCAAAGACTATTTCGGAAATCCGAGAGGTTCAACACTGGGCTTATTGACTGCGCTATATTCGATAGGCGCTATTGTATCCCTACCGGTGACGCCGTTCATAGCGGATCGCATGGGCCGAAAGGCTGCAATCGCATTTGGATGTGTGGTTATGATCACAGGCGCGTCGGTTCAAGGCGCTGCGAAAGACCTCACCTACTTTATGGTAGGACGATTCCTGATGGGGTTTGGCAATTCCCTCTCGCAGCTCTCTTCACCGTTACTGCTCACCGAGCTTTGCCATCCACAACACAGAGGTCGTGTCACTGCAATTTATAACTGTCTCTGGAATGTAGGCGCGATAACATGCACATGGGTTACTTTCGCAACTAAGCGGATGGATAATAACTGGTCATGGCGAGTACCAACTTTGACTCAGGCTTTCCCATCCCTAGTCCAGATGTTCTTCATATTCTTCATCCCTGAATCTCCACGCTGGCTCATCGCAAAAGGGCGAAACCAAGAAGCCCTGAACATTCTTGGAAAATACCACGCGAACGGCGACATCCAGGATGCTACCGTGCAGTTTGAGTTCCATGAGATTAGAGAGACGCTTCGCTTAGAGTTCCAATTCCAAAACAGCTCTTCCTATCTCGACTTCTTCCGGACACGCGGCAACAGATACAGGCTTGTGTTGCTCGCATCACTAGGCCTATTTTCACAGTGGTCCGGAAATGTTTTGGTATCCTACTATGCGACGGATGTATATACTAGTATCGGCATCAAGGATCCTGACACACAGCTCGAACTCAACGGTGGCTTGCTGCTTATGTCGCTCATTGTTTCGGTTTCTTGCGCTCTGCTTGTTGATCGCGTCGGAAGACGGCCTCTCTTTATTGCCGCCACTGCGTCTATGTGTGTTTGCTTTATTATATGGACAGTCGCAACGTCTTTCTACGAGGCCCAACATAGTATCGTAGCAGCGCAAGTTGTTATCGCATTCATTTGGATTTTTCAATTTGCGTACGCAGTAGCGTGGACGGGCCTGCTGGTTGCCTATACTGTTGAGATCTTGCCATTTAAGATCCGCGCGAAAGGGCTGATGATCATGAACGTCTTTATCCAGGTCGCTCTGACCATCAACCAGTATGTCAATCCACTCGGTTTCGAACATTTACGGCCGACCTGGAAACTATATACCATCTACGCTGTAAGTTTTCCATCGTATACTCAGCAGATCATAAGTACTGACATGCAAAGGTTTGGATTTTCATAGAGCTCATTGTCGTCTTCTTCATGTACATTGAAACCCGCGGTCCCACTCTCGAAGAAGTCGCTAAGCTCATCGATGGCGATGATGCAGAGATCGGAAACGTTGACGCACATTCGGTTGCTGAACAAGGTCTGACATCTGGGGCCCAACCATTCGAAAAATTACAGAGCATCCGCTACGAGCATATCAAGCTCGACAAGCTATAACGCATTTTTTTTTCTTTCTTCTTATTACAGCGGTCTAGGTGCTGGAGTTTACAACAATTAGCATTTCCAGGAGTTGGCCAGTCAGATTAGCACGGAGTTGGGTATGGTCGGTTCCATTTTCGAGGTTCTTTTCTCACTGGTTATCATGGTGCGGAAATTTTTAATTTTTTTTATAGCTCCAATGTTTTAATCAAGCAGTTCTCAACTTGCAGTACGCTGTGTAGCTGAAACACATCTCCTACTCGCTCACCAATTACATTGTTCATATTACTGCCCAATCAGGACTTGTAGAAAAGATAGTCTGGTCGCTTTGGGGAAGCTTGCTCTGCATGAATGCACGAGTAAGCTTGTAACTCGGACACACAAATTAATTTTCAGTCACAACCCATTACCTTGTTCTTTAAATCTTGTGTAATGTATATTTTGCCTACCGCACGTAGGAGCGGCATCAGCTAGTTGGCCACTAAATTGAAAAAGATAACTGTAATATCAATCCATGAATGTCTGGTCTTCGAGAGAAGTGAATAAGAATTTTTCATAAGCTATCTATTATCTTTTTTATCAAACATGTTGCAGAACAGTTTCTACATGTAAGAACAAGAGTATGTGGAACAGTGTTTGCAGACATGCCTATGGCAGCTGGAGAGAAGAGTCTGTAATGCTCTTCGCGCTCTGTAGAAGCAACTGTTGAAGGCTTCCAATGACTTTAAATTATATAACACAGCAAAAGAACAGAAAATTGTTTAATTCTTCCAAAATAAAAGTAGTTGGAACAAAAAAATTATTTATCCACAGAGTAGTTCTGACTATAAGCCCAAAGTCACCGGCTGTATCAAATACTGCTTCCCCATTCTCTCCACCACTCATACACGGCGATGCCTCCTGCAGTTTGAACATTCAAGCTTCTAGTGACGCCCACTGTCTTGATTTCAACGCATCTATCAATCGCCGTGAGAACTTCACTTGTGATGCCGCCTCTTTCGCTACCCAAAACGAATACACACTTTTTAGGCAATGTCCCTATGCCTTTGCCATCTGCTTCTTCACCAAGTATCCCGCTCCTATCAGTTTGCTCAATTCCCACAATCTCATAGCCCTGTCGCTTCAACGAGGTAAGAAATTCTGGGATTGCAGGCACCTTAAGCTCTCGAATGGGAATATGCTTCTCTGAGGTGACGCTTGTAGCTTTGAAATCCTTGTGGGCAGTTTTTTTGAAATCGTCGATGTAGAGCGCTTCCAGCCCGAAAGATTCCGAAATGCGGGATAAGCCGCCGAGGTTCGTGGGGTTGTCGATCAGCGATGCAATGAGAATAATTGATGCTGGTCGTTTCTGCTGTGCGCTTGGTGGCCCTGGAGCCGGCAGGAGAGATGCAACGTTAAACCCGGATTTTGTCTGAAAGAATGTAGAGCCTGGTTCTTCTTGCTCTATTGCTTCTGCTCCTTGCTTTCCCCATGCAGGCAAGTGCTCTGATGAAACTGCCTTTGGTGTTAGTTCGCCCAGCGGGACTCTTGGCGAGGAAGCGTGTGTTGCTGAGCTATAATTAGAATCGGTATTTAACAGCGAAACGAAATCTTCGTGCGCTACGTATTCAACCTCAGGTGTTTCGATTTTTAGGTATTGACCTTGAAATACATTGGTAACAGTGAAGTCTTTGACTGCATCAAGCTTCAGTGTACGTATCGTGGAAGGCGGAGCACCGAACTTATCGAGCTTGCGTATGTGTCTGTTCAGAGCCTGAAATGCGGGATTGCCAGTAATTTTACTCCATTGATTCTCTTCAGCAAGTTCGAACAGGGCTGGAAATGACCAATGTGCTTCATGTCGCACGTGAACTTTAGGGCTGGCGGAGAAAGGAATCAATAGAGTGACGAGCTGAAGAGCAAACTCTTGAGAATTTACAAATGGGGTCACCAGAAGGGCAAGCTTCATAAGGCTAGAGATATGCACAGGCCTGTTCTCATCTAGCTTTGCTAAGTCCTGTAAAATCCGGTGTGTCTTCTCGGGGAAGTGATAGTAGATACGGACAATGATCCACTCAAGAAGATGGCGGTAGCGCGGCCAAGGTTCCAGTACCAACGCATGCATGAACTGGTCCAAATAGTGGTCTACTTCTGTGGCTGAAATGCACGTTTCAGTCAACAAAAGCATTATTTGCAACTGGAAAATATTTTTCCATTTACTAATAATTGGAACAGGCGCTTTTTGTGTCCTCCAAGCCACGAGTAGGCGGTCTAGAACGTTTTTCATAACAGGAAGACGGTCTTGAGGAAACCGATTCACAAGGTCGATGACGGCTGCATGGCCGATCCACTCACGATCTCCATAGTACGATGCGTAATTTCTATGAGGGAGGGTTTGCTGAAGTTTTTCGGCTGCTACCACTTCAAATAGGAATTCTTTCTTTGGTACCGGCGGGTTTTCGATATATCGAATAATGAAGTCGGCGACTGGAAGAATATCCACTATGCTAGGCTCTAAAAAGCAGGCTCTCCTGAGAGACGTTGCCAGTACAGATACCAAATAAGTTCTGCCTTCCGCGAACCGGTGTAGTTGGGTGAGAGCTTTCGTTAGCAACGCAGTAACTCTATGTTTTCCCTCAACATCCCGTTGTTCCGCAATACACGTTCTTATGCAAGCGCTATGAAACATCAACAATACAAGGTTTATTGCGGTCAGGCGGGGAAATTCTTGTCGATCAGCTTCCTCCCAAAAAGCATCCAAAACCTGTAGCAGCTCGTTCGGCAAAATTGAGCTGGGCAACACATGGTCTAATGTTGTTGAAAGTCTTTTACATGCTGGAGCGAATGCCTCATTCTGGATAATGGAGTGTTGGGTTTTTTCGAGTTCACCTAAGAAGTCTTGCAAGGTTGTGATGTTGTCTATTGATGCATGGGTTTTAATAAACTTCTGTGATCCCGATGGATCTTGGCTTTCTAAGTCCTGAAGTGTATCAAGTAGCACCTTGAGCCCTGGAGGATCATCTTGATTTTGTGTAAGAGAGTCCAAGTGTTCGCAAATCCGAGCACAATAAATGCTGCAGAGATCTGCGGCGATCTCTGGGAATGCCGGCAACCTGGAAACTTTCACTACTAAGTCTGCTTCAGCTTCGCTTAGGTTGATCGAAGCTTGCTTGATGCCGATCAAAAGACCCTCGAGGATGAATAAGACTGAAGGCGAGAATATTTTGCCTCCAGTCTCTAAGATGTATCCAATAATTTGTCGAATGATGAGTCTTTGTTCAGGAAGAGTTGGGTGAGCCAGAATAAACTTGGTGATAACCTCTGTAAGAGCCGCGCCATGAGCACACGAAACATTCCAACGATTTGAGTGCAAAGACGAAGTAAATAGGCTGCCTTGGGTGGCCCATGGTAGGAATCCTTGCAGGAGAAAGTCCAGGTGTGTGGTAATCGGACCGTGTTCTTTGATAACGTATTGTATGTACCAGTTGCCAACAAGTTTTCTAATGCCATCCTGCAACTTAGGATTGAGAGCTGCTGACAGGAGTGCAGTCACCCAAGTTGGAGAAATCAGTGAAGAGTCACCGGATAATGCTGTTAGCTCAGGCAAACAGGCTTGGACCTGGTTCGGATAGCGATCCAGAACGATAGTTTCAAATAAAGTACTAAACTTTTTGTACTGGTTGATAGTTTCATCCTTTTTGTCTATAAAAAACAGCATTGAAGGGTCATTGCAATCATTGTTAAAAAGGGCTAATGATTGCTGGAGTATGCCAAGACAGTATTTGCGCTGGTTAGAAAACCCCTTCAGGAGTCCCAAACGCAATATTTCCCAATAGTATGACGAATAGATGGCTTCGACACTCGTCCGATTCCGAAGTGCATACGAGGTCCATTGAAACCATGTACGGAAAGCTACGCTGGCAGAATCAGTGAAGTAGTCAGAAGGCAACCCGGCCAAGCGCCTAAAGAATAAATCCTGGAGTATATCCGATCGAATTATACATTGTCCAGACTCGGAATATGTTTTGACCCAGTCGGATGGGAGTCTAGTGGCGTTCAGCACCACCACAGATGAATTAGCCAACAGTAAACTGAGTAGCGCTGACAGCGTATCGTGTGCAAGTCCATCCAGAAGAGCATGCCCAAGGGAAGAAAGAAGAAGGTTTAGTAAGTCTAGAGTAATGTAATGATAATGCTTTGAAGGTAGCCAATATGAGCATTTCAAAAACCGAAGACAGGCTTGGACGTATTGAGAAGAAGTTTCCGGGGTCTCAGAGAGTTCAGTTGCTTTCGTATCATAACCAGAAATGGCAATTCTCAAATACTGAGTGATCTGATCAAAGATAAAGCAACCAAGCTGCTCGTTGTCAAGGCAAATCTTAGCATATGAATACAATCTCTCTGAATCGTTTGGTTCTTTTGATATGATATCCATGATGAGACTTTGAAGCCTAATGTAATGCTGTGTGACCTGTTTATAGTCAGTTGGCCCAGACTGGCAATGATAACAGCAAGTACCAGCTGAGGGAAATTTCACTTAAAGGCTACAGTGGGTACGCAGCAAGTTATATCAACCAAGACAATGCCCTAGACTTACTCTTCCATCAGCTTGGATAGGAGGCAAAAGTTGGACGCAGAATCGTAGCGCATTGAGATCAACCTGATCAGCCAGGGTGGCCTGGAGTTTGGTCCAATAGTACTCAAATGCTTCTTGCTTCATAGACTCATCTGCCAAGCGCATGATGACTTCGGGTTCCTCCAGAATTGCAACCATCGTTGAGGGCTCTACTTTGGCGCACCGATGAATTTGACAGTAGCAAATCTTATATGATGTCTTTCAAAACGTCGGAATAAATACCACTTTGCAAGGCGGGGTAGGGCTGCTCGACTTCCGTGAGGCGTGATTGGACGCAAGGGATACGGAATGCATCGAGGGGTCGGCATGCACCCAGCAACGGTTGCTACTCTGTAGATAATAACTCTGCTTTTGCGCGTGTAATGGCACCCGAACACGTCGCCTACTGTTGTCGAGTCTCTTGTGGAGCAAATCGCGTGGGGACGGAAATCGAAAACTGTGTGTGCGGGGCTTGGCAGGGTGACGTAGCGCGAATCTGGTCGGCGCTTCCGTCCATAGCAACCATTATTGACATTTGTCCGCATCGGGTAAGGCCTGCCAACACAGTTTGGGACGAGAAGGTCGATGCATTATCTTCACACCCTCCGATCACAGCAGCTTAGAGACAACATCTTTCTGTTACTGGAACAGATAATGGACCCGCGCATGTATTCTAGCTTATCGACTGCTTCAGCGCCCTCATTACGGGCCAGCGAGCCCATGGCTTTCATGACAGCTTCACCCATGATGGACGACCCAGGCAATGTCAAAGTGGTGGTGCGCTGCAGGGCTTTCGTCCGGAGGGGTACGTTACGAATCAAATGAAATTCGTGGAATTAGATACTAACAAGCCGCAGAAACAGAGAAAGGCACGCAATGCCTCATTCGGATGGACCCAGCCACAAACAAGACAACCCTTCTCGCGCCGTACGATGATCATGATGCGAACTCGCGCAAAGCATATGAAGATAAAGAATTCGTTTTCGACAAGTCATTCTGGTCTCACGATGAGGCGGATCCGCACTATGCACATCAAGAAGATGTTTACCGTTCATTTGGAGAAGAGTTTCTCGATCATAATTTTAACGGGTATCACACGTGTATCTTTGCTTATGGACAGACAGGGTCGGGAAAGAGTTATACCATGATGGGCAGCCCAGACAACCCTGGCCTCATCCCACGGACCTGCGAAGAGCTGTTCGAGAGGATTCGAGAGGAACCAACGCCGAATACCAGCTATCACGTTCAGGTCTCGTACTTCGAAGTGTACAATGAGCATGTTCGAGATTTGCTTGTGCCTCGCACTAATCCACCCATGTATCTGAAGATTCGCGAGTCACCCAAAGACGGAGTATACGTTCAGGGTCTAACGGAGACGGAAGTAAAATGCTATGCAGATGTGGAGCGATTGATGAAGGTCGGAGACATGGTAAAGAAGCCCCGATATTATCATAGATTCTATACTAACTATTGTGATAGAGTCGAACAACAGCCTCTACCAAGATGAACGATACCTCGTCTCGGTCACACGCTGTATTTACGATCCGCCTCAAGCAAATCACGCACTCACTCCTATCAGACGAGACGATCGAACGTACGGCTCGCATGCGACTGGTGGACCTTGCTGGATCGGAGCGTGCAAAATCAACAGAAGCGACAGGTCAACGATTGAAGGAAGGTGGACAGATCAACAAATCGTTGACAACATTGGGACGCGTGATTGCAGCACTTGCAGATCCACGACGACATAACCTGAAAGGAAGGCGATCTCGAGAGGTTGTACCGTACAGGGACTCTGTACTCACTTGGTTGCTGAAAGATAGTTTGGGTGGAAATAGCAAGACAGCCATGGTGGCTTGTATTGCGCCCTCAGATTACGACGAAACGCTCTCAACCCTTCGTTATGCTGACCAGGCGAAACGTATCCGAACTCGTGCTTCAGTCAATCAGGATTGCATGTCGGCTGCTCAACGTGATGCACAGATTCAAGAGATGGCTGAGCAAATACGCTCGCTCCAAGTCAGTGTCAATGCGGCGAGTATAAGAAAGAGAGAAGAGGCTACAGAGCTAGAAGAGTACCAACGTCAAGTTGCGATGATGCAACGCCTAATGGAGGAGAATCGACAGGTCTCGGATTGCAAGATCAAAGCTCTTACTGCTGAAGTTGAAGAGCTACGCCCAGTCAATGCTGCCCTTCGCTCTGAAATCGAGGCTCTGCGCCGTCATCTGTCGCTGGCCCTAGGGGAGTTGAAGAATCCTATCATTCTACCACCTCCACAGCCAGCCTCGCCAGAGATTGAAGAGGATGGTTTCATCAGAATCAACAAACGTGGGGTGGATGAGGATGGTAACGAAAATCCCATTCCCATTCATTCTGATAATGAGTCAAGCGATGGTGACTCAGATTCAGGATACGATGAAGGCGATCACGACGAGCTGGCGCAAGAACTTCAGAAGGAGGCGCAAGACTTTTTGAACGATCTCGGCTTGTTCAAAAAGAAGGTTGGCAGCGATGTTGAGCGCTTTGGTATACGCCAGCTTCCTAGGAGCTTTGTAGCAAATTGAATGTCTGCCCGGAGGAAGTAAGCAATCTTGGTTCGAGCACTGGTGTTGAAGCTAAATTTGGAAATGAAACTTTGGGTCACGGAGGCATCAGCGATGGCGTTGTGCTTTGAAAAAATTCTTTTGAGTACTTTGGGTACTTTTGAGTGGTATATAGCGTACAAGAATGAATAACGGGTTCCCTACAAGGGGTGACGAACAGGCATACAACTACCGATCGGTACCATAGTAAACGCGCTGGTACCGGCGTCTTCATGCACAACGTCTTGTGAGTCCGGAAAATCGCGCTGTTCCGTACTCTCGGATTCTAGGTGTCATCTCTGCCAAGGCGCCGTCCACATAATCAAGCAAATACTGGCAGGAAAGCCGAGACGAGCTTATGTATGTGCGGAATTCCTATTGCTGGACCCGAAAACCGCAATTGTAGATGTGCCCCTTAGGATGCACAAGCGGAAGCTAGGGATTAGTCCAATATCTTCTAAACACACGTGCCTTTCGGGTTGTTGGCCAGGAAGGGGGGCTGTGATGTGGAGTTGTGAGAAGTACTGCGATTGACCGCTGGATTTGGATGACTTTGGCTGACTATGGTTGTGATCTGCGGTGAATTCTTTAGCTTAAGAAAGTCGGGATTGAAGGGTTCCGAATTTTCAACCAGACTGGGCCTAGTTAGAAGATGGTGTCGGAAGACCTTCGATTCAAGATCGCAGTTGAAATAATATGTATAATACACGAGCTGCAAGATGTATCGTGGTCATCAACTCTGAAACTTCCTTCCATTCACTCTTAATTTGCTTCAAAATTTCCAGGGCAGAACTCTCGACTCTTTTCTCGAAATGAAGTACCTAAGCGTATGTGTTAATTTTCCTGGTCCGAAAAAGGCTAACCCTATTTCAAGCTCTTTACTACAGGCGTTGTCATGCTCGGCCCAGTTCTAGGCAAGCCCGTTGGCGGCCCCGCTTCAGCATCCGTTACGGTATATTCGGGACCATTTACTTGCACAGATTCGAATACCGTGAGCCTTCCCCTAACATCGTCACCTTATTATAGGTACAAAAAATACTAAACATCATCTTCCAGCCACCGCCTAATGACGGCACTGCAGGCACCACTAAAACGGTCTCAGTATCCGAAGACCAGTGTTCAATTGTCAGTATTGTAAGTTATCTGGTTTCTCTCAAATATTTCAAAAAACTAATTGCTTTGTTGTGTTAAGCCATTCGGTGGCGCACTAACCTCAACAATAACTGCGACTCCTAAATCGGGCACTGCAGGCTGCTGGATCCAGATATTCACGCAGGATGGATGCGGTATCACGCTCCAGAACCAGTTCCATGGATTTCCGTACAACGGTGTTACGATCGGTAGTCAGGTTGGATGTGCTTCGCCACCCGTACAGTCTTATGGTGGTGTTTCGATCCTTTGTATGTAGTTTTGACTGTCTTGTCTGCTATCAAATTGTAAGGAAATATCTGCTTAGTCTTTAAACCAGCCTTAGTTCAGCCTCATCAATATCCCGATTCAAATACTTGATGAAAAGTTGAATCAACGTGTTGCCTTCGGCGAGTTTCATGGCAAGCTCTGCCGGCATTAGTGTAAGAAGGCAGAAAATTTACCGCTACACGCTGGGGTTCTAGTATAGCTTCCTCGACTGTTGTCGGTGGTGTCTAGGGCGAAAGGATGGTGGGAGGGGGAGCTAAACGATGCACTAAGCCTAATTCGGAACGCTATGTATGTGGACATAAGTTGTAATTCGACTGAAGCGCTGTGATACCATCATTCCATAAATGTGCGCCAAAGCTGTGACCATTTGTCTTTCAGTGATGGACTAGGTATATGCATGGATGGTGGTCAACGTCAACGTCGGTACGTCTAGGTATGTTAACAGCAGCCTACCTAGAGTAACGGTGCGACCTCTCATTACATGCACACACTGAGGCACAGCAGCTATTCAAATCCGAAACACGCCTGTGCCCCTCATCTCTTACCCCACGTCACTTACCATGGCATTCGAATTGTTCTCATTACCTACAATAACTACTGTTATCATCAGCACTCTATCCACTGCCATTTTTATCATGTGTTGGGTCAAAACCTCGCAAGCTCAACCCAGTGTCATGACGTCCAGTGAGCGAAACCCTACGCAACATTTATCAGAAGCCGCTGGGCGGCTCGTTAATCGCCTTTCATCAGCCTTGCCTGATAATATCATACTGTCTACTGATGTCAAGGCTTTCGAAACATCGGTGAACGCTTACTGGGCTAAGCAAGAATGCGAAGTGGTGCCCTCTTGCGTTATTTACCCCAAGACAGCCGACCAGCTTAGCACTGCGATCGCAGTTCTCAAGGGCGAGTACGATGAGCGGAAAAATGCTACCCAAGACATTGAAAATACTATGTCGGAGGGTCTATTCGCCATCCGCAGTGGTGGTCACTCTCCGGTTGCGCATGCTGCAAGTATCAAGCACGGCGTACTGATCGATATGAGCCACTTTTCTGACGTGATACCGTCTGAGGACGAGTCAAGTGTTGCCATAGGGGCTGGAGCCAAATGGGGAAAAGTATTCGAGATCTTGGATGCGAAAGGCCTTGCTGTTGCTGGCGGTAGAAATTCTGCTGTTGGTGTTGGTGGTTTAGTGTTGGGAGGCAAGTCTGACACCATCCCGAATTGCCCAAACATATCTAAAACAAAGACGTATAAGGCGGAGTTTCTTTCTTTTCTCAGCGATTTGGTTTAGTTTGTTCAAATGTTCTGAGCTACGATATTGTCTTGGCCTCAGGCTCTATTACGACTGCATCCGCATACACAAACCCCGATTTATGGCGTGCACTTAAAGGAGGTGCAAACAACTTTGGAATTGTCACGCGTATCACACTTCGCAGTTTCCCATCTGCTAATATCTGGAGCGGGTTTCTCTATATGCCTTCTGGACAATCCACCAAAGTACTCGCCGCATTTCACGATTTTGTCAACCGAGCGAATCCAGCAGACCCCGGTACAGGATATGATCAGTATGCTTCAGGCCCGATCGCTTGCTTTACATACCTCCAAAAGCTGGGGATTCAAACAATCGCAGTGAATCTTGTTTACACAAAATCCCCTGAGAAACCGCGGAAATGGCCCAAGTGCTGGAGAAGCTCTTCATTCAAGTCTCTCTGGCGTTTATGGAGTACTTGCAAAGTGCGAACATTGAACAGTG
>Ga0247757_10001281_pt1 | contig 17314 bp, 11 predicted proteins | sample UWRJL126311R4_FD_180929 | JGI IMG/M metagenome (GOLD analysis project Ga0247757, IMG submission 180929) | Plant litter microbial communities from Arlington Agricultural Research Station in Wisconsin, United States - UWRJ-L126-311R-4 | ecosystem: Environmental > Terrestrial > Plant litter >... | reverse complement strand
GGCGGTGCTGACCGCCCGGTACGGGGCCATCGCCGCGCTCGGCCGCCGGTACGGTTCGGAGTTCACGCTCGACATCCCCGTCTTCGGCAAGACCGTCGTCATCAGCAATCCCGCGCTGGTCAAGGAATTGTTCAGCAGCAGCCGCGAATTGATCGGACGCCCGCAGAACAACCTGGGCGGCGACGTGCTGGGCCCTGGGTCGATCTTCAATCTCGAGGGCGACGAATTGCTGGCCCGCCGCAAGCTGCTGCTGCCGCCCTTCAGCGGCAAGAGCATGCGCGCCTACGAGAGCATCACCGAGGACGAGGTCGTCCGGGAGATGCAGTCGTGGCCCGAGGGTGTCGAGTTCACCACGGTCGAGCCGATGATGCGGATCACGCTGAACACGATCCTGCGCGCGGTCTTCGGTGCCGAGGGCGCCGAACTCGAAGAGCTGCGGGTGCTGATGCCGCGGGCGGTCGAGTTCGGGTCGAAGATCGCGCTGATGCCGTCGATCGTGCGCAAGGACGTCGGACCGTGGAGCCCGGGCGGCAAGTTCGCCCAGTACCGGCGCCGGATGGACGAGCTGCTCGGGTCGCTGATGAGCCAGGCCCGCTCGGACCCCGACTTCACCGAGCGCGGGGACGTGCTGTCGCTGCTGCTGCAGGCCCGCTACGACGACGGGCAACCCATCCCGGACGACTTCATCGTCGACGAGTTGCTCACCATGCTGGTGGCCGGTCACGAGACGACGTCGACGCAACTCGCCTGGACCGTCGAGCGGATCCGTCGGCATCCGGAGCTGCTGAACCGGCTGACCGACGAGGTCGACGCCGGCGGCAAGGAGCTGCTGCTGGCGACCATCGCCGAATCGCAGCGCACCCGGCCGGTGCTGACCGCTGCGCTGCGTCGGGCCCGCACCCGAGTGACCTTGGGGGACTACGTGATTCCCGAGGGCGCCACCATCCTCGCGAGCACCCAGCTCGCTATGGCCGCGGAGAGCAACTTCCCCGATCCCGAGAAGTTCGACCCGGACCGGTTCGTCGGCAACCCGCCGAATCCGTTCGCGTGGATCCCGTTCGGCGGCGGCATGATGCGCTGCATCGGGGCGTCGTTCGCCACCATGGAGATGGAAGTCACGCTGCGCACGATGCTGCGGGAGTTCCGCATCGAGCCGACGACGGAGCCCGACGAAAAGCCCCACAGCCGGGGCGTCACCGTCACCCCCGCGCGCGGGGGACGAGTCGTCGTGCGTCGCCGCCACTCCGCGTCGCCGCGCAGCAGCGACTCGGTGTCGGCGGGCACCGGCAACCCCTAGAAGCGGTACTGCAACACCCGCGCCTTGCGGGCGATCGACGGCACCCGGTGCGACAGCCGGGCGGCGATCCGCAGCCCGGCGGGGAATGCTGCGGCTTCGGGGCGCTGCATCACGCTCGCCTCGTCGTGCAGCGTCAGCGCCGGGTTCCACCGCTGCGGGACCCGCGCGTCGGCGAAGCCGGCGAAATTCCACTGGGTGTGCGGCGAATTGGTGGTCCGCGACGTGGCGATCCTGCCCAGCAGCCGGTTGAGTCGACTGACCTTGCCGTAGTCGTTGAAGGCCAGCAGCCCGGACGCGAAATGTGTTGTGACAACGGTGAACAACGACGTGACCGCCGCCTCGTCGAGGAAGGCGATCAGGCCGTCGGCGAACACCAGGGCAGGCCGGTCGGCGGGGATCGCGGCGGCCCAGCCCGGGTCGGTCAAGGAGGCGGCGACCGGGTGATCGGCCGGGTGCGCAGGCAGCACCCCGGCCCGCAGTTCGATGACGCGGGGCAGGTCGACGCTGTACCAGTCGACACCCGCGGGCGGGTTCACCCGGTGAACCGCCGACGAGAAGCCTGCGCCGAGGTCGACGACGACGGCGTCGCGGTGGTCGGTCAGGAAACCGGAGATGATCTCGTCGAGCATCTTCGCGCGCAGGGCCACCAGCGGGACGACGCTCGGCGTGGCGGCGAGCGTGCTGAAGTCGTAGTCGATGGCGTCGGCGGTGGCGTCGGCCCATCGGTCGGCGAGGATGGGCCGAGCCGCGCGGTGGTCGAGCGCGCGGCAGTACTCGGTCAGGAGGGCGGTCTGCTCGACGGAGTCGAGGTGGCTGACGTCCATCCTGTCAGCCAAGCACAGCGGGTGTCGCTATGCCGCGTCGGCCTTCTCGGCCCTGTCCGCCTTCTCCGCCCGGTCGGCCTTTGCGTGTCTCGGGGCCTTCGCGGCCTTGGCCGAATCTGACTCACCGGCGGTGCCCGCTTCGCCGGCGGTCTCCGACTTCTCGGCCCTGGCTTCCCTCTGTGCCTTCAACCCGAACAGGCCGTTGGAGAACAGGCGCTTCCTGGTCGGTTTCGCATCCGAGTCGCCGCCAGGGTCCTTCGCGTCCGAATCGGAGGTGTCCACCGCAGGCGTCCCGGGGGCCGTGGTGTCCGCGGTCTCCTCGGCAGGGTCGGCCGGCGGCGTCTCGGGGGTCTTCGCGGCGTCACCACCGGTGGTCCGGTCGCTGGTCGAGTCGCTCAGCGCCGCTGGTGACTTCTGTTGTGTCGCAGGGACGGCGGGCAACAGCTCGGCCGGCCACCCGGGGGTGTCGGGCAGGTAGTCGCGGTTGTAGGCCTTCTCGATCTTCTCTTTGAGCGGACCGTTGAGCTTGTCGGCGAGATCGGTGAGCCCCATCTTGCGCAGCGGATCGAGCAGCGGGAGGTTCTCGGTCGGGATGAACACGTAGGTGGTGTTGCCCTCTTTCCACACGTAGTTGCCCGGGGCGTAGATGTCGAGGTCGTCATAGTGAACGTGGACGCTGGTCAGCCCAGCGCAGGCATTGAGGAAGGCGAGCAGGTTCATCGGGTTGTCGGGCCAGTCCGATGCCCGGTCGTACTGCAGGGTGACGTCGATGATGTCGTACTGGGTGTCGGGAGTGACGCTGCCCAACCGGACATGCGTGCCGCCGTGCTTGCGCTCGGGGTTCCCGATCAGGACGAAGCTCAGGTTGTCCGGACTCGGGGCGCCGTCGATGTCGGCGTGGTCTTCCAGCCACTGGCTGACCACCCGGGCGCCCTGGCTGTAACCGAACACCACCATCGGTTGCCCGGAGGTGTCCTGCTGGAGCACGTCCTGCAGGTCGTCGGCACCGGCGTAGCGATCCAGGTACGGATAGTCCACCGGCGCGCAGGGCCGCGAGCCCGTGCACATGAGCCCGCCGTGGTTGTCGCTGTTACGGCCCGGATAGGTCGCCAGTGTGACGAGTGACCGCGGCTCGGCGGCCGCGGCGGCGGCCTGCGGTGCGGTCGCCAAGGCGGGCACACCCGCCGCGAGCGGGACCGCGGCCACCGAGGCCGCGACACAGGCGACTACCCACCGACAACTCGATACCCGATTAGCTGATCTCGCCATACCCCACCCGCCCCGTCTTGACGCAGCGGTTTGCTGCGCGACACCACAGTACCCGGATCTGGGGCCCGTAACCGCGCATCATCTGCAGAGTTCATGAATTGATGAAAGTGCCGATTCTGACACTGCAGAGTTGCAGTAATGCGCTGGTACCGACGCGCGACCGGATGGTTACCGGCTTTGCCTACTGCAGCTTGCCCGCCACGAAGTCGGCGGCCTGATCGACCATGCCGTTCTTCACGTAGGCGAAGTGCGCGGGCAGGCTCAGCCCGCGCGAGCAGAACAGGTCGTCGAGCGCGCACATGTCGATGGTCCGTGGACCGTAGGTGCCGCTGAGGGCGGGCAGCGGGCCGCCACCACCGACGTTGCGCAGCGGATTGCCGAAGACGGCCACGGCGGCGACGTGGTCGGCCAGGGGTGCCGGAAGCGGTGTCGGCGTGAAGTGCCCCAGCGGGCGGGGATCGACGGTCACCAGATCTATCACCCCGGCGCCCTGCGACATGCCGCCGAGCACCAGTTTGGTGGCGGGACAGTTGTCGGCCATCCACTGCACCCGCGCCGTGGTGTCGGCCGCGCCCTGAGGCGCCGAGGTGTCGAAATCCCACCCCGCCGGATAGTTCACGGCGTAGGCCGCCACCGAACGCCCACCGACCCTCGAGCGCAACGCGTCGACGAAGGCGTCACCGACGAAGCCGAGCCCCGGGTCGGCACCCGTGCCGCGCGCGAAGATCACCTCGATGTCGGGACACGGGTCGGCGGCCGCAGCGGGAGTGCCGACACCGATCAGCACGGCCGCCGGTGCCGCCCACACCACAGCCAGAAAACCCAAGCGCCGCAACCACATGCATCCATGCTGACACACCGGCGGCGCGGCAGGCCGCCGACAGCGGCTGAGCTGGGTGTTTCAGCTGAAGGCGTAGTGACTGAGCGGGAAGTTGTCGTTCTCGCGATTGGTCTCGTTGGTCGACGCCGGCCGGACCAGCGTTTCGCCGGACGGGCTGAAGTAGTACGAGCGGGACCGCGCGCAGTCGCCCTGCCGGAAGACGGTCTTGCCCAGTTTCGCCGACATCCGTTCGCGGAACTCGGTGTTGGCGTCCTCGGTCACCTCGAAGATGGTGGCTCCGCGCCGGTGCATCTCACCGAAGAGCCGATCCATGTGCCGCATCTGGTATTCCATGGTGTTGAAGTAGGACAACCCGCTGGAGGCGTACGGGCCTGCCAGGCTGATGAAGTTGGGGAAGGCGGGCACCGTCACGCCCTGGTAGGCCTGGAACCCGTTGTCACGCCACCACTTACCGAGGTTTCGGGCGTCGCGCCCGATCACCTCGATGGCCGGGATGTTGGCCTCCCAGATGTCGAAACCGGTGCACAGCACCAGCGTGTCGATCTTCGCCGTGGTTCCGTCGCGCGCCACGATGCCGTCACTGACGATGCGCTCGATGCCCGAGGTCTGCAGGTGCACGTGCGGCTTCGCCAGCGTGCTGTAGTAGGTGTTGGAGTACGTCGGCCGTTTGCAGCCGAAGTCGTAGTCGGGAGTGAGCTCGCCGCGCAGCTTCCTGTCCCGGATCGAGGCGAATCGCAGGGCCTGCGACAGGTAGGCCGCACCGACGTTGAGCTGCCGGAAATACTTGTAGTTCACCACCGACAGGATCATCATCACCTCGAGGTTGATGTCGGTGATGAACCGGAACACGCGCTGCAGCGCGGGGACGCGGGCGAACAGGGTCCGCACCGGCCGCGGGATCGCGAAGTCGACCTTCGGCACGACGTGAATCGGGGTGCGCTGGTAGACCGTCAGTTCGGCGGCCGTCTGGGCCAGCTGGGGGATCAACTGGACGGCGGTGGCGCCCGTCCCGATCAGACCGATGCGCTCACCGGCGGGGGAGTAGTCGTCGTCCCAGTCCATGCTGTGGATGATGCGGCCGGCGAAATCGTCGATGCCGGGGATGTCGGGGTTGCGCGGCTGGGACAGGTAACCGGTTGCGGTGACCAGGAAGCGCGACGTCAGCGTCTCGCCGTCGGACAGGCTCACCTGCCAGAACTGGCCCTCCTCGTCCCAGCGTGCGCCGTCGACGGCCGCATTGAACCGCATGTGCCTGCGCACGTCGTATTTGTCGGCGACGTGGTCGGCGTACGCCTTGAGTTCCGAACCGGGGGCGTAGAGCCGCGACCAGCGCGGGTTGGGCTCGAACCAGTAGGAATAGGTCGGCGACGGGATGTCGACCGCCAGCCCCGGGTAGTGATTGACATGCCAGGTCCCGCCGAGATCGTCCTCGCGGTCGAGGATCGCGATGTTGTCGTAACCCAACTTCTTCAGCTGGATCGACGCACCCATCCCGCCGAAACCGGCGCCCACGACGATCGCGTCGTACTGCGGCACATGCATGGACATCAACGCTACCTCACAGCAAACGAGTCATCGGCCAGTGCAGTTTAGGCCGCCGCCCGCGGGTGCGCGCGCCGTGCCGGGCACCCCCCGACACCACGCCTGACACCACGGAGCCCCGGCCTTTCGGTCGGGGCTCCGGGCGGGCGTCTGAAGGCTTACGGCAGCCTCGAGTTCCGGGGAGGGCTACTCCGAGGAGCCGGAGTCAGACGGCCCAGCTTCAGAGGACGACGAGTCGCCCTGCGCGGCGGCCTGCTCGCGGGCCGCCTTCCTGGCTTCGCGCTTGGCGGCCGCCTCGGCCTTGGCGGTGGCCCTGGCCTCGGCACGCTGTGCCTTGACTTCGGCGCGATGAGCTTTGGCCTCTGCTCGGGCCTCGGCCCTGGCGTCGCGGCGGGCCTGGGCGTCGGTCTTGGACGTCGGCTGCGCCTGATCACCGGAGACCTTCTCACCGGTCAGTGCGGGCGTCACCTCGGCTGCCGCTTCGACGGGGGCGAGGGCCACCAGCTTGGTGGCCGGCGTGACGACCGGGTCGTTGCGCTTGTAGCCCTTGTCGATCTTGGCCTTCAGTTCGGCTTCCTTGGACTTGAGCCACGGCATCAGCTGCACCAGGGGCAGCGTGTCGGTGGGCACCAGGTAGTGCTCGGTGACCCCGCCCTTGACGTTGACGTCCTTGTCGTAGTACTTCGTCCCCTTGAGGGCTTCGAGCTCCGCCGGGGTGGTGGTGTACATGACGGGAACGTGCACGACGATCGAGCCGGCCATCGCGTTGGCCATCGCCAGGAAGTTCCACGGGCGGTCGGGCATATCGGCCATGCCGTCGTACTCACCGGTGATGACGATGACATTGAACGGTGTGACCGGTGGCGGCTGGTAGGTGTAGTCGTACTTCGAGCTGTACTTGGCGTCCTTGATCAGCTCCTGGCGGCTGGAATCCTCCACCACGATGAACGTGACGTTCTTCGGATCGGGCATCACGCCGTCTTTCATCCAATCGCGCATCACCTCGTTGACCACCAACGAACCGGCTGACAGGCCGACGACGGTCACCTTGTCACCCGGATTGGACAAATTGCCGACAGCGGTGTTGATGGCGGTTTCCAGGTTGGGGATGCCGACGGCGATCGACGCTCCGAGCGTCATGTCACCCTTGCCCGAGTACGGCCCGGCCTCTGCCGGCCATGTCACCGACGTCCGGACCTGGTCCTTGAAGGCGCCTCCGAGGAGGGGCTTCATCAAGGCGTCGTCCATCGACTTGATCTTGATGCCGCCGATGATGACGGCGGTGCTGACGGCGTTGGCTCCGGTCGCGGTCGACAACGCTAAGGCGATTGAGGCAAAAGCGGTGCCAGCGGCAACTCCCGCTTTACGCAGATTGGTATTCATGTGGTCTCCCCGATTTGATGCGATGTTTGCTTCGCCGACTCCGGCGCGACAAGAGCATATTGCGTGCTCATTTATTAAGGTACAGCAAATCTCAAACATTCCGGAGGCATGCAATTTTAGCAAAGTAATTAGCTATAGCTGATATTAATAAGTGATTACTACTGAACATCGGTAGTGTTTTGCACTCAGCTATCCTGGGTAACTCTACGTTTATAGTGTATTGATCAGCATCATTGCAGTTTAAAACCAATAAAAGACGAGATTATCCCGCTTTGCCGTTACGTGGGCAAAAACTACAAGTCGGTAATTCGCTGAATCTTACCGCACGTAAAATTAGTCCATCGAGATGTTGCTGTCATCCGCCAGGCTAAGAAAAAATCTTGGTCTGTACCATAGCTGTCAGCACACGAGAAATCTGACGGTCGGGTACGCAGCAAACCTCCCGGTGGGCCCGTCCGACTCGTGTGGACCCTTTCGCGGTACGTCCAGTCGATCTGACTGATGAGTAAGGTATGTGGGGATACGTCGCAAACTCGGATGACAGAGACTGCCAGTCAGCAACTGATCCCGCGCTTGCTGCACGGTGCAGCAACGGTTGCGCGGAGAGCGGTCCTGGTCCGTCTTGCGGATGCAATGATGTTGTGCGACAACGTCTTTCGTGTCCGACGGTGGGCCGATCGGTAGAGTTGCGACCCGGCCACCGCGTCTCGCGCCGTCGATCAGATTTCGGCAATCTTGATAGCCAGATTCCGCTCGAAGCAGCGTACTCAACGACTTTTGCTCACCGTGAGTTTGCTGAGTGGACACCCCTAAACTGCTTGCTTACGATAACATCCCCGTCGGTCGACGTGCTGGCCATCACATCAGCGCTGAGAACCCACGCACTGCCCGACAGGTCGTCGCAGGTGACCTGGCATCCCGCTTCTTCTGTGTTCGGAAGGAGCTTGCGAGCGTCGCCTTGTGCGTGCGGATCGCGGGCGGCGCGCGAAAGCAGTTGGTTCGGTGTCCAGACGTCCCAGGGCGGTCGTCTCGTGAGGAAGGAACTCGATTGAAGCGAGCGACCAAGGCTGTGATGACCGCCATGGCGGTCCCCATCGCGGCCGCGTTGCCCCTGACCATCGGCGGCGCCAGTATGCCCGCCGCTCTGGCTGCCGCCGCCGCGGCCTCGCCACTGATCCCGCCGGGGCCGGCGACCGTGTTGACTCACGGACCGACACCGTGGGCCATGGACGACTACCTGGGCGGCGTTCTCTGCGACCCGCCCAAGGTGTGCAAGGAAGTCAGATACGACTGGATCCAGCCATACGGCCCCATCGAGATCGGCGCGCCGGAGAACGTGGCCCGCCTCGACGCGGCGATTCACCAGAAGACCCCCGACCCCAAGATCGTGTACGGCTACAGCGGTGGAGCGCGCATCGCGTCGATCTGGCTGCGTGATCATGCCGACGACAAGGACGCGCCGGCCCCGCAGGACCTGTCTTTCGTCCTGCTCGGCAATGGTGGCCGCAAATACGGCGGCGTCAACGGCTGGTTCTGGGGTGATCTGCTGAAGACTCCGACCGAGACACAGTACGACGTCGTCGACGTCGCCAAGGAATACGACCCGATCGCGGATTTCCCGACCAATCCGTTCAATCTGCTGGCCGTGGCGAACGGGGTCGCCGCCTTTGCCTACGTCCATCTGCGTTATGACGAGGTCGATCTCGATGATCCGGACAACATCGTCTGGAAGGAAGGCAAGACCACCTACGTCTTCGTTCCGACGGAGCACCTGCCGCTACTGCAGGGCTTCTACGACGCCGGAATGGGTGACCTGGTCGCCGACCTCGAGCCCAAGCTGCGCGAGATCATCGACAAGGCCTACGACCGCACCTGGCTCGAGGGGAAGCCGACCCAGGGCGAGCTGAACGAGCAGACCGCGAAGTCGCTGACCGATCCGGCACCTGCCGTCGAGAAGACCACGTCCAAGCACCCGTTGCTGCAGGCCCTGCTGGGCCACCCGACGGTCGACAAGAACGGCACAGACGACTCCGGGGACGCCGACAAGGGCGCCGAGAAGGCAGACGCGCCGGTGAAATTCGGTCACCGCACGCCCGCCGACACCGACAAGTCCGACACCGGCAAGTCGGACACCGGCAAGTCGGACACCGACAAGTCGGACACCGACAAGTCGGGCACCGACAAGTCGGGCACCGACAAGCCCGGCACCGACAAGCCCGACACCGACAAGCCCGACACTGACAAGTCCGACACCGACAAGCCCGACACCGACAAGCCCGACACCGACAAGCCCGACACCGGCACGGCGGATACGGCCAAGCCCGACGCTGGGAAGCCGGACAAGGCCGACGCGGGGACCGACACGGGTTCGAAGGCGACCGGCAAACACCGGGCACCCCTGCACGGGTCCACGAAGGCCGACAAGGGCGCCGCCCCATCGGCGTCCGCAGGCGGGAGCACCTCCGACTCGGCCAGCTGACCCGGCCGCTATCCTTCGGGCGTGGCATCCAACAACACCGCTGAGCTCCAGGGCAAGGTCGCGTTCGTCACCGGTGGCGCCTCCGGGATCGGAGCCGCGCTGGCACAAGCGCTCTCGGCGTCCGGGGCGCAGGTGTGGATCGCGGACCGGCAGTTCGATGCCGCCGAAGAGGTCGCGCAGCGATTGCGCGATGGGGGAGCGATCGCGCACGCTCTTGCCCTCGACGTGCGCGACCCCGAGGCATTCTCGAGCGCTGTGGACGACACCGTGCGCACCGGCGGCCGGCTCGACTACCTGTTCAACAACGCCGGTATCGGCATCGGCGGCGAGGTCGACGCGCTGACGCTCGACGACTGGACCGACATCATCGACGTCAATCTGCGCGGCGTCGTGCACGGGGTGCGGGCGGCCTACCCGGTGATGATCCGCCAGGGCAGCGGTCACATCGTCAACACCGCATCGATGGCCGGGCTTATCACTACGTCTGCGCAGGCGGGTTACGCGGCGACCAAGCACGCCGTCGTCGCGTTGTCGAAGACGCTGCGCGTGGAGGCGGCCGCGCACGGGGTGCAGGTGTCGGTGCTGTGTCCAGGTGTGGTCCGCACCCCGATCCTGTCGGGCGGGGAGTACGGCCGTAACCGGAGCGTGAGCAAGGAGAACCTGGTCAAGTTCGGCGAGGCGTTGCGCCCGATCGAACCCGCCGAATTCGCCCACCGGGCGCTGCGCGGGGTGCTGCGCGACCAGGCCATCGTCGTGGTGCCGGGCTGGTGGAAAGCGCTCTGGTACCTGGAGCGCCTGTCTCCGGGGCTGTCGATGCGGACGGCCGCGGTGGCGCTGCGGCGCACGCGTGCGGCGGCGTCAGCCCCCCTGCAGTAGCTGGCGCGCCTGCCGCGGCCGCAGCGCGGCCAGGCGGACGTCGCCGCGGTAGTGGGCACGCACCCGCCGGTCCATCACCTGCCGCCACAGCGGTGGGAACAGCGCCAGCATGACCATCGTCGCGTACCCGGCCGGCAGCTGGGGCGCCTCCTCCGCGTGGCACAGCGCCTGGTAACGGCGCTGCGGATTCGCGTGGTGGTCGGAGTGGCGCTGCAGGTGGAACAGGAACACGTTGGAGATCACCGAGTTGCTGTTCCAGCTGTGCGACGGTCGCACCTGCTCGTAGCAGCCGTCGGGCCGGCGCTGACGGCGCAGTCCGTAGTGCTCGAGATAGTTGATCGTCTCGAGCAGGAGGATCCCGATCAGCGCCTGGCCGAACAGCCAGGGGAGTATCTCGACGCCGAACCCGGCGACCAGAGCCGCGAACAATCCGACGGTCATGAGCCAGGCGTTCAGGATGTCGTTGCGCGGGCCCCACACCGGCCGGTGGTGGCGCATGAGCCGGCGCCGCTCCATCGACCACGCCGAGCGCAGACTGCCCAGGACGGAGCGGCAGTAGAAGAAGTAGACGTTCTCACCGAGCCGCGAGCTGGCAGGATCCTCGACGGTGGCCACGCGAGCGTGGTGGCCCCGGTTGTGTTCGACGAAGAAGTGGCCGTAGCCGGTCTGAGCGAGCGCGATCTTGCTCAGCCAGCGCTCCGACTGCGCACGTTGGTGGCCGAGTTCGTGGGCGGTGTTGATCGCGATGCCGCCGATGCCCCCTACGGTCAGCATCAGACCGACCTTGTCGACGAGGCTCATCGTCACCCCGCCGCCACCCGCCCACAGCCAGCACCCGAGCACCAGCGACAGGTATTGAGCGGGCAGGTACAGGTAGGTGGCCCAGCGGTAGTACCGATCCTGTTCCAGGTGCACCAACACGCTGTCGGGGGGGTTCTCCGAATCCGGGCCGACGAGAAAATCCAGCACCGGGATGACGAGGAACATCAACATCGGTCCCGACCACCAGAACACCCCCGAGCCGGTCACCTCGACCGCCGCCCACGAGGTCGGCACCAGGACCGGGATGACGATTCCGAGCAGCCACACGTACCGCTTGCGGTCGCGCCAGTCGCGCGCATCTCCGGCCGGCGCGGCGATCCGCGTCGGGCTACGCCGTCGAGTCGGCATCCTCAGCGTTCTCCCCCCTTTGCCGAAGGTGCCCCGATCCTCGCAGCTGAGGGCATCGATCGGGTAACGCCGTCATACCATTGTTGCTCGTCGTCAGACAATATCGAGAGCGAAGCATCTGCCGTGGCCTGACGGAACCCCGGGTTCCCGCTCGGTCAGTGGCGTTGCTCGCCGACCTTCAACGTACCCGCTCGACGACGTCAGCCGAGCAGCGACGCAATTGCCGACGTCAGATCCGGGCCGGTCGAGGTGGCCAGATCGGTGTAGGTGCCGCCGGTGGTCCGCGTGACCGCCTCCCAGGTCGACCGGTCGGGATCGTCGCCGAAGTCGATGACGTTGACTGCGACGGGTTTCGCCGGGTCGAACGCCCCACCGATGTACTGCCGCAGCCCGTCGGCGCCCAGCGACTGGTCGGTGTGCGGTCCGGCGGTGATGACCAGGACGGAGTTCTTCTGTCCGGGCCGGTACTTGGCTGTTGCATCGGAATAGACCAGCCGCAATGTCGTGAACGACACCGCCCCGCCCCCCGATGGGGTCTGGTCGGCCAGCGCGGCGGTCAGCGCCGCTGATCGCGGCTGACCGTCCACCGGGTCCGACAGCGGACCGAGACTCACGTCGGATTGCCCCGCCACCCCGTCGAAGGTCCACAGCCCGACCGCCGAGTCGGGCGGCAGCACGGCAAGGCGTGCGGTCAGCGCGTCGGCGACGTTGGCGAGCCGGGACTTACCACCCTCGTCGGTGGGCATCGACTGGTCGAGCATGACGGTCACCGTGGGGCTCTGTGCCGGTGTTGTCAGTGCCTCGGCGATGGTGGCGCGCAGCTTGGTGTCACCCACATCGAGGGGCGCGGCCACCGGAGCGAAATCGACCACGTCGTTGCCCTGCGGCTGTGCACCCTCGACCCGGAAGCCGGCCTTGCTCAGGTCCGCCAGTTGTTCGGGCTTGCGCAGGAACCGGGCGAACTCGCTGGCCGCCGACATCTGTTCCGGCGCCAAACCCTCACCGGAGAGCAGGACGGTGGGGAAGTCGGCGGTGGCGGTGGGCCCGGGTGGCAGCCACGCCGCCAGCTTGGCGTTGGCGTCGGGCATGGCGCCGGCCCGCTGGAACAGCTGCTGCTCGGTGGTCACAACGGCATGTACGGGTGCGGTGGCCGGGTCGGCGGCGCCGGTCAGGGCGTCCAGCGCGGTGCCGGCATCGGAGTCGGCGAGCTTGGGGGCCCCGGCGACCAGCGTGCTGACCGCACCGAGACCGGCGCTCGGGGCAGCACCCGACGGCGCAGACGCAGCTGCCACCGCCTCGGCCGCCAGGAACGAGGCGTCGCTGTCCTGGGCGAGCGGCAGCGCCAGCCGCAAAGCGCCCCACCCGGGCAGGCCCAACCCGTCCAGCGCCGAGGAGTTGCTCTGCAGGCGCGGCAGGGTGCCCCAGTTCTGTTGCCCGAGAGCATCTTTGAGTTTGGGAGAGACGGCCAACAGTATCGGCGAGGTGACCAGGGAGCGGCTGTCGCTGATGACCTTCGGGCCGGCCTTGGCCTCCACCCGCGCCTCAGACGCCGAGCTGGCGGGCAGCCACAGCGCGGGCCGCTGCCCCAGTTCGGACGGCCAATCACCGGACAGGCCCTTGACCACCTGGTCGGAGTCGGCGGGCTTGACGCTCACCTTCACGCATTTGTCGCCGACGGGCTCGGCGTTGTCGTTGTAGCGCTGGGCCAGCGCGCTGATCGGCTCCGCGATCGCCGGGTCGACGACCGCGGCGACAGCCACCTCGCCCTCGACGCAGCGGGCGGCCGCGGTGTCCGACCGGCTCGACAGCGCGTCACCGAAGAACCGCCACAGGATCACCGCGCCGACGATCACGACGACGCTGACGAGCGCGACGATGACGCCCACCGAGATGCCGCGGCGGCCCGGCTGGATGGCGCGGTGGCTGCCGGTCCACTCGCCGTTCTCCCAGCCTCCGCTGCGCTGCGGGTCGGCGCGGGGGTCCGCGGCGGGCAGGCGTTCGGTCAGCGACTCGTCGGGCCTGCCGTCACCCGCGCCGTCGGCACCGGGGACGGCTTTCGGGTCGTTGCGGTCGTCGGGGTCGGGAAGGCTATGACGTCCCATGTCGTCCTATACGTCCCGACCATCCCGTGCGTCGCATGCGTCCCATCCGTGTCTCGACTGTTCCCTTGGTGGCGTGCCTGTCTCGTGCGCGCGTGCCGGCTCAACCGGTCGGGTAGGCCGCTTTGAACTCCCGGCGGCGGCGATGCAGGATCGGCTCGGTGTAGCCATTGGGCTGCGCGCCGCCCTCGAGGATCAGGTCCTGTGCTGCCTGGAAGGCGATGCTGGCGTCCGGGTCCGGCGCCATCGGCCGGAAGTCGGGGTCCTTCGCGTTCTGCTCGTCGACCACGGCCGCCATCCGCCGCAGGCTGGCTTTCACGTCGTCAGCGGTGATGACGCCGTGGCGCAGCCAGTTCGCCAGCAGCTGGCTGGAGATCCGCAGCGTCGCGCGGTCCTCCATCAGGGCGACATCGTGGATGTCGGGCACCTTCGAGCAACCCACGCCGGCGTCGATCCAGCGCACCACGTACCCGAGGATCGACTGACAGTTGTTGTCGACCTCCTCGCGGATCTCGTCGGACGCCCAGGCCAGCTCCTTGGCCAGCGGGACGGTGAGCAGCTCGTCGACCCCGGCGCGCCGCTCACCGGCCAGTTCGGCCTGTACCGCGGCCACGTCGACGGCGTGGTAATGCATCGCGTGCAGCGTCGCCGCCGTCGGCGAGGGCACCCACGCGGTGGTCGCGCCTGCCTTCGGCTGACCGATCTTCTGCTTGACCATGTCGGCCATCAGTTCGGTCTTGGCCCACATGCCCTTGCCGATCTGCGCCTTCCCGGAGAATCCGGTCGCCAATCCGATGTCGACGTTCTGGTCTTCGTACGCCTGGATCCACGCGGTGGACTGCATTGCTCCCTTGCGGATCATCGGACCGGCCTCCATGGACGTGTGGATCTCGTCGCCCGTACGGTCCAGGAAGCCGGTGTTGATGAACACCACGCGGTCGGCGGCGGCCTTGATGCACGCCTTGAGATTCAGGGTGGTGCGGCGCTCCTCGTCCATGATGCCGACCTTGAGGGTGTTCTGCGGCAGGCCGAGGATGTCCTCGACCCGGCTGAACAGCTCGCAGGTGAAGGCGACCTCGTCGGGACCGTGCATCTTCGGCTTCACGATGTAGACCGAGCCGGTGCGGCTGTTGACCAGTGGCCCGTTCTCGTCACCGGTCCGCAGTCCGTGTGTCGCGATGAGACCGGTGAACAGCGCATCCTGGATGCCCTCGGGAACCTCGGCGCCGTCGGGTGCGCCGTCGGAGTCGTCCGCCCCGAACACGATCGCATCGTTGGTCATCAGGTGACCGACGTTGCGCACGAAGAGCAGGCTGCGACCGGGCAGGCTGAGTTCCGTCTCACCGTCAGGTCCGGTGTAGGTGCGGTCGGCGTTGAGCTCGCGGGTGAAGGTCTTGCCGCCCTTGGTGACCTCTTCGGTCAGGTCACCGCGGTTGAGGCCGAGCCAGTTGCGGTAGCCGAGCACCTTGTCGTCGGCGTCGACGGCGGCCACGGAGTCCTCGAAATCCATGATCGTCGTGATCGCCGATTCGAGTACCACGTCGGAGATCCCGGCCTTGTCGGTGGAACCGATGGGGGAGTCGGGGTCGACGAGGATTTCGATGTGCAGGCCGTGATTCACCAGCAGCACCGCGGTCGGCGCGTCGGGCTCGCCGAGGTATCCGGCGAATTGCCCGGCGTCCTCCAGGCCGACAGATTCACCGTCCTGAAGTGTCGCGGTCACGGCGCCGTCGGTCACGGCGACGCCGGTGATGTCGGCCCAGGAGCCCTGCGCGAGCGGCGCTGCGGCGTCGAGGAACGTGCGGGCGTACGCGATCACCTTGTCGCCGCGGACCGGGTTGTAGCTGTCACCGGGTTCGGCGCCGTCGTCCTCGGCGATGACGTCGGTGCCGTAGAGCGCGTCGTAGAGCGAGCCCCACCGGGCGTTGGCCGCGTTCAGCGCGAAGCGCGCGTTGAGGACCGGCACGACGAGCTGCGGCCCGGCGGTGGTGGTGATCTCGTCGTCGACGCCTGCGGTGGTGATCGTGAAGTCATCCGGCTCGGGCTCGAGATATCCGATGTCGGTGAGGAACTGCTTGTATTCGGCGGGCTCGAAGCCGCCGATGACGCGGGCCCGGTGCCAGCGGTCGATCTGCGCCTGCAACTCGTCTCGGCGGGCCAACAACTCCTGGTTGCGCGGAGTGAGGTCGGCCACCACCTTGTCGACACCGGACCAGAAGGTGTCAGGGTCGATTCCGGTGCCGGGCAGAGCCTCGTTGGTGATGAAGTCGTACAGCACCGGGGCGATGCGCAGGTTACCCACCGTCACACGTTCGGTCATGATGTCCTCCCTCGCCGGCTGGTGCGCAGGGCCCGCGCGTTGCCTGTCACTGAAAGCGTCGATGCAGTTTACCCGTCGGTAAACGACGGAAATCCCCGCCCACGTGCCGCGGGCGATACCCGCCCCGCTTCTCGCAGCGATTCGCAGGCCCGGATCAGCCGTGATCTCAGCGGGGCAGCGCGCCGGCTCAGCTCCTCCTGCGCGGTCGCGTATTCCCGTCGACCCTCGGGTGTTTCGACCGCGACGGGGGTGAAGCCGAAGTCGCGCAGATCGTAGGGGCTGGCCCGCATGTCGAGCACGCGGGCATCAGCGGCGAGCTCGAAACAGTCGAGCACGAGCGACGATTCGACCAACGGGCCCAGTTTGCAGGCCCATTTGTACAGGTCCATTCCGGCGTGGACACAGCCCGGTTGCTCCTGGGCGATCTGGGTGTCGCGGCTCAGCGGTGCGCTGTTGCGGGGAACCGCGGCGTCGGAGAAGAAGCGATAGGCGTCGAAGTGGCTGCAGCGCAACGGAATCGACTCCACCACGCGATCGGTGCCCACGGCACCCAGCCGCAGCGGGACCGCGCCGTGCCGGATCTGCGGGCTCCGGTAGACCATCGCCCACTCGTGCATCCCGAAACAGCTCAACCGCGGCGGCCGCGACGCGGTGGCGGCCAGCAGGTCGGCGATGAAAGTCACCGTTCCGATACGCACCTGCAGGTGTTCGGCGCTCACGGTGACCCCGGCGGGCACGCGGTGATATCCGGTGCGCGTCAGATAGCGCCGCGCCGCGTCGCCGTCGAGCACGACGCCGAATCCGGGATGCCAGGTCCGCAACGCACCCGGCCGCACGCTGTAGTAGGTGAACAGGAAGTCGTACACCGGGTGCGTCTGCCCGGCCCGGCGCCGGGCCAGGTGCGGGGCGAGCAGGGTGTCGGCGCGGCGCCGGTGCGCCTCGGCCCGGGTCTGCCAGTCCGGCAGGTCAGACACGGTGGGTGCCGTCGCGGACGGTACCCACCAGGTCTTCGACCAGATCCTCCAGGGCGACCATCGCGGTGACCGTGCCGTCGGCGGAGGTGACCAGCGCCAGGTGGCTGTTGGTGCGCCGTAACCGGGTCAGCGCCTCGGGCAGCGGCAGCGAGGCGGCCACCTGCGGGAACGGTCGCACCATCGACGACTCCAGTTCCAGCGTGTTCTCGTGCGGTCCGTCCAGCAGGGGCAGCACGTCCT
>Ga0247757_10001280_pt1 | contig 17328 bp, 14 predicted proteins | sample UWRJL126311R4_FD_180929 | JGI IMG/M metagenome (GOLD analysis project Ga0247757, IMG submission 180929) | Plant litter microbial communities from Arlington Agricultural Research Station in Wisconsin, United States - UWRJ-L126-311R-4 | ecosystem: Environmental > Terrestrial > Plant litter >... | reverse complement strand
AACGCCCGTGGGCGCGCCGGACGCTGGGCCTGCTGCTGGGCATGGCCTGCCTGGATGGCTGGGGCGCGGTCGGCATCAATGTTGGGCTGGCTCGCTGGTCGGTGCCCGCGGCCCAGACGGTGTTGAAGATGGTCCTGACCCTGACGCAGCTGCTGGGCTGGGGCCTGGTGATTTGCCTGTTCCGGCTGCTGCCAGTGGTGGCGGCGCCGCGGATCTTCCGCCTGCTGCGCGGTCGTCCGGCCGCCTCCTCTGCGTCGGAAAACGGGTTGCCGGTGGCCGGCAGCTGACGAGATTTCCCTTATGCCCTCCGAATTCAGTATCACCCGCACGGTCGAGTTCAGTGAAACCGACATGGCCGGGATCATGCATTTCTCGAATTTCTTCCGCTGGATGGAGGCGTGCGAGGCGGGATTCTACCGGTCGCTCAACCTGCCGCTGATCTCCTTCGTGCCGGGCAGTGTGGTCGGCTGGCCGCGCGTCCAGGTGTCCTGCACCTACAAGGCACCGCTGCGCTTCAATGACGTCATCGAGGTGAAGCTCTTCATCAAGGAAGTGCGCACCAAGGGCGTCGTCTACGTGTTCCAGTTCCGCAAGGTGGAGTCGGGCGTGGTGCAGCCGCTGGTGCTCGCGCAGGGCGAGATGGCGGCGGTGTGCGTGACGTCGGACGCCTCCGGCAGGATGGTCGCGCAGCCGATCCCGGAGGAAGTGCGAGTGCGGTTGGAAGTGGCGCCGGTGTCGGCGTATTCGTAGGTCGGGGTTTATCCCCGACTTTTGAGGAAATCCCAAGTCGGGCGTAAAGCCCGACCTACACCGAATACGGCGGCCGGGTTTCGCCCTTGGCTGAAACGGCGAAGATCTTCACGGCCTCGGCCTTGCCCTTCACCTTGACCTCGCCGAGCTCGCGCGCGACCGGCCGGGGGGTGACCGCCAGCAGCGTGGCCTCGCTCACGATGATCGGCGTGCCGTAAGCCGGGTCCTTGGTCAGGCCCTCGAGGCGCGAGGCGAGGTTCACGCCGTCGCCGATGACCGTGTAGTTGAGCCGCGTCTTGGAACCCATGTTCCCCGCGACCACGCGGGCGGTGTTAATGCCGATGCCGAAGGCGAGGGCGGGGCGGCCCTCGGCGCGCAGCTCGGCGTTGAGCTGGTCGAGCGCCCGGGCCATGTCGCGCGCGGCGGCGATGGCGCGGGCGGCGGAATCCGGCAGCGCCACCGGGGCGCCGAAGAGCGCCATGATCGCGTCGCCGATGTACTTGTCGATGACGCCGCCCTGCTGCTCGATGATGGCGCTCATGCGGTCGAGGTAGCGGTTGAGCAGGGTCAGGACCTCGACCGGGCTCATTTTCTCGCTGAAGCTGGTGAAGTCGCGCAGGTCGCAGAAGAGGATCGTCACCTCGCGTTCCTCGCCCCCGAGCTTGAGGTCGGAGTGGAGCAGCTGCGTGGCGATCTCCGGCGACACGACCATGCCGAGCAGGTTGCGCACGCGGTCGCGCTCGGCCAGGCCGGCGGTCATTTGGTTGAAGGCGGTGGCGAGCTGGCCGAGCTCGTCGGCGCGCGCCAGCTCGATGCGCTGGGTGTAGTCGCCGGTGGCGACAAGTTTGGTGTGCTGCGCGAGCTGCTGCACCGGGCGGCTGACGCCGCGGGCGATCCAGAGCGCGGCGAACGTGGCCGCGGCCAGCGCGGCGAGGGAGATCTGGAGCACGATGCGCTCCAACTGACGGGCAGGTGCCAGTTCGGCCAGCAGCGGGCGCTGGAGCACGATGCGCACCGGCGCCTCGCCGAGCAGGTCGAGCGACTCGAACAGCGTCACATAGGGCTCGCGGGCGAGGGGCACGATTTCCGTGCCGGACATCGTGGTCTTGTGCGCGGCGGTGTACGCGAGGACCTCGCGCGCCATGGAATCGGACAGGGTCGAGGAGAGTACGCGATGAGCCGGTTCGTCGGGCGCCGAGGTGAAGGTGAACTCAAGCAGGGTGTTATCCTTGATCGGTTGCGTAATCGTCGTGTCGATCGGGTAGGCCAGGCCGAACCAACCGGCGACATTGGGGTAGGGAGCGTAGAGCGGCACGACGACGAGCGCATGCAAGCGGCCGTCGAGGTAGGAATAGTCGCTGGCCTGTTCCATTTCCGCGGCGCCCGCCCGGTCGATCAGGTGCTTGAAGGGGCGGGCATTTTCGGTGTTCAACTTTTCGTCGTCCGTCTCGGACGCGATCATTTCGCCCTCCGGGGAGAAGATGAGGATCAAGGGGGGCTGGGAGTCGGCGCCGAGCCTCAACCGGTCGCCGTAACTTTTCAGGATCGATTGGAGGGTGGCCCGGTCGAGCGGATCCTGGATGATGAGCTTGCGGATCTGGAAGTCGTTGCTGAGGACCTTGGCGCCGCTGGCGAGGAAATCGATGCGCGCATTCAGGCTCTGCCGGAAGATCTTCGCGCCCGTCTGCAGGTTCTGCTCGATGTGCTCGATGGCATTGCGCTCGTTGGCGCGGGTGATGAGCAGGTAAACCGACACCTGCACCAGGGCGATGAGCCCGGCAAACAGCAGCATGAGCTGCCGGCTGAACTTGCGGAAGCGAGGGAGCCGCAGGGCCACGGGATCAACCCGAATGCTTCACACCCTTAGGTGGGAAGTATTCGCCCTCTCGGGCCGACTTTGTCGGGGTTGACCGCGACAAGGTCGCTCCGCCCAGAGGGCGGACGGATGTTTCTCTGATCAGAATCTTCATGGCTGTGAAATATCCGGGTCAATAGCCGCCGGCCTTACCGGGGGCCGCCCGGCGGACGCGACGGTCGGCCTTCAGGACGAGAGTGAACGTTTCGCGCGCCGGCGTGCCGTCGGCCAGGACAACTTCCTTGGTGAGTTGGGCCGCCAGCCGCGGGTGCCATAGCTCGAGTCGGTAGCGCCCGGGTGGGGCCGTGATGGCCACGACCCCGGCGGCGTCGGACTTGGCGAACCACGGGGTGGGCACGACGACGAGGTGGGAGATCATCCAGTCGTGGATGTTGCAGCCGACCGTGACCAGGCCCGCGACGTCGAACACGAGGGACTCGTTCTGGCCGGGATTGTAGAGTGGCAGCTCGAACTTCTTGGGCTTGGACAGCGAGTACACGTGATGCTGCACGGTATCGTGATTGGGGAAGACCACGCGGGTGCCGGCTTGGACGACCGTCACATACGGCAGGAATTCCTGCCCCTGCTGGGCGATCTCGGCGTGGGCATCCGGCGACACCGGAGGCACCGCGGCGTCGAGCGGCACGAGCGAGAAGACTGCATCGGCCACCGGTTCGCCCTTGCTGCTGGTGGCCTGGCCGGCGAACTCGGCGGCGGAGAGGAGGCTGACCGACGTGAGGGCGAGGCAGGCAAGCAGCGTTTTCATGGCGGGTCCTTAGAAACGGTAATTCAGGCGGAGCGCCCACTTGCTGGTCGGGTAGGTGACATCGACTTCATTGACCACGAAGGCGGCGTCGTAGCGGAGCTCGAGCGCCAGCTGATCCGTCGCCGCGTAGCTCACCGCCAGCCACCAGAGGTCGACCTTGGCCTCGACGTTGTAGGAAACCCAGCCGGGGCCATAGAGATTGGTAATCGTCCAGGGGCGCGACGTGTAGTAGTTGTAGATGGTCTGGCCGAAGTAGCCGTCGAGCATCTGGTCCCACACGGGCCAGGCGGCGTTGGCCACGACGTCGCCGTCCAGCCAGGTATAGTTGCCCGATACCGTCCAGCGGTCGCCGATGTCCCATTGGGCGTCGAGACCGTAGCTAGACTGGTTGAGGTCGAACACCGCGCTGGCGGCGTCGTGCTCGAGCCAGTGGACGCTGGCGGCGAGGCGCAGGTTGGGCAGCACGCGCTTGGCGAGCTGGAGCTCCGCCTCGGTGGTGAACCCCCGGTCGTCGTCGAAGCGCGCTGCCTTGTAGCCGCCGCTCACGGTGCCCTGTAGCACCCAGGCCTGGGGGCCGAGGCCGAATTTCTTCTGGAGCGCCAGCCGGGCGGTGGCGGTGACGTTGTTGGTCAGTTCATAGTCGTCGACGAACAGCGAGGAGAGCGTGCCGCTGCCGACGAACAGGACACTGGGGGCGAGCTGCCGGGGAAGGGAGCCGCCGAGATCGAAGGTGAGCGTCGACGCGTCCTTGCGCGTCGCCTCATAGGAAGTGCGGCTGATATTGTCCACCCAGGCGATCTCGGCGCTGGCGGTGGGGTGGAGGTAGTCGATCCAGCTGGCGTCGGCGGACTGCGCGGACACCGCGGGGGCGAGGAGGGCGATCGGCAGCAACCGCAGGGCGAGACGGCTCAAAGCAGGGGTTCGAGGGTGTGCCATACGGTGTCGGCGACGATGCGATGGCCTTCGGCGGTCGGGTGAATGCCGTCAGCTTGATTCAGGCTGGGTATGCCTCCCACCCGGTCGAGCAGAAAGGGGATGAGCACGGTCCGGCTTTCCCGGGCGACGTCGGGGTAAATCGCGGCGAAGGCCTTGGTATAGTCGGGGCCCATGTTGGTGGGGAGCTGCATGCCGGCGAGCACGACGACCGCGTCCGGGTAACGCTGGCGGACGCGCTCGATCATGGCGGTGAGGTTGGAGCGGGTGGCGGCGGGGTCTATTCCGCGCAAACCGTCGTTGCCGCCCAGTTCGATCACAAAGACGTCGACGTGCTGGCGCAGGATCCAGTCGAGGCGGCGCAGGCCGCCCGCGGTGGTTTCGCCGCTGAGGCCCGCGTTGACCACGCGCCAGGGGCGCCCCGCGTCGTCGAGCTTGCGCTGGATCAGCGCGGGATAGGCCTCGTCGGGATCGACGCCGTAGCCGGCCGTCAGGCTGTCGCCGAAGAACAGCAGGGTCTTCGTTTTCTCCGCTGCGCCGGCTCCCGCGACCAGCCAGAGCGCAAGTACAACCATTCGCCATGTTTGGCTTTTGCGCTTTGGGGGGAGTTCGCTCTTCTTCACGCGCATGTTGTCCCGGAAATGAGTGTTCAAACCATCCTAAATGTCGAGCGCCTGACCAAGACCTACGCCACCGCGGCCGGACCCTTGACGGTGTTGCACGAAGTCTCCTTCGCCCTGCCGGTCGGCGGCACCCTCGCCATCGTGGGGCCCTCCGGCAGTGGCAAGACCACGCTGCTCGGCCTGTGCGCCGGGCTCGACCAGCCTTCCACCGGTCGCGTGCACCTCGAGGGTCGCGAGATCAGCGGCCTGACGGAGGACCAGCGGGCGCTGGTGCGGAATGAGTTTGTCGGTTTCGTCTTCCAGAATTTCCAGCTGATCCCGACGCTGACGGCCCGCGAGAACGTCCTGATCCCGCTCGAGCTCCGCGGCAACGGCGTGCGCGAGGCCGACGCCGACGAGTTGCTGGCGCGCGTCGGCCTCGGTGACCGTCTCGATCACTACCCGCTGCAGCTTTCCGGCGGCGAACAGCAGCGCGTGGCGCTGGCCCGGGCGTTCATCAATCGCCCGCAGATCCTGTTCTGCGACGAGCCGACCGGCAACCTGGACGGTGATACCGCGCACGCGATGGTGGATCTCATCTTCGGCCTCAACCGCGAGCGGGGCACTGCGCTCGTGCTAGTGACCCACGACCTCGAACTGGCACGCAAGACCGGCCGCATCCTGCGCCTGAAGGGCGGGCACGTCGTCTCGGACGAGACGACATAAATACTCTCAAACCGGGCTACCACGAAAAACACTAAATACACGAAAGGAGTCCGGACATGAGTGAGATTATCTATCGCGAAGAGTCGTATCGTATTATGGGCGCTTGTTTCGAAGTCTATCGGGAGAAGGGCTGCGGTTTCTTGGAAGCCGTTTTCCAAGAATGCATGGAGCTTGAGCTTTCGGATCAGTGCATCCCGTTTTACGCACATCCGCTGCTGAACCTCGAGTACAAGGGAAGGCCGCTCAAACAGACCTATTCGCCGGATTTGGTCTGCTTTGGGAAAATCATCGTCGAACTGAAGGCAGTCTCCAAGCTCACCGACGAGCACCGAGCCCAAGTACATAACTATCTCCGGGCAACGGGCCATCGACTGGGGCTTTTGGTCAACTTCGGGCATTTTCCGAAGGTAGAGTTCGAACGGATCGTCCTCTGATTCTTTCGTGTATTTGGTGTATTTCGTGGTGAACACCCTCTGATGAATTTTATCTTCAAAATGGCCTGGCGGGATACGCGGGCTTCGCGGCGGCGGCTGGTGCTGTTTTCGCTGGCGATTGTCCTCGGCGTGGCCGCGCTGGTCGGGGTGGGCTCGTTGCGCGACAACCTGCGGCTGGCCATCGAGGAGCAGACCAAGGCGCTGCTCGGCGCCGATCTCACGGTTAATTCGCGGGCCAGCGTGCCCGACGACGCGCAGGCGTATTTCGCCACGCTTGGCGAGGACCGGGCGCGGGAGATTTCGTTCAACTCGATGCTGGTGATGCCCGGCGCCGGCGGCGCCACGCGCCTCGTGCAGGTGCGGGCGATCGAGGGCGGGTTCCCGTTCTATGGTGACCTCGACACCCGGCCGAAGGGCGCCCGCGCGGCGCTGGCCGGGGGCATGAACGCCCTGCTCGAGGAAAGCCTGCTGGTGCAGTTCGACCTGAAGCCCGGCGACAAGGTGCGGCTCGGCACCGCCGAGTACACCGTCGCCGGCAGCCTGCGCTCCGTGCCCGGCGAGGCGGCCGCCGTCACGGCGCTGGCCCCGCGCGTTTTCGTGCCGCTCGCGACGGTTGGTGGCACCGGCCTGCTCCAGCCGGGCAGCCTGTCGCGGTACCGCTTCTATTTCAAATTCCCGGCGAAGTGCGACGTGGACGCCCAGGTTAAGACCTTGCGCGAGAAGTTCCGCGACCTGCGGCTGGGCTTCGACACCGTCGAGGAGCGCAAGCGCGACCTCGGGCAGGCGATCCGCAACGTCAATGCGTTCCTGAGCCTGGTCGGCTTTGCCTCGCTGTTCCTCGGCGCGATCGGCGTAGCCAGCGCGATCCATGCGCACATCCGCCAGAAAATCCCGACCATGGCGGTGCTGCGCTGCCTCGGCGCGACGGCGTGGCAGGGATTCGCGATCTACCTCGTGCAGGGCCTGGCACTCGGCCTGTTCGGCGCCACGCTTGGCACGGCGCTGGGACTCGCGGTCCAGCTGGCGCTGCCACCCTTGTTGCGCGATCTGCTGCCGTTTTCGCTGGAGCTTTCCATCTCCTGGCCGGCGCTGGCCGGCGGGTTCGGCGCCGGCGTGCTGGTCAGCGTGCTCTTTGCCTTGCTTCCGCTGCTGGAGGTGCGCCGGGTGTCGCCGCTGCTCACGCTGCGCTCGGCCTATGCCGACAACGGGCGCGGACGCGACTGGGCGCAGGTGGGGCTGCTCGGCGTCATCGCGGGAGTGGTCTTCGGCCTCGCCACGTGGCAGACGGGCCGAGTGCAGTGGGGCGCGGGTTTCGGGATCGCGCTGCTGGTCAGCTTCGCGGTGCTGGCGGGTCTGGCCAAGGTGGTCTCATGGTTCGCGCGCCGGTTCACGTCGCGCCGCCTGCCGTTTGCCTGGCGGCAGGGCGTGGCCAACCTCCACCGACCCCACAACCGCACGCTCCTGCTGCTGGTGTCGCTGGGACTGGGGACGTTCCTGATGATGACGCTCTACCTGTCGCGGGACACCCTGCTGGGCCAGCTGCGCATCGTCGGCGGCAACGACCGGCCCAACCTGATGCTCTTCGACATCCAGGACGACCAGGTCGAGTCGGTGGAAAAGATCCTGCAGGCCAACGGCGCGCCCGCGCGCCAGGGCGCGGCGATCATCACCATGCGCATCACGTCGATCAAGGGCCGGGACGTCGCCGACCTGCTCAAGGACAAGGGTGCACGCATCCCGGGCTGGACGCTGCGCCGCGAGTACCGCTCGACGTATCGCGAAACGCTCACCGACACGGAGAAGGTGGTTGGCGGCACGTTCACCGGACGCGTCGCTCCCGGGACGGAAGTGGCGCCGATCTCCGTCGAACAATCGCTCGCGAACGACCTCGGCGTCGCGCTCGGCGATGAGATTGTATTCGATGTGCAGGGCGTGCCGGTGAAGACGAAGGTCGGCAGCCTGCGCGAGGTTGACTGGCGGCGCATGCAGCCGAATTTCTTCATGGTGTTCCCCGCCGGCGTGCTCGAGGGCGCGCCCAAGTTCCACGTCATGGCGCTGCGCGTGACCGATGCCGCGCAATCCGCCCGCGTGCAGCAGGCGGTGGTGCGCGAGCACCCCAACGTCTCCGCCATCGACCTCGCGGTCATCATGCAGACGATCGACGGGGTGTACGCGAAGGCCACGTTCGTGGTGGAGTTTCTCGCGCTTTTCACGGTCATCACCGGCGGCATCGTATTGGCCGGTGCCGTGCTGATCGGCCGCGGGCAGCGGGTGCGCGAGAGCGTGCTGCTGCGCACGCTCGGGGCCACGAAGGCCCAGGTAAACCGTATCCTCTTCGCCGAGTACCTCGCGCTGGGCACGCTCGGCGCGGCGGTCGGCGCGGTGCTGGCAGTTTCCGCCAACTGGGCGCTGGCGTATTTTATCTTCGAGGTGAAGTGGTCGGCGCCGTCCCTGCTGGTGCTGGCCGGCGGATGGGCGGTGGTCAGCGCGCTGACCGTCACCACCGGCTGGCTGTCCAGCCGCGGCATCTCCGATCACCCGCCGCTGGCGGTGTTGCGGGAGGAGAGTTAGCCCTTGGTTCTGTAGCAACAAGGGTCGCCGCTTGCGGCGACCTCGCGCGCTAGGTCGGCGCAAGCGCCGACCCTACAACAAAAGTCAGGTCCATTGGTTTGGTTTCCCCCCCGGGTTTATTTGGAGTTTGGGATTTGAAGTTTGGAATTTGAGGCGCGCGGTTGAGGCTTTGGCCTTGTCACCGATCGCGGCGTCCGTGTCCTTTGCCGTTTCCATGAGATCCCCCCGTCACCTGACCTTCCACTACACGCTGCGCGATCGCGCGGGGCGCGTGCTCGACACCTCGCAGGGCGCCGAGCCGCTGGCTTGCGTGGAGGGGACGGGGCAGATCATCGAGGGATTGGAGATGGTCCTGCGGGGCATGGCTGCGGGCGACAAGCGGCGGGTCGTGGTGCCGCCGGAGAAAGGCTACGGGCTGCGCGAGGAGGCGATGGTGCAGAAGGTGCCGCGCGCCCGGCTGCCGGTGGACGACTTGAAGGTGGGGGATCAGTTCCAGACCGGGCCGGACCGCCAGGATCCCGTCGTCACGGTGGTGGCGATCGAGGGCGAGGAGGTCCTGCTCGATGCGAACCATCCGTTGGCGGGCGAGGAACTGCACTTTGAAGTGGAGCTGCTCACGGCCCGCCCGGCGACGCCTGCGGAGTTGCCAGACACCGGCCGGCAGCCCTAACGTCCGCCTTCCCCATGAAAGTTCTCGGCATCGATATCGGCGGCTCCGCCTTCAAGGGCGCGCCCGTGGACACGAAAACCGGCCGCCTGCTGGCCGAGCGTTACCGCGTGGAGGTAAAGTCGCCCTGTTCCCTGAAGGAGGGCGTCGCCGCCGCGCGGGAGATCGTGCAGCACTTCAAGTGGAAGGGCCCGGTCGGCATCGGCTTTCCTGGCATCATCCAGGACGGGCACATCGGTGCCGTCGGCAACCTCGGCGACGTGTGGGTGGGGCAGAACGGTTCCGTGCTGTTCCGCCGCGCGACCGGCTGTCCGGTGAAGCTCGTCAATGATGCCGACGCGGCAGGCCTTGCCGAGGTGCAGTTCGGCGTCGGGCGCGGGAAGAAGGGCACCGTGCTGCTGCTGACCTTTGGCACCGGCATCGGCTCGGCGCTGTTTTCCAACGGCGTGCTTTTCCCGAACGCCGAGCTCGGCCACATCCCGTGGCGCGGCAAACCGTTCGAGCGTTACGCGGCGGCATCGGTGCGCAAGCGCGCGCGCCTCGACTGGCCCGAGTGGGCGGAGCGCGTGAATATCTATCTCGCCGTGGTGGAGCGCCTCTTCGCGCCCAGCCTGATCATCATCGGGGGCGGCGTGAGCAAGAAGGCGGACAAATTTATGCCGTTCCTCAAGGCGCAGGCCCGCGTGGTGCCGGCCCGCCTGCACAACGACGCGGGCATCGTCGGCGCCGCGTTGGCGTGGCAGCAGGAAGCCCGCTAAGGCTGCTCGTATTACGCGATATGACGCGCGGGGGGCGGATTGCCACGCCCGGCGCGCCCGGCCGCCGTTTCGGCGCGTGATGGTGTAGCTTCGTCGTATCGCCGTTGAGCGGTCGGGTGGGGTGCGGGTTCCCTCAATCCCACCGCGGACCGGGTTGCTGCCCGGATTTCCGCAAAACACACCAACAATGAAGAACTACTCCCCCGTAAAGTTCGGGAAGCTCCTGCGTGCAGTCGGCGTGGCCGGCACCGGGCTCTCCCTTTGCCTCGCGGCCTCCGCCCAGACGGTCGGCGCCGCGCCGGCCGATGAAAACGACACGCTGAAACTCGAGAAGTACGTCGTCACCGGCTCCAACCTGCCGACCGCGGGCGAGACGCCGGTTGCGCCGATCACGCTCCTCACCCCGCAGATCATCGCGAACACCGGCGTCACGAACGACCTGCTCCAGGTGATCCGCAAGACCGCGCCGCAGTTCACCGGCAACGCCAACCTCGGCGGCGACAACGGCAACATCGGCAGCGGCTCGACCAACGGCGGCTCGCAGCTGGCGATGCGCAACCTCCCGACGCTCGTGCTGGTCAACGGCCGCCGCATGGCCGCCGCCCCCGTCGGCGCGACCGGCGGCTTCGTGTTCGTCGACGTCAACGCCATCCCCGTTTCCGCCATCGAGCGCGTGGAAATCCTGACCGACGGCGCGTCCGCGATCTACGGCACCGATGCGGTCAGCGGCGTGGTCAACATCATCCTCAAGACCGACTTTCAGGGCGCCGAGCTCGGCGGACGCTACGGCTTCTCCGAGCACAACGGCAGCACTTACGAGGAGCGTTCCGCCTACGGCGTCGTCGGCGGCCAGGTCGGCGACCACGGCCCGAAGATCACCGCGTCGTACGAATGGGTGAAGACGGATCCCCTCTACAACTACGAGCGCGAGTTCGCCACGCCGGTGTACGGCACGACGAACTTCGCCGGCGTCGTGCAACTCGGCGCTTTCAACGCGGACGGCGACTTCGTCGGCGGCTCCAACCAATACTACTATCTCGACGAAAGCCTCAATGCCCCGAAGGCCGGCACCACGATGGCCCAGCGGGGTTACGGCGGCCCGATGGGCGCTGGCGATGTCCTGCGGTTCTTCAACCTGTCGCAGTACGTGACGATGATCATCGGCAACGAGAAGCGCGTCGGCACGCTGTCGGCGACCGGCAACCTCTCCGCCAACACCAGCTACTTCGCGGACATCCTGTACTCGCACACGGACAACACCTCGCAGCTCAACGCGCAGCCGCTGACGATCCCGATGCTGGCTTCGGACCCCAACAACGTCCTCGGCCAGGATGTAAGCGTGCGCAACCGGTTCGTGACGAACCCCCGCAGCTATCACCAGGAGACGGATTCCTTCCGGATCGTGGGCGGCCTGAAGGGCAAGTTGAGCGACCAGTGGACGTGGGAGAGCGCGCTGAACTACAGCTTCGGCTCGCAGGACTTCGCCAACGGCGGCCTCGTGCGCACGCAGGCGCGCATCGACGCGGTGAATGCCGGCAAGATCAAGCTCTTTGAGCGCGAGCAGCCCGCCGGCGCCCTCGACGGTGTCTTCGGAGAGGCCATCGGCAAGTTCGAGAGCACGCTCGGCTCGGTGGACCTGAAGTTCGTCGGCACCGATCTTTTCCAGCTGCCCGGCGGCGGCGTGAATCTCGCCGTCGGCGGTGAGGCGCGCACCGAAAAGCTCACGGCCGAGTCCGACGTGGACAGCCAGTCCGCGACCTTTGCCTTCGATTCCGGCACGACGATCGATCCGTTCGATGAGAAGCGTGACATCTACTCGCTTTTCGCCGAGGTGAACCTGCCCCTCGTCAGCGCCAAGAACCGGATGACAGGCATTTACTCGGCCGACCTGACCATCGCCGGTCGGTACGAGGCCTACAGCGATACCGACGATCCCACGGTGCCGAAGATCGCGCTGCGCTGGCAGCCGGTCGAGAGCCTGATGGTGCGCACGACGTATTCGGAGTCCTTCGCGGCGCCGACGCTCTATGCGTTGAATTCGCCCCCGGGCATCGGCTTCACCACCTCGCTGGCGGAGTTTGACAACATCCAGGCCCACCAGATCACCCAGCCCGTGCAGAGCCTCTCGCCGTCGAAATCGAAGAACTTCTCGGCGGGCATCGTCTGGTCGCCGAAGTCGCTGCCGAATTTCCTGTTCAGCATCGACTACTTCAACGTCGAGCAGACGGAGGTCGTCGGCAACCTCGGCCAGGCCGGCGTGGTGGACCAGGTCTTCCACGACGTGGAGGTCAACGGCGCGGCCTCGCCGTACGCGCAATACATCCATGTCGGTTCGCCCACGGGCCAGACGATCTCGGCGCCCGGCCAGATCTCCTCGATCGGCCTCGACAACCTGTACTACGTCATCCCCGCGGCGAGCAACCTTGGCGCCGCCAAGATGGGCGGCTTCGACACGCGCCTGGAGTACACCTGGAAGCTCGAGAACGCGGGCAAGATCCGCTTCGCCAGCGCCGGCACGTACTACGACCACTACGACATCCAGATCGCCCAGGGTGCGCCCTATACCCCGACCGCCGGTTTGGTCACCGGCTTGAACGGCACCATTCCGCGCTGGCGCATGTACAACACCGTCGGCTGGGACTACGAGGGTTGGTCGTTCAACCTCGCCCAAACCTACTACTCGAGCACCACGGACACGACGTGGGACCCGAGCTGGGAACCGGACTACCACCAGGAGATCCCGACCTACATCATCTACGATGCCAACGTGAGCTATGCGTGGGAGGCCGGCTGGAAAAAGCTGAAGTCGGCCAAGGTGACCCTCGGCGTGAACAACATCGGGGACAAGATGCCGACGAAGTCGGCGACCTACGACTCGTTCTCGAATGCCGACATCACCGAGTTCAGCCCGATCGGCCGCCTGTACTACGTGAGCCTGCAGATGAAGTTCTGAGAACGCGTTTGCTTTGCCACCTCTCCAAGGGGCGCCTCCGGGCGCCCCTTTTTGCTGGGCGGAACGAAAGCATCGACACACCCCGGCGCTGCGCGCCACCCCTCTTCACAGAGGGGATCCCAAGCCAAGGCGCGCGGAGATCCCCTCTATCAAGAGGGGTGCCCGAAAGGGCGGGGTGTGTGGTTTGGTGGCACCGGCCACCGTTGCCCCCTCCGCTCATCCCCCCGGGCGTCCATTCATCAAAACGGGCTGCAACTTTGGCCTTTTCCCGGGTGTGATACCGCCATGCCAGACACCACCCGCCTGCAACCGACGCTGGGCCCGGCCCCGCGGCGCTTGGCCGCGCAAAGCCGCCGGCTTGTCGCATTGGCGTTTCCCCGTGCCACTCAGCCGGTAGCTATGGTCCCGTTCGTAGTTATCAGTTGTGTTGCAGAGGGGCCCGCAGGGGCCCCTCTGTGTTTTACGGGACGGGACTAAGCGCTGGCCAACCCCCCGGATTTTACTCCAAGCTAACCGACCAACTGATTCCCATGCCTGCCACTGCGAACCCTCCCACGGCGCCCGTCGCCCATTCCCCTGCTCCCATCAAGAAGAAGTCGCGCAAGCGCCTCTGGCTCATCCTTGGGGCGGTCGTGCTTGTCGTCGTCCTCGCCCTCGCGGCCGCCGCGAAGAACAAGAGCCAGGAAAAGCCCACCATGATCACGGTCGAGAAGGCCGTGGTGCGCAACATCACCCACCTCGTCACCGCCACCGGCAAGATCCAGCCGGAGGCCGAGGTGAAGATCAGCCCCGAAGTGGGCGGCGAACTCATCGAGCTGCCCTTCGAGGAGGGCCAGGCCGTCAAGAAGGGCGACGTGGTCGTGCGCATCAAGCCCGACTTCTACAAGGCGCAGGTTGACCAGCAGGAGGCCGCCCTCGCCGCCGCCAAGGCCAGCAGCGTCCTCAGCCAGGCCCACCTGACCAAGGCCGAGCAGGACTTCAAGCAGGCCGACGGCCTCTACGCCAAGCAGCTCATCTCCGATTCCGATTTCACTGCGGCCCGGACCAACCTCGACGTCGCCAAGGCCGACTACGAATCCTCCGTCGCCCAGATCCGCCGCACCGCCGGCGCCCTGGACCAGTTCCGCGACCAGCTGAACAAGACGGTCATCTACGCGCCCATGGACGGCACCATCAGCTCGCTGACCAGCGAGGTGGGCGAGCGTGTCATCGGCGGCGGCCAGTTCGCCGGCACCGAGATCATGCGCGTCGCCAACCTCACCAACATGGAAGTCCGCGTGAAGGTGAACGAGAACGACATCATCAACGTGAAGCTGGGCGACCACGCCATCATCTCGATCGATGCCTTCCCCGGCCGCACCTTCAACGGCAAGGTCTACGAGATCAGCAGTTCGGCCCTTTCCCTCGGCGGCGCCGGCTCCAACCAGGCGGCCCTCGCGGCCTCCGCCTCCGATGAGGTCACCAACTTCCTGGTCAAGATCCGCGTGACCGAGCCCGGCGTCCAGCTGCGCCCGGGCATGAGCGCCACCGTCGACGTCGAGACCCAGACCGTCGAGAACGTCGTCGCCGTGCCGGTGCAGTGCGTCACGGTCCGCGCCGAGGGCGGCAAGACGACCGAAGAGCTCCAGAAGGACCGCGAGAAGGAATCCCGCGAGCGCTCCGGCAACGACCTCGAGGTCGTCAAGGAACGCGACGACGCCAAGCGCAACGTCGAGAAGCTCCAGCGCGTCGTCTTCGTCCGCAAGGGCGACAAGGTGGAGATGCGCAAGGTCGAGACCGGCATCGCCGACAATTCCTACATGGAAATCAAGAAGGGCGTGACCAAGGACGAGGAAGTCGTTTCCGGTTCCTACAAGGCCATCAGCACCCAGCTGAAGGACGGCGCCAAGGTCATGGTCCAGAAGGCCGGCAAGACCGACGAAAAGAAGTAACCCCGCCGCGCTCCCGACCATGATTGCCCAGCCCGCCAATACCATCGCTCGCGACTACCGGACTCCCGGTCCGGTGGTCATCGAGATCGAGGGCGTCACCAAGCTCTACCAGATGGGCGAGGAGACCGTCCACGCCCTCCGCGGGGTCGACGTCAAGGTCCACCGCAACGAGTACCTCGCCATCATGGGCCCGTCCGGTTCCGGCAAATCCACGCTGATGAACATGCTTGGCTGCCTCGACACCCCGACCAGCGGCAAGTACTTCTTCAGCGGCAAGAACGTGTCCGAGATGGACGACAACGAGCTCGCCGACATCCGCAACCGCGAGATCGGCTTCGTCTTCCAGACCTTCAACCTGCTGCCGCGCTCGACCTCGCTCGCCAATGTCGAACTCCCGCTCATCTATGCCGGCCTCGGCCGCGAGGAACGCCGCGAAAAGGCCATCCAGGCGCTGACGAATGTCGGCCTCGGCCAGCGCATGGGTCACAAGCCGAACGAGCTTTCCGGCGGCCAGCGCCAGCGCGTCGCTATCGCCCGCGCGCTTGTCAACAACCCCTCGATCATCCTCGCGGACGAACCGACCGGCAACTTAGACTCGCGGACCGGCGAGGAGATCATGCAGCTCTTCGAGGACCTCTACGCCCTCGGCAACACCATCATCGTCGTTACTCACGAGGAGGACATCGCCCGGCACGCCCGGCGCATCGTGCGCCTGCGCGATGGCCTAATCGAATCCGACCTAAGGCAGTCGTGATCTGCAATGAGACGTTTCCTTAACGAGTTTACGGAGTCCTTCCGCATCGCCGCGACGCAGATCCGGGCGAACAAGATGCGGTCGCTGCTGACCGCGCTCGGCGTGATCATCGGCATCGTGGCCGTGACGCTGATGGGCACCGCCATCAAGGGCATCGACAAGGGTTTCGATAACAGCCTCGCCATGCTGGGCGACGACATCCTTTACGTGCAGAAGTGGCCGTGGGGCGGGGTGGAGGACTGGTGGAATTACGCCAACCGGCCCGAGGTCCAGCCCAGGGAGGCAGTGGCGCTCAACCGGGTGATCCAAGCGACGCAGGGCTCGCTGTTATCCTTCGCCGTGCCGGTGGCGCAGCGGATCAGTTCGGTGAAAATCAACGATGCCAAGCTTAACGGGGTCTTCACCATCGGGACGACGGCGGAATATGCTCAACTCTCGGCCGCGGAGTATAAGGAAGGCAGGCTGTTCAACGACGTCGAGTCCGCTGCCGCCCGTCAGGTTTGCAGCCTGGGCTACGATGTGGCGGAAGCCCTCTTCCCCAATAGTTCGCCCCTCGGTCAGACGGTCTCGATCAACGGCCAGCCTTACGAAGTGGTCGGGGTTTTTGCCAAGCAGGGCGAATTCCTCGGGCTCATCAGCTTCGACAATGTCGTCATCATTCCGCTTTCCACTTTCTCCAAGTATACCAGCGTGCGCCGCGGCGGTCAGTTGCGGGTGAAGGTTACCGACAAGACCCGGCTCGTCGAGGCCCGGGAAGAGCTGATCGGCGCCATGCGCCGCGTGCGCGGCCAGCTGCCGGGCGAGCGGGACAACTTCACGATCAACGAATCGCAGGCCTTCAAGGAGCAGCTCGACCCATTGAAGAGCGGCATCGCGATCGTCGGCCTCTTCATCACCGGCCTGTCGCTCTTCGTCGGCGCCATCGGCATCATGAACATCACCTTCGTCTCCGTGAAGGAGCGCACCAAGGAGATCGGCACGCGCAAGGCGCTCGGCGCCCGCCGCCGCAGCATCCTGATGCAGTTCCTGATCGAAGCGGTGTCCATCTGCCTCATCGGCGGTCTGGTCGGCCTGGCCTTCACGTTCCTCCTCGTCCAGGGCGCCAGCGCGGCCTTCCCGGCGCTGCCGGTGGTGTTCCCGGTCGTGCTGATTTTTGCCGCCATGGCGCTCTCCGTCGGTGTAGGCATCCTCTCCGGCTTCATCCCCGCCTGGCTCGCCTCCCGCCTCGATCCCGTGGTCGCCCTTCGCTACGAATGAGTCCCGTTGAAATCTTCCGCATGGCGCTGGGTTCCCTGGGCGCCAACAAGCTCCGCTCCGGCCTGACGATGTTCGGCATCACGATCGGTGTGTTCTCCGTGATCGGCGTCATGACCGCGGTCACGGTCCTGCGCACGTCGATCGAGACCGGCCTGAGCTTCCTCGGCTCGAACATGTTCCAGTTCGCCAAGTACCCGATCAACGGCGGCGGCCCCGAGGGACGGCGCAAGTATGACCTCCGGCGCGATATCACGCTCGATCAGGCGATGCGCTACCAGCGCCTGATGGAGGGCGTGGCGAGCGTCGTGTGCCTGAAAACCTTCGACCGCAGTGATTCCGCACAGGCCGTGTACAACGGCCGCAAGACCACC
>Ga0247757_10001279_pt1 | contig 17339 bp, 19 predicted proteins | sample UWRJL126311R4_FD_180929 | JGI IMG/M metagenome (GOLD analysis project Ga0247757, IMG submission 180929) | Plant litter microbial communities from Arlington Agricultural Research Station in Wisconsin, United States - UWRJ-L126-311R-4 | ecosystem: Environmental > Terrestrial > Plant litter >... | reverse complement strand
GACCGTGCCGAAGCGCCAGGCGGCGGCGTTCCTGACCTCGAAGGTCGTGAACAGCTCCGAGTTCCCGCTGCTCGCCGGCGCGATGAACGTCTTCCTCGACGGTACCTTCGTCGCCACCAGCGGCCTGCGCACGGTGATGGCCGGCGAAAAGTTCGACCTCGCCCTCGGCGTCGACGACGGCATCGCGATCAAGCACAAGCGCGTGAACAAGTTCACCGAGGACACGGGCCTGACCAACTCCGGCAAGCGCGTCACCTACGAGTACCTGATCACGGTGCAGAACAACAAAAAGACCACCGAGCGCGTGATCGTCGCCGACCAGGTGCCGCTGTCCCGCAACGAGAAGATCGTCGTGAAACTCCTCTCACCCGATGCCAAGGAGGTGAAGCCCACCGACGAGGGCACGCTCAAGTGGACGCTCGACCTCAAGCCCGGCGAGAAGCGCGAACTGACCGTGAAGTTCACCGTCGAGTTCGACAACAACGTGAACGTGAGCGGGCTGGAATAAGCGCCCGAACCGGTATTGCCGCGAAGCGGCGCAAAATCCGTCCGCGAGTCCAGCTCTCAACGCGCCTATAGGCGCGCGGAAGAGGTGGCCCACCGGACGGATTTTTTTGTGCCTTTTTGTGGCTAACCCGGGTTCAGTTCTGCTGTCCTGAGGGGAGCCAACCATGGCCGATCCCCTCACTCTCCTCGTTGACAACGGCTCGCTCGAAGCCGCGGCGCCGCTGGCGTTGCGGGAGCTGGCGGCGAAGCTCGCGGAGAAGCTCAAGCTGCCGGTCGAGCCGGTGTCGCTGCTGCATTCGAGCGCGGTGCCGGCGGAAAAGCTCGGCGGGCGCGCGGCGGAGATCCTTGAACCCGCGCTGGAGCGGCGGCTGGCCGCGGGGCAGCGGGAGTTTGTCCTCCTGCCGCTCTTCTTCGGTCCGAGCGGGGCGCTGACCGACTACCTGCCCAAACGCCTCGCGCACGTGCAGGGCAAGCATCCGGATTTTTCCGCGCGGGTGGCGGCGCCGCTGCACTCGGCGGACGACGACCGCCTCGTCCGCATCCTCGCCGACCAGGTGCGCGCCGCCGGCGCGAAGATCCCGCAGGTCGTGTTGGTGGACCACGGCAGCCCGGCGCGGCCGGTGGTCGCCGTGCGCAACCAGCTCGCCGAGCAGCTCGGCAAATTGCTCGGTTCGGGCCACGTCGTGGCCGCGGCGAGCATGGAGCGACGCCCGGGCGACGAATATGCCTTCGGCGACCCGCTCCTCGCCAACCTGCTGCGCCAACCCGGCTGGAACGACGGCGAGGTGATCGTGGCGATGCAATTTCTCCTCCCCGGGCGGCACGCCGGGCCCGACGGCGACGTCGCGCAGATCTGTCGCGCCGCGGAGGCGGCCAGTGGCGGCCGGCTGCGGACCACGATGACCGCACTCGTGGCGGAGCACCCGCTGCTGATCGACATCCTCGCCGATCGCTGGCGGACGACGTTCAGCGCGTGAGGTGGAGGGTCCGCGTCTCGGCGGGCCGGCTCGCAGGGACGCGAGCCCTCCACCAAACCCTCAACGGCCCTGCGCCGCCAACGCCGGCACGCGCGTGGCGAAATCCGAGAGACTTACGACGTCACCGATCACGACCAGCGCGGGCGGCACGATTCCGTCGGGAGAAATCTTTTCCGCGGCATCGAGCCGCGTGATCGTGATCTTCTGCGCCGGCAGCGTCGCCTGGCTGATAAGCGCCAGCGGCGTGGCCGGCGGCATGCCGTGCGCGAGCAGGTTGCGGGCGATTTCCGGCAGGCGGCGGACCCCCATGTAGAAGCAAAGCGTGGCCCGCAGCTTCGCGAGCGCGTGCCAGTCGAACGCATCGGTGTTGGCCGCGCACTGGTGTCCGGTGACGAACACCACGGCCGAGGAGTGGTCGCGATGCGTCAACGGCAGGCCGGCCGCTGCCGCTGCCGCCGTGGCCGCGGTTACGCCCGGCACGATCTCGTAGGGCAAGCCGGCGGCGCGCAGCGCCTCGATTTCCTCGCCGGCGCGGCCAAAGACCAACGGGTCGCCGCCCTTGAGCCGGACGACCTTCTTGCCGGCCTGCGCCAGGGAGACCAACAGGGCGTTGATCTCGTCCTGCGTGGCGTTGTGACGGCCGGCGCGCTTGCCGACCGAGTGCAACTCGCAGTTTGCCGGCGCGCTTTTTAACAAATCCGCATTGGCCAGCTCATCATAGACCACGGCCTCAGCCCCTTGAAGGACCCTCAAAGCCCGCACCGTAATCAGGTCGGACGCACCCGGACCGGCTCCAATAAGCCAGACGAAACCTGTTGATTGTGTGTGTTTTGGGCTCACTTCCTGACTTCCTTAGTCAATATGATATGTTTTGAACTTTATCTTTTGGATAACAAGGGCAAGCGTTCTCTTAGTCATGTCTGAAACCACCACCGCCCCGCTTTCCAAGAACGAACTCCTCAAGCAGCGCATTCCCACGCTGGCTGGCAACATCGCTGCCACCCTGAATGACCCGGCGCTGGAAAAATTCTCCGAGGACGACGAACAGTTCATCAAGTTCCACGGCATCTACCAGCAGGACGATCGCGACCTGCGCAAGACCGGCAAGAAGTGGCTGGTCATGATCCGCGGCCGCATTCCCGGCGGCGTGATGACCTCCAACCAGTGGAAGGTCTTCGACGACCTCGCGACGCAGTATGGCAACAACACCCTCCGCGTCACGACCCGCCAGAGCATCCAGTTCCATGGCGTGGTGAAGAAGGGCCTCGGCCCGCTCATCAAACGGATCAACGAGTCGATGCTCTCGACGCTCTCTGCCTGCGGCGACGTGAACCGCAATGTCACCGTCTCGCCGACTCCCGCCACCACCCTCGCCCGCGCGCAGGTGATGGCCGACGCCCACCTCGTCGTCGAGGCCCTCGCCCCGAAGACGCCCGCCTACCACTCGATCTGGGTCGACAACGTCCAGCTCAAGCTCGACGACCCGGAAAACGTCAACTTCGTCGACCCCCTCTACGGCCAGACCTACCTGCCGCGCAAATTCAAGACCTCCTTCGTGATCCCGCCGTCCAACGACATGGACGTCTTCACGAACGACCTCGGTTTCATTGCCATCGTCGACGGCGACCAGCTCCTCGGCTACAACGTCGCGATCGGCGGCGGCCTCGGCCGCAGCCACGGCAACGAAGCCACGTATCCGCGCATGGCGGACGTCATCGGCTTCATTCCCCGCGACAAGGTCGTCGAGGTCGCCAAGGCCGTGCTGACGATCCACCGCGATTTCGGCGACCGCGCCAACCGCAAGCATGCGCGCCTGAAGTACGTCATCGAGGAGCGCGGCGCCGCGTGGGCGATCGCCGAGGTCAACCGCCGCACGGACAACGCCCTCTCCGGCGTGCGTCGCTTCGAGTTCACGTCGACGACCGACACCTATGGCTGGCAGCGCGCCGTCGACGGCAGCGATTTCCTCACGCTCTTCGTCCAGACCGGCCGCATCAAGGACGTCGAGGGCCACGCGATGAAAACCGCGCTGCGCCAGGTCGCGGAGAAGTTCCCGCATGTCGAATTCCGCCTCAGCGCCAACCAGAACGTCATCATCGCCAACGTCCCGCCCGCCGATCGCGGCGGCATCGACGCGCTGCTGAAGTCACACGGCGTCAAGACCAGCGACCAGGCTTCCCTCCTGCACGCCGCCTCGATGGCGTGCCCGTCCATGCCGACCTGTGGCCTCGGCCTCGCCGAGTCCGAGCGCGCGCTCCCGGGCTTCATCAACCGGATCGAGAAGCTCACCGCCGAGCTCGGCCTCGCCAGCGAGGAGATCATCATCCGCTCCACCGGCTGCCCGAACGGCTGCGCCCGCCCCTACATGGCGGAGCTCGCTTTCGTCGGCAAGGCGCCGGGCAAGTACCAGCTTTGGGTCGGTGGCGACGTCACCGGCGCCCGCCTCAACCGCATCTACAAGGACGTCATCAAGGACGTCGACCTCGAGAACGAGCTGCGCCCGCTGTTCACCCGCTGGCGCGACCAACGCGTCGGCGCCGAGCGCTTCGGCGACTTCGCCACGCGCGTCCTCCTGCCCGAGGCCGCTGCGGCCGCGGCTGCGGCCGCCGCCGCCAAGGCTGCCGCGGCGCCCGCTCCGGCCCCGGCCCCCACCGCCACCGCCTGATTCTTCACCATGACTTCCGCTGAACTCGCCCGGCTCAACGCCGAGCTCGCCACCAAGTCGCCGCTCGAGATCGTGCGCTGGGCCGTCGCCCAGGCGCCCGGCCAGGCGATTGTTTCCACCAACTTCCGCCCGTACGAGGCCGTCGTGCTGCATCTCGCCACCCAGGCGAAGGCCGACATCCCCGTCCTGTGGGTCGACCACGGCTACAACCGCCCGGCCACCTACAAGCACGCCGAGGCGCTCCGCGCGCAGCTGAAGCTGAACCTCAAGCCGTACCTGCCGAAGCTCACGCCGGCGCACCGCGACGCCGTGTACGGCCCGATCCCATCGCTCGACGACGAGGCCGGCCTGAAGGTGTTCAGCGGCCAGATGAAACTCGAGCCGTTCCAGCGCGGCATGAAGGAACTCGCGCCCAAGGTCTGGATCACCGCCCTCCGCAAGGTGCAGAACCCGAACCGCGCCGAGCTCGACATCGTGTCGCTCGACGGAAACTTCGGCGCGCTGAAGGTCAGCCCCGTGTTTCACTGGACCGATGCGCAGATGGAGAACTACCTCCAGCAGTACCAGCTGCCCAACGAGTGGGATTATTTCGACCCGGCCAAGGCCGACGAGAAGCGCGAGTGCGGCCTGCACGCCGCCTGGGGCAAAAACGCCGCGACCGCCGCCGCCAAATGAGCAGCTACCATTTGGACCACCTGGCGCATCTGGAAACGGAGGCGATCCACATCATGCGCGAGGTCGCGGGCGAATTCGAACGCCCGGCGCTCCTGTTTTCCGGCGGCAAGGACTCCATCTGCCTCCTGCGCCTCGCGGAGAAGGCGTTCCGCCCGTCGGACATCCCGCTGCCGTTCCTCAACGTCGAGACCGGCCATGAATTTCCCGAGCTGATCGAGTTCCGCGACCGCCGCGCCAAGCAGCTCGGCGCGAAGCTCATCGTCCGCACCGTCGACCAGGCCCTCGCCAACGGCACCGCCGTGCAGGCGCCGGGCGAGGTGAGCCGCAATAAGCTCCAGATCCCCGTCCTCCTCGGCGCCATCGAGGAGTTCCGCTTCGACTGCGCCATCGGCGGCGCCCGCCGCGACGAGGAGAAGGCCCGCGCGAAGGAGCGCTTCTTCAGCTTCCGCGACAGCTTCGGCCAGTGGGACCCGAAGAACCAGCGCCCGGAGATCTGGAACCTCTACAACGGCCGCCTCAACGCCGGCGAAAACATGCGCGTGTTCCCGCTGAGCAACTGGACCGAGATGGACGTGTGGGAGTACATCAAGCGCGAGAAGCTCGAGGTCCCCAGCATCTATTTCAGCCACACCCGCGAGTGCTTCCGCCGCGGCGGCCAGTGGCTGCCCGTGCCGCCCGCGCACACCGACCCGACGAAGCCCGACCCCTACGCCGGCGCCCGCCCGAAGCCGAACGAGCCGGTCAAGACGCTGGTCTGCCGCGTCCGCACGATCGCCGACATGATCAGCACCGGCATGCTCGAGAGCCCGGCCGATTCCATCGACGACATCATCGCCGAGGTCTCCGCCGCCCGCGTCACCGAGCGCGGCTCCCGCGCCGACGACAAGGCCTCCGAGGCCGCCATGGAGGACCGGAAGAAAGCCGGTTACTTCTGATCTCATTTTTTTCCTCTGCCATGTCCCGCCCACACACCCCGTCGCTTCGCGCCACCCCTCTTCATAGAGGGGATTCCTGCCGGCGCGGGTTTGGATCCCCTCTATCAAGAGGGGTGCCCGCAGGGCGGGGTGTGTAAGCACGCCCGCAAACAACTCAATTTTCATGTCCGTGGTCGCTCCCAGTCCCTCTTCTTCCACCTCTCGCGCTCCCGTGCCGGTCGTCGACATCCTGCGTTTCAACACCTGCGGCAGCGTGGATGACGGCAAATCCACGCTCATCGGCCGCCTCCTGTACGACTCGAAGTCACTCATGGAGGACCAGATCGAGGCCCTCGAGCGCTCCGCCGACATCACCGGCGGCGGCCAGATCAACCTCGCCAACCTCACCGACGGCCTCCGCGCCGAGCGCGAACAGGGCATCACGATTGACGTCGCCTATCGCTATTTCGCGACCCCGAAGCGCAAGTTCATCATCGCGGACACGCCCGGCCACGTGCAGTACACGCGCAACATGGTGACGGGCGCGAGCAGCGCCAACCTCTCCATCGTGCTCGTCGACGCCCGCCTCGGCGTGATCGAGCAGAGCCGCCGCCACACCGCCATCGCCTCGCTGCTGCGCATCCCGCATCTCGTCGTCGCGGTCAACAAGATGGATCTCGTGGGCTGGAGCGAAGCGCGCTTCAACGAAATCCGCGAGCAGTTCGAGGAATTCCTGCCGCTGCTCGACATCAAGGACGTGAAGTTCATCCCGATCAGCGCGCTCAATGGCGACAACGTCGTGACGGCTTCGCCGCAAACGCCGTGGTACGCCGGCCCCACGCTCCTCGGCCACCTCGAGACCGTGCACATCGCGAGCGACTGGAACCTGAACGGCTTCCGCCTGCCCGTGCAGTGGGTCAACCGCCCGAACAATCCCACCGACGCGCGCCTCCACGACTTCCGCGGCTTCAGCGGCCAGATCGCCGGCGGCATCGTCCGCCAGGGCCAGAAGGTCATGACGCTCCCCGGCGGCGTGGTCACGACGGTGAAGGAAATCCACACCTACGACGGCCCCGTCGCGGAGGCGTTCTGCCCGCAATCGGTCACGCTCGTGCTCGAGCACGACGTCGACGTCAGCCGCGGCAGCATGATCGTCGGCCTCGGCGACCAGCTCCCCGGCACCGGCACCGAGCTGTCGGCCAAGGTCTGCTGGATGCACCCGCGCCCGCTGCAGCGCGGGAAGAAGTATTTCCTCAAGCACACGACGAGCACCGCCCAGGCCGTCGTCACGGAGATCGTGCACCGCCTCGACATCCAGACGCTGGAGCCGCAGGCCGCGCCGGCCGAGCTCGCGATGAACGACCTCGGCGAGATCCGCCTCCGCACCTCGAAGCCGCTCTACCACGATGCCTACGGCATCAACCGTCTCACCGGCTCGTTCATCCTCATCGAGCAGGGCACCAACGCCACCGTCGCCGCCGGCATGCTGCTGCTGCCGACGGAATTCGTGAAGCCCGAGAACACCGACTACGCCATCTGAGCCGCGCGTGAAGATCTCCGTCAAAGTCGACTATGCCTGCCGCGTGATGGCCGAACTGGCCCGTCTCGACGGTTCCGGCACGCTGGCGCAGATCGAGCAGCTCGCGCGGGCCGAGGCGGTGCCCGCCAACTTCCTCGCCCAGATCCTGGGCAAGCTCCGCACCGGCGGGCTCATCACCAGCCGCCGCGGCAACCTCGGCGGCTACAAGCTCGCGCGGCCGCCCGAGGAAATCTCCCTCTACGACATCATGATCGCGGCCGAGGGCGAGTGCCTGGAGCTCAGCGGCAATTTTCACGGCCAGAGCGGCAAGCGCCTCAAGCAGGTCTGGAGCGAAGTCCGCGCCACGCTGATCGAGAAGGTCAAGGGCTACACCCTCGACCAGATCGCCACGAAGCACGCGACGGAGATGTACTACATCTGAGTGGAGGGCCCGCGTCCCTGCGGGCCGGCGGGTGTCGTTTCGGCCCGCAGGGACGCGGGCCCTCCAAATATCTCGCGAGACTCACACCTCCGCCCTACAACCCCGCCATGCCTGCCACACCGCTGCAACAGCGCTCGATTCCCGTCCTGTTGGTGGCCGCGCTGCTGATGTTCGGCACCGGGATATTCTTCCCGTTCTTCCACGTCACGAAGTTCTGGGTGTTCGACGACGCGGTTTCCGTGGTGGGCGGCATCCTCACGCTTTTCCGCGAGGGCGAGTACTTCCTCTTCGCCGTGCTGACCCTGTTCACGCTGGTGTTTCCCTGCGTGAAGCTCGGGTTGCTCGGGATCATCTGGCTCGAGCGCGACCACGACCTCGCCCGGGTGCGCGGGCTGCACCGCTGGGTCGCGTCGCTCGGCAAATGGTCGATGCTCGACGTGTTCGTCGTCGCCATCCTGATCGTGGCCATGAAGTCCGCGGGCGTCGCCGACATCCACATCGGCAGCGGGCTTTACCTGTTCACCTTCTCGGTCATCGCCACGCAATTCGCCTCGGCCTGGGTGGCCGGGCTGCTGGAGCGCGACTGAAAAAGATGAGCCGCGACGCACCCCTGCGTCGCGGCTCGCGCACACTTTCCGCCCTGTGGCGGAAATTCGAAATCAGAAGCGGAAGTTCGTACCGACCGTGAAGCCGACGTTGCTGTCATCGTCGAACGCCACGCCGGCCGTGACCGCCCACTGGGAGTTAACCCAGTAGTTGCCCTTCGCGCCGAAGTTCCAGGTGCCGTCACCCGCGAGGTCGGGCGCATCGGTGTACTGGACATAGGGCGTGACCGTCAGCTGCGGGGTCACCTGCAGTTCCGCCCCGGCGGCGATTTCCCAGACGAAGGAGTCGTCACCGGAAGCCCAGGCAAAGCCGGCGCCGGCCTCGACGTAGGGCTTGCCCCAGTTGAAACGGGCGCTGAACGGGCGCAGGCCCGCCATCACGACGTTCTGGTGCCCGGCGTTGAAGTCCACGAAGTCGTAGCTGAGGAAGCCATCGAGGCCGAAGGCCAGCGGCTGGTTGAGCGAGAAGTGATAGTCGTCGGCGTGGCTCGCGGCGCCATCGAGGTCGATGTAGCTGTAGGTCAGCGTGCCGTAGACCTGGCCGAGCAGGCCCTGGGCGACAGTCGTGCTGGCGGGGGCCGGAGCCGGATCGACATCGGCGCGCGCGGTGGTCAGGCCGGCGCCGGCAACCAGGGAGGCCGCGAGCACAAGGGACTTGAAGGAATATTTGGTTTTCATTTGTAGGCTTGGGTTTGCAGGTTTTCTGCCGCCACAAGGGTGGCAGAGGTGGCTGGGACCACGCGGAAGGGCCTCCCGGTTCCATCGCCGCGGGTTTTGCCGGATTTTTCGCAATTTTCGGGAACTCCGCGCGTCGCGCCCTGTCCGGCGCGCCCCTTTTTAGCGAGTATTTGCCAATCCTCGTCCCCCGGGTAGGGTGAGCCCGCCATGAAACCCCTTCGTCTCCCCTTGCTCATGCTCTCCGCCCTCCTCGGCTTTATTGCCAATCTTTCCGCCGACCCGCTGAAGGTTGGCGATGCCGCCCCCACCGTCAGCGCCACGACCGATGCCGGCGCGACGCTGGCCCTCGGCGACGTGTACCCGAAAGGCTACACGCTCGTCTATTTCTACCCGAAGGCGGACACCCCCGGTTGCACCAAGCAGGGTTGCTCGCTGCGCGACTCCTTCGAGGTGCTGACCAAGAAGGGCGTGACGGTCATCGGCGTCAGCCACGACGACGTCGCCGCCCAGAAGGCCTTCAAGGAAAAGTACCACCTGCCGTTCACGCTCCTGGCTGACACCGACAGCGCCGTGATGAAAGGCTTCGGCGTGCCGCCGATCCCGTCCACAAGCCTCGCCACGCGCCAGGCCTACCTGATCGACAAGTCCGGCAAGATCGTGTGGGCCGACTACAAGGCGGCCACCGACAAGCAGGCGGCTGATGTGCTCGCCGAGTTGGAAAAGCTCGGGGTTTGAGCCGATAAGGAAATCAATCTGAGAGGCGGGACCTTTGGGTCCCGCCTTTTCTATTTCCGCAGTCGGTAATCGCTGGAGGGCCGGGCTCCCGCCCGGCCGGTCGGGCGGGAGCCCGACCCTCCATCAATTACAGCTCGTCATCATTCACCGGCGCCAGTGCTTCCGCGCGCGGGTCGCGGCGCGCCCGCTCGATCCAGTCCTGGAACAGCGGGATCTGCCCGAGCCACTCGGGCGGCAGCGGCGCCGCCACCAGGTCGATGACCCGCCAGGAACCGTCCTCCGCCACGACGACGTTGCGGTCGTGCGTGTCGGCGACGAGCCACGGCACCTCGTCGATGAACGCCAGCCGGGGGTGGTCGCGGTCGGCGCGCAGGAAGCGCGACGGGATCGAGACAAACCGCGCCGGGTCGAGCCCGGACACGTCGGTTTTTTCCGGCAGCATCCGGCCGAGGGTCTGCTTCGCCACGACGATGCCCTCGGGGGTGATGCCGACGATCTCGGTGGGGATGCCGACCTGGTGCGTGAGTTTCAGTTTCTCGAAGAGCATCCGGTAGCTGCCGGGCACGGCGGTCGCCTGCAGCAGGCCGCCCTCGCCGCGTTCGAACGCGAACGTCGCCCCCACGTCGCCGCCCTCGCGGAAGAGGAAGAACTTGTAGACGGAGTTCCGCCCGTCGATGAACGCGATCGCCTCCACGCCGCCGCCGATGCGGCGCATCTTGGCCCCGTCGGTTTCAAAGGGATCGTCGCTTTCCGCATCAAACCCGAAGGTGTCGAACGGGATCAGCGGCAGGTGCCGGCGGAAATTGCGGATGGCGTCGCCCAGGGCGGCCCAGTCGCCGCCGGTGAATTCCAGCAGGCCTACTTCGTCTTCGGCGGCAAGGACGAGACTGCGGTCTTGATGTGCTGCGAAAGAGCATTGGGCTGCTTTTTCGCCCAGCTGATCGAGCGCCCGAAGTCGTTCCCGGTGACTGTCCAGAACAGCGGCCCACCCTTGCGCCCCGGGGAGGCGGGAGCCTTCGAGGTGGGTGGGGTGTCCGGAGAACGGGTCGGTTGCGGGCATGACTCGGGCATGGCCCAACGTCGGGCCCGGTCCGCCTGAACGCAAAAACTATTTGTCCGCAGGATGTTCACACCTCGCCCCGGTACGGCACCGGGCGCAACGCCCAACCTCCAACGCTCAACCCTGAACGTCCAAATCCCGTCAAGGCTCCCCAAACGGCTGCCTTATTGAACGTTGAAAGTTGGATGTTGAGCGCTGAACGTTCGGTTTGAGGCCCAAAAACCTCTCGCTTGACACCCCCCCTTCCCGCACGCGACCCTGCCACCCTTTTTCCTGTAAAACTATGCAACCTACATTCCGCCCGCATCGCAAGAAACGCGCCCGCAAGATTGGTTTTCGCGCCCGCAAGGCCACCCGCGGCGGCCGCAAGGTCCTCGCCGCCCGCCGCAAGAAGGGTCGCAAGCGCCTGACCGTCGTTTGACCGATGCGTCTGCGCGCCGGCCAGCGCCTAAAGCGCTCGGTTGATTTTCGCGCCGTCCGCGAACAAGGCCGCCGCATGGACTGCGGATGCTTCCAGCTCGCCTGGCGGGTCCGTCCCGCCGGCGAAGGCCCTGGCCCCGCCCGCGTGGGGGTCGTCGCCTCCCGCGTCGCGGTGGGCAACGCCGTCCAGCGCAACCGCGCCAAGCGCCGCCTGCGCGAACTCTACCGCCGGAACCAGCCTCTCGTGCCCGCCGGCTTCGACCTGGTGCTCACCGCCCGCGCCGCGCTGCTGCGGATCGAATTTGCCGAGGCCACCGCGCGTTTCATCCAAGCCTGCGAAAGGATCAAGGCCCATGCCTGAATTACCTGTCATTGCGAGGAGCGAAGCGACGAAGCAATCCAGCTGGATCGCCACGCCCGGCTTTGCCGGGCTCGCGATGACAATTCTTCGCCTGCCCGCCCGCGCCCTCGACGGGTTGATCTGGATTTACCAGCGCACCCTTTCCCCCGCCCTCATCGTCGTCAACCCGCACGGCGGGTGCCGCTTCGCGCCGACCTGCTCGCACTACGCCCGCGTCGCGTTGCGGGAACACGGCTTCCTCGGCGGCGTCGGCCTGACCCTCGCGCGCCTCGCCAAGTGCGGCCCGTGGCACCCGGGCGGCGAGGATCCCGTTCCTCCTTCGCCAAGGCTTCGGAGCACACGGTCCGCCCAAAACATTTCCTGCGTCAAAGTCACCCGAACCCCTTTGGCTGAAAGCTGACCGCTGACAGTCGACCGCTTCCTTCATGGACAAAAAGAACACGACCATCGGCGTGGTGCTGCTCCTCGCGGCCCTCGCGAGCCTTTTCCTGAGCAGCCGCTACGGAAACAAGCCCGCCGCCCCGCTGCCTTCCACGCCGCCCCCAGGTGAAACCGTCACGGCGACGGCCCCTGGCGCCCCCGCGACCGCGGCCGCGACCACGCCCGCCGTTCCGCTGCCGGCCTCCCCGGCGCAGCCCGCGCTCGGCCTCGCCGAGAAGGTCTCGCTCTCGAACGACTTCTTCGTCGTCACCTTCACCAACCATGGCGGCGCGATCGACAGCGTGGCGCTCAAGAAGCACCTCGCCATCCAGGGCCAGCCCGCCCTCTACACGCTGAACTCCGTCCAGGCCGCGCCGGCCCTCAGCCTCCGCGACTTCCCCGGCGCCGACCGCAACACGGCCTTCACGCTCGTCAGCAAGACCGACACCGAGGTCGTCTACCGCGCCACCACCGAGTCGCTCGAGGTCACGCGCCGCTACATCCTGGCCAAGTCCCCCGACCGCGACGACTACCAGATCCGCCACGAGACCACGTTCCGCAACCTGACCGACAAGTCGCTGGCGCTGCCGCGCGCGGTGTTCAACCTCGGCACCGCCGCCCCGCTGAACCCGTCGGACTACGGCCTTTACCTCAGCACCGGCTACTACGATGGCAGCGAGGCCCATTTCGTCGCCCGCGGCGAACTCGAGGGCGGCGGCCTCCTGGCTTGGGTCGGCCTGAAGGATGGCACGGCCCCGGCGTTCCTCGACCGCCCTGCGAACATCCAGTGGGCCGTGGTGAAGAACCAGTTCTTCGCCATGATCCTGTCGCCCGACCAGCCGGGCAATGGCGTCCGCGTCGAGCGCGTGAAACTCGACCCGCACGCGCCCGACACCGACCACAAGATTTTCGGCGTCACCGGCTACGCGCAGTTTGACCTGAAGCCGCTCGCGGCGGGCGCTTCCTCGACGTTCGGCGCCAATTATTTCGCCGGCCCCAAGGAGTACAACCGCCTGAACACCCCCGAGATCTTCAAGCATCGGGAGGATCTCGTGATGCAGTACGCCACGGGCTTCCAAAAGATCTTCTTCTCCGGCTTCTTCGCGCCGCTGCTGCTCCGCATGATGGCTTTCGTCCACTCGTTCGTCCCGAGCTGGGGCTGGGCGATCGTGCTGACGACCCTCACGCTCAAGCTGCTCTTCCTCCCGCTCACGCTCGCCGCCTCCCGCTCCGCCAAGCGCATGGCCAAGCTCCAGCCGCACATGCAGGCGATGCGCGAGAAGTACAAGGACAACCCCCAGAAGATGCAGTCCGAGACGATGCGCATCTTCAAGGAGAACAAGGTCAACCCGGTCGGCGGCTGCATCCCGATCCTCATCACCATTCCGTTCTTCATCGGCTTCTTCTCCATGCTGCAGAGCACCTCGGAGCTCCGCTTCGCGTCGTTCCTGTGGGTGACCGACTTGTCGGCGCCCGACACGGTCGCCCACATTTTCGGCTTCCCGCTCAACATCATGCCGCTGCTGATGGGCGCCACGACGATCATCCAGATGCGCCTGACGCCGTCGCCGTCGGTCGATCCCGCGCAGCAAACCATGATGAAGATCATGCCGTGGATGTTCACCCTGTTCTGCTACAACTTCGCCGCCGGTCTCGCGCTCTACTCGACGATCAACGGTCTCTTCACGATCGCGCAGCAGATGATCATCAACCGCATGCCCGAGCCCGACCTGCCGATCAACAGCGGCGCCACGCCCGGCATGAAGAACGTCACGCCGAAGAAAAAGAAGTGACCCGGCCATCGGCGGCCGGCTTTCGGCGGCGAGTCATCGCCCGGGAGCCTGCCGCCGCGAGCTGAACCCCGACAGCCCGCCATGGCCGACTTCGCCTTTCGTCCGTTTCAAGCCGGCGACGCGGCGGCCTGCCTCGCGCTCTTCGACGCGAACTGCCCGGAATTCTTCGCGCCGAACGAACGCGCCGACTACGCGGAATTTCTTGCGGCGGCCCCCGCCGGCTACGAGGTCGTGATCGAGGCCGGGAGGATCGTCGCCGCCTTCGGCGTGCTGCTCGAAAACGAGGAGCCCCACCTGCGCTGGATTCTGGTCGCGCCTGAAGCGCAAGGCCGCGGCATCGGCTCCGCCATCATGCGGCGGGCCCGGACCACCGCCGAAGCCCGCCCGGCCACCGCGCTGCATATCGCCGCCAGCCATCGCTCCGAGCCGTTTTTCCAGCGGGCCGGCGCCGCGCGCGTGCAATTTCACCCCGACGGATGGGGACCGGGCATGCATCGCGTCGACATGATCCTGCGCCTGGGCGAAAACAAACGTTAGCACGGTCGGGCACTGGCGCCGGGCGTGTGGCGGAGCCACTTTGCCGGCATGAAGACCACCCCGCTTCGCCTGGCCTGCATCGTTCTGTCATTCACGGGGCTCTCCGCCCTCGCCGCGGCGCCGGACGGGGAAAGTCCCGCCGACCACCTGCCGCCGCACATCCGCCAGCTGACCCATTTCGGCGAGCGCGCCGACTGGTCGCACGACGGGAGGAAAATCCTCTTCCTCACGAAAATGTTCGGCGACGCGATGGAGTACGACCTCGCCACCGGCCAGATCCGCAATCTTACCGCCTACTACCCGCACCACGGCTACACGCGCGCGATGTACCTCGCCAATGGCGACATCCTGCTCTCCGGCCCGGAGGTCTTCGATCCGAAGGCCGCCGAACGGGCCCGCCGCGAGTGCTACCTCTCCGTCCTCGGGCGCGATGGGAAAACCCTGCCCGTGCCCCTCGGCGCTTTCTGCAGCGAAGGCCCGGCGGTGTCGCGGCAGAAGCTGCAGATCGCCTGGGCCGAGTGGCGCAGCCCCGGCGCCGGCGAGGGCGACCTTGCGCTCTCGAAAATCTACGTCGCGGACATCGACTACGCCGGCGGGAAGCCCGCGCTCGCCAACCGCCGCCTGCTGCTCGACGGCTCCGAGCCCGGTTACCGCTGCACGATGGAGACCCAGAACTTCAATCCCCGGCGGCCGGACGAACTCATCTTCAACACCTACACCGACCGCGGCCAGAAATGCGATGCGCTCGGCGTGAACCTCGAGACGAAAAAAATCCTCCGTTACACCGACTCACCCGCCATCTACGACGAGGCCGAGGGCGTCTTCCCCGACGGCGAATACACGCTGGTGGAATGCGACGAGCAGCACCCCGGCGGTCCCGCCAACATCGACCTGTGGAAACTGCGGCTCGATGGCAGCGGCGCGCACACGCGGTTGACGTATTTCAGCGACTATCCCGGCTACAAGGCATCGAACGGCGTCGTGAGCGACGACGGGAAATTCATGGCCTTCCAGATGGGCCACGCCGGCGATGCGCCGGGCATCGGGCACGGGGTGTTTGTGATGGATCTGACGAAGCTGCCTTAGCTGTAGGGGCGGAGCTTGCTCCGCCCTTCGAGCGAGGGCGGACCAAGGTCCGCCCCTACATCACTCCTTCCCCTTCGCGCTCTTGACCGCCGCCTTCACGTCCACCGGCAGGCTGCGTTTCGCGTAGGCCTCGTAGTCGGGCACCATGCGCTCGTACTTCGTGTGCATCAGCGGCGAGGAGATGATGAAGTCCGCCGTCGCGCGGTCGCACGCCACCGGCACGTTCCAGACGACCGCCACGCGCAGCAGCGCCTTCACGTCCGGGTCGTGCGGTTGCGCGAAAAGCGGGTCCCAGAAGAACATCAGGAAATCGATCTTCCCCTCGACGATCATGGCGCCGATCTGCTGGTCGCCGCCCAGCGGGCCGCTCTGCAGCTTGTGCACGTGAATCCCGAGCGCCTTTTCGACCAGCGCGCCAGTGGTGCCGGTGGCCCAGATCTCGTGTTCGACGAGGATCGCCTTGTTGTACAACGTCCACTCGAGGAGGCTCTGCTTCTGGCCGTCGTGCGCCACCAGCGCGATGCGCTTGCGGTGGTTCATGGTGATTTTCTTTTCGCTCATGGGGGAGGAGGCTGCGCGGAGGCTACGATGCTCTCCGCCGGGGGCAAGGCATCCCTCGGAGCCGGCGGATTCTCCGGTCTTTCCTTGCCGGGGACGGCGGGTATGTTCGGAGGCCAAACCCCATGGGCTCCGATCCCCGCTACTCCCCGGTGCTGCAGGAAACCGTGCGCCACGCTTTGGCGTACCTGGACGCCCTGCCCCGGTCACCAGTCGCCGCGACCGCCACCTTGGAACAGCTCCGCGAACGCCTGGGCCGGCCGCTACCTGCGGGACCCGGCGAGGCCACCGCGGTGATCGACCAGCTCGTCCGCGACGTCGAGGGAGGCCTGACGGGCAACGCGGGTGGGAGATTTTTTGCATGGGTCATCGGCGGCAGCGTGCCCGCGGCCCTGGCCGCCGATTGGATGACCTCGGTGTGGGACCAGAATGCCGGCATGTTCGCCGTGGCTCCCGCCGCGGCCGTGGTCGAGGAAGTCTGCGGCCGCTGGCTGCTCGACTTGCTCGGCCTGCCGCCCGCGGCCAGTTTCGCGTTGGTCACCGGCTGCCAGATGGCGCACGTCACGTGCCTGGCGGCCGCCCGCAACGGCGTCCTGGCAAAACACGGTTGGGATGTCGAACAGCGCGGCCTCCTCGGCGCGCCGTCGATCCGGATCATCACCGGCGACCAACGCCACGGGACCATTGAACGGGCGTTGCGCCTCCTGGGGCTGGGTCGGGATTGCATCATCGACATCCCGGTGGCGGCCAACGGCCAGCTGACCGCCGCCGCCCTGGCGCCGGTGCTCGCGGCCGCACCCGGGCAACCGACGATCGTGCTGCTGCAAGCGGGCGACTTGAACACCGGTTCCTTCGATCCGTTCACGGAAGTCATTCCGCTCGCCCACCAAGCCGGGGCCTGGGTCCACGTGGACGGAGCCTTCGGCCTCTGGGCTGCGGCCAGCCCGGCGCACCGGCATTTCACCCAGGGGGTCGAGCTCGCCGACTCGTGGGCCACCGATGGCCACAAGTGGCTCAACGTTCCCTATGACTGCGGTTATGCCTTCGTGACCGATCGCGCGGCGCACTACCGCTCAATGGGACACCACGCCCACTACCTCACCCACTCCGAGGCTGCGCGCGACCAGGTCGACTGGAACCCGGAGTATTCCCGGCGGGGCCGCGGCTTCGCCACGTACGCGGCGATCGCGAGCCTGGGGCGGGAAGGTATCGCGCAGCTCGTCGCCAACTGCTGCCGGCATGCCCACACCCTCGTGACCCGGGTCGGCGCCCTGGCCGGGGTAGAGGTTCTCCATATTCCCCACATCAACCAAGGGCTGTTGCGCTTTCCGGATCCCGCCCCCGGCGCGACCGAAGCCGATCACGACCGGCACACGGAAGCCCTCGT
>Ga0247757_10001278_pt1 | contig 17342 bp, 23 predicted proteins | sample UWRJL126311R4_FD_180929 | JGI IMG/M metagenome (GOLD analysis project Ga0247757, IMG submission 180929) | Plant litter microbial communities from Arlington Agricultural Research Station in Wisconsin, United States - UWRJ-L126-311R-4 | ecosystem: Environmental > Terrestrial > Plant litter >... | reverse complement strand
GCTTCGGTCCAAGTGCCTCCTCATAGCCATACAGCGCCCGCATGTACATCTTCTCAGCCTCAGCTAGCTTGCCTTGGTCCGCGTAGAGTAAGCCCAGGTTGTTGACTGTTTGAAGCGTCGATATGTGCTTAGGTCCTAGTGCCTCCTCACGTCCATATAGCGCCCGCATGTACATTTCCTCGGCCTCGGCTAGCTTTCCCTGGATTTCGTAGAGGAGGCCTAGGTTGTTGACTGTTTGGAGCGTTGATATGTGCTTCGGTCCAAGTGCCTCCTCATAGCCATACAGCGCCCGCATGTACATCATCTCTGCCTCGGCCAGCTTTCCTTGGTCCGCGTAGAGATCGCCTATCATATGAACAGCATCCAATTCTACCTCTCTCTCCTCGACTCTGCTGCGACCCAGCACACCCTCGTTGTGGTAGCCGTGCTTCTGCACCATCCATTGAGAGCATGCCCGCGCATGAGGGAGAAGTCGACGCTGCAGCATTGCGTAGTCTCGCGTCGAGTTGTGTGGAACAGCCCAGCCTACGACTACCACCGCTAGACGAGCCAGCTCGTCGCCATGGTTCCTGCCGCAATAGTAGTGTGCCCATCTCTGGATAACTGGGTGCGTAGCGTAGCTCACTCCATCCTCGACGCTTTCTACAAACGAGTAGCTGCGAAGAAGCTGCATCGACTGTGTGAACTTTAGCTGGTCATCGGCTATTTCTCCAACCCATTTGGAAACTTCTGCTGCCGCTTCCCGAGACGCGCTACATGCCGCAGTAAACAGTCCATACCAAAGATCTCTGTTATCGAGAAACGACCACAGTAGCAGTAGGTTGCTCGCCGTCTTATCCTTATCTTTGATCGCATTAAACGAAAGAGTCCACGTGGTCCAAACGCTGCGATCGGGATAGTCCTGGAGCGGTGCATCGACTTGGTCCTGCGTCTGCATGAGTTTTTCCCACTGCTGCTCATAGAACTTGAGGTATGTACCAAGGCCGACTCCGCTCTCTTGCAGGTATGCACCAGCTTGTGCAATTGCTAGTGGAAGACCATCCAGCAAGCCAAGTAGACGGCCGACTTCGACTGGATCTGTGGCCAGTTAGCTCTGACTAGTTCATATTCTTCCTCTTGTGAAGAGATCCTACCGAGCTCGTTCGTACACCAGCTTTTCAAGATTGCCTCCGCCTGTGTGTCATCCACCTTGCTGACCCGCCGCGAGCTGCCCAGCTGCTCCAACCGCGCCAGTCTGGTTGTGATTAGGACAGACCCATGGTCGGCGCCCGAAAAGTACTGTCTGACGTCATAGGCAAGGGGATCTCCGGTGCGCGGGCTATAGTCTCGATCGACGTTGTCGAACACCACCAGCCAGTCGGTGTTGTCCGTCTGTGCAAGCCAGCCCATCACTTCCGCCACCACATCGTCGAGATTACTCTCGGAGCTCATTGAGTATGCTCTACTCGCATCTGAGATCTGACTGGCCGCAATCCTACCGGCGCATCTTGCAATGCTCAGCTTGAGGCTGACTTCACTGCTTCCGTCGAGCCAAAACACCGAGCTGAACTTGCGATGGTGGCGTCGTACGAACTCAACGGCCAGCTGCGTCTTGCCTATGCCGCCGAGCCCATAGAGCACAAAGATCTTCTGTCGTATGTTTTGCATTTGTGGCAGGAGTGCTCGTCCGAGTTCTGCCATCTCGGATGGTCTGTCCACAAACGTCTTGACTCGGGGAACGCGTTCGAGACTGAAGTTTGTCTGATACTCTCTAATGGCTATAAAGAGTTTGCTTAGCTACTATAATCTCTTCCTGTCGCATGTCTACTTACATTCAGGTATAATTGGGACTGATGGCAGAATATCCGTTTCACTGCTCAGCAGGTGGTGGTTTTCTGAGGGTAGTGGGGGATAAGTGTTGTGCTTCGACTGCACATCCCTAGAAGTTGGGGAAGATCCATGCCAATGACTATCTGTTTGACTGGCTGAAATCGGCCTCGTCCTTCCGTGGGCGAGGTGGTACTCATTAGGTTTTTCAACCCCGGAATATGCTTCTTTTGGTAAATTCCACCTTTCAGAACTTCGAATCCGTGATGATCTGTTGTGCGAAAGGGCGACAGATGCGGCACGACTCAGAGCCTCGAAACTGCTCATTCTATCTCTCAAGCTGTCCTCGACCGCCAAAATGGCTTGAGCCATCGTTGCGTTACGCAACTCCTCGGAGGGTTTTTTTTGGCCAGTTCTAGCCTTTTCAAGGATGCACTGAAGTTCAGTCTGCAATGCCTTGCTGCTTATCCGATGTTGTTCATCAACAAGTAATCGGTTCAAGATCATGTCAATCACGTCCCCAGTAATGTGATCAGATATGCGCATGTGCCCCTGAAGATAACGAGTCCAATCATAAATGCCGTCTAGGAGCTTGGTTCCATCATGAAAAGAGTTGTCGGCCAGAGGAACACGAGTAGATGTGTCAATAGACTTTACAGAGCGAAGTTTCGACAGAGAAAGTGTTCGAAACATCTCAAACTCTAGCATGCCCTTTTGTCCAAGGACGAGCCAGGTCGCTGCAACTAGGAGGACAGCTCCATATGCCCACACATCCGTGGCTTCACCGACTTCGAGCTTACTGGCACATTCAGGGGCCACTACAGCCAGAGTTTAGCAGTGCGCTGTTTGGTAAACATAGGATAAGCTCACCATATGTCAAGGTACCCCCAAGAGAATTGAACGCCGAAGTGTCTGGATCGTTTCGCTTGAATCTTGTGAATCCGAAATCTGCAAGTTTGAAGTTCCCATCAACCATAATGATATTTTCTGGTTTGATGTCTCCATGGACACTGGAAGCACGTCAGTCAATTCAAAATGATGGTCGGCACGTCTGACGGAGCTAGCAAGGAACATCGAACATTGCTGTTGTTATGAAAGCCAAACGGCACACGTTGCGCTGTTTCGAGAAGGAATTCTCACCTACCCGGAGTAGTCCGTACCTCGAATAGTACGAAGATTATGGATAGATCTCAATGCTTCAGCAGTTTTGAACAAGTTGCCCCAAAATGCAGTGATCTCATCTGATGTGGATGGTGGAGGCAGTTCGAGGAAATATTCGTCAAGATCAAACTGTGCCCATTCAAGAAGCAGATTAAAGGTTGTGTTTCCATCAGCCTCAACACAACGGTAGCTTCCCAAGTATCTGATGATTGATTCCTGAGTTCCAGCTTCGTTGAGTTCTGTGAGAGCTTCCTCCTCGGCCTCAAAGTCGTCTCGTCTGCTCTTTGGATAGGTTTTAAGGGCCATTGTGTAGGACTAGAAATTTAATCAGAGCTCATGCGCAAGGATTTCAGCAGGGCCTCACTTACAGGGCCAAATTCAGGATCCACATATCGAGAAGACCGTAACTGACCACGGAGATGAGGGGAGAGATTCTCCTCTCGCATAGAAACCTGGTAAACGGATGACAGCCCACCCTTTCCGTTGACCCTCTCTTTCTTAGAGAACGGCAAAATATGGTTGGATCGAAAATGATCGCGCATTCGGAAGCTGAACTGGACTGGGGTAAATTGAGGTATGATGTTCTGAAATGTACCGATGATAACATCTGGCTCATCCAGGTTAAGCCTCTGGAGTTGTTCCCTCAGGCTGTCGATCCACTCTGAGGTATGTGTCAAGTTGGAATCTCTGATGTTAGCCTGCCAAAAGATGTCGATCAAGTGTCCAAGTTCGGACGACAAGAGAATGGCAACCACTAATACACTTGGTTCTTTGACGTCGAGAACGTGCTTTCTAGTCAATGGAAACGTCCTTCGCCCCGTCGTTTCAGTGTGAACGGCAAGTAACAGTCGATCCAAGTTGATATGTGTTTCGTTTGACTTGCTTTCCATCCATGCCTTCAAGGCGGAGATGCCATAGAAATAACGCCCATCAAAAGTGCTTCTTCTCCAAGTCTTCAGGCGTGAGAGGAATTCTTCAAGAATAGCTTTGTCGATGGTGGATTTATTGTCTGTGGAGGAGTTCGCTAGCCTATCATCCTTCTTCGAGACAAGTGCAAGAGTCGATGACGGCAGGATAGACTTATCATTAGGTTCAGTACTCCCACCGTCAGAGTGCTCGCTGAGTGTTGACAGAGTCTGCTCGAATTTGAACGACCTGGAACTACCCGAGTAAGCCGGTAAGCTGATGGTTGGCTTTGGACGGCCAGCGCGAGTGAAGAGTTCCTCGATTGATTTGATTGTTTGAGCGATTGGAAGCATCTGAGCAGTCTGCTCAAAGTCCGAACTGGATACAATGTACCCCAGGAGTGTGTTGCCGCAAATAACCCATGCGCCGGACGAACCAGGGGCTTCAAACCATCAGCAAACCCGAGAATGATTCGAGCCGATACTTACCTAGAGGTCCGTCAAGATGCAATGCCTGTGTCTGCAGGATGACATGGTCTTGGACAAAGTAAGAAGTGCTGTCTTCTAAAACTGCTTTTCGAATTTGATCCTTTCCGAGAATGATGTCGACTTTTCCTCCAGTGGGCTTCTCATCAATCTTTTGTACTGAAATTGGAATCCCGTTGAAATGGCGTGGTTGATACAGATTCACTCGCTTGAGGTTACGGATTTGGTCAATGGCGAGAAGCGCAAAGTCAGAAGTTGGGTCTGGTGATGGATGGTCTCCAGAAGTGCCAATGTTGAGCAAGCCAGCGTCGGCGAAGTCCATAGCTGCGACCTCCACTCTTGCCTTTGGAGCTCCCGGTAGTGAAGTTTTGAGTTGGCCATGCTGTGATGGTATTGACACATCGTCTTCCGGATCGAGAAGCTGATATATTGGATGTCCTGCTGTAATGGCGTACGGAATGCCGTTGACGAGCAGGACACCGCCAACCGTTGATATGGCACGGCGACTCCCATCACAAAGTCGAAAGGAGACTTGCCAGCCACAGCTTGAAGGATCGTATAATTCCGGAGCCTGAATATCAAGCTCTTCGGCCACTCTTGAATACCAATGCTCGTCAACATCAGTCGCCATTTCGCCAACTGGTTTGTTTCCTTCTTTAGCTAAGGGGACATTACAAGCGAGCGCGCTCTTCAGCTTGTCGAGACCAACAAAGACACATCTGTTGATATTTGCAATGTAGTCCAGGTCAGACAATTGCTCATCGATGGCCTTTTGGCCCTTTTCGGTTGCACAGCGGATGACCACAGTCGGCTTGAGGTGCACGTCCACCGCGCTTGATTCCGCCCGCCCAGCCATCCTCAAGTTCGGCCTGAACTCGCGATCTTTCCTTGTTCCTTTCAAGGACTTCAACGCGGTTCGCAAGTCCTTGATGAGTCTGATTTCGCGGCTGCATGTCCATCTTTGCTTTGCCTGATTCCATCGGTACTCGCTTGGGCAGTTGTAGCTGCTCTTGTTCTGCTCAATCCAAAGCTCCTTGATTTCGTAGAGGCCGTGTGTTGAGTTATCAAGACAAGCATGGGTTTTCGAAATGGTCAATGACAGACTTTCAAACTCTGCTTCCAGGCCGCTGTCGTCGAAGTCAGTTACAAGGTTCTTGATGCTGATCGCAGGCGCCTCGAAAAGCTTGCTAAGTCCCGCAACAGGCCCACTTAGCTGCGCATTCGGAGTCTGCACTCCAGGCTCGAGATCATAGCCGTAATGAAACGAAGCACTTCTGCTGCCGCGGCTAAGTACATGTTCAATAGATTTTGAAAGCCCGTCGGTAACAGCTTCGGCGCTTTTACTCAGAGTTCGAAGGCTGCGCACCGCGCGCTTGAACGAAGTCTGATGAGATGCTCCCGGAATTGCTGCCAGTGGCAAAGGAGCTGTCTGGCCTGCAACATTCAGCGCACTTGCGGCTGCAGTGCTGGATGCCGTACTTGATGAGCCAGGAGGTGGATTACTCGCGACATTTGATGATGCTGGTGCTGTTGGGTTGGCAGCGTTGTTGCTCGCTCTGGACGTCGGCGTGCTGGCCGCCGCCCCAGCGCCGGTTTGCGCCGCCGAAGAACTGGGCGCATTGCTCGTACTCATCGGTCTAAGACTGAGGGCGACACTTCTTGATTCATTTGGGGCTCATCCCTGCTGTAATCGAAGAATAAGCTGATGAACAAAATGGCGGCAGACCAGCCGATAGATGTGCTTTTGACCTGGGGTGCAGGCCGCAAGCCATCACCCTTACCAGCCCTGGACCTGGCTTTCGTGGCAGTGCTCGGTGTCGGCTCCGACAGCCTTGTGGATGAGAACTTGCTTTTAGTGGGCTGACGGTATTTATCCCTCAGCCCCTCGCTAGCGCGTATTCGACATTCCCTATTTAAACTAGTCACGACATGAGGGAGAAATAAATACGGAAACGCGAGGGATAGACATCAGCCTTTTAGTAGGATCCTGCAGCAGTGCGGTGGCTGTGCCCTCTAACCTCGAATCTTGCTGCCTTTGGTTCCCTCTAGTGTGTCGCTGCTGGCTGGTGATAATGAGGCTGATCAGCAAATACTAGTAGCACCAGTTTCGCCAGCCTCGAGGCAACAGTTTTATCGGTTTTGACTAGAATTCAGCATTACTATGGCGACTACACAACCTCCTCAGGGGCAGGCACCGCTAGCTAACCCATCGGGCTCGACTCCTGATCCGAATCTGCATATTCTCCAGCAGATTTGGCCACTCCTAAATCTTACCGATTCAAATATTCAGACTCAAAGCTACAAAGCATTCACAACGCATTTCAATCAGCAGTTTGAGATCATCGGAAATGGATTGTCTACTTTCGCAGCGCAAACACCAAAGGCAACGATTGACTTGTTGCCCAAGCTCCGAAACTGGAGATCCAAGACCAAAGAGGAGGTTGTCAAGGAGCTGAAGACTCAGTTTCCAAATGCGTCAGAAGAGGCAATTAACTCTTCGCTGGATCTTGTGGTCGGGGTTTGGCTCACTCTAGCCATGGAATCGTTGCCAACGAATTCAGGAAATATGGAAGATGCCTCGACCATAGTTGACTGGAAGATCGATACGACTCTTGAAAAGTGCATTGAATCGCAATTTCAAAAGGCCAAAACGCCAGTCCGAGAAGGTAAACTCAAGTATACCAGAAAGCTCCGACTTACCGTCGCAAATCTCACAAGGCTGGCCGATGTAGACATTGACTGGACAAGCAACCTCGCAGACCATTTGGAGTTTGACCGTACCACGCGGACGTTGAAGATCTATCACCACAAACTGTGTCTGCTCAATCACCTCAACCACGCGAAGAAGGAGGATCCATTCATCCCACTCGCACTCATCGAGGAGACAATCGACACTCTCAACTTTCTCTTCCCAATCGGCGACACTCCAACCAAGAATCTCCTCGCCAGCCACAACCAATTCTTCAATGCCCTCGGGACGTGCGGGAGACAACCTTCAGATCACACGAGATACGTCTATTGGGGCGAACGACTCCAGGAGCTGGTAGACATCCTCAAAGAGCCTCCGGAGTCCTTCAAGCATTTCTGGGGCGGTCGGGCGACTATTATGGATTCGATTAATCTTTGGAATTTCCTCATTGCAGCGTTTGTCCTCATTCTTACAACGCTAAATATTGTCTTTGGCACATTTGCGGCGGTGTACGCATATAAACAGTATCAGATTGCCCAGCTTCAGTTTTGCATGCAAGCGAACATGTCGATGATACCTCCTGGGATATGTTAGATCCTATTTTCGTCTTGAGCGTCTTGTACATCCATTGCCTTATTGGAGAAGTAGATTCTCCTAGATTTGCTGAATGCTAGATCAAATCAAAGATCAGAGATGGGACCACAAAACGCGAAGCCATCAATTTACCCCTGATGAAATCAATGGTCGAGAGGGGTATTAGCGCTGGAAAGTGGAAAAGGTGGAGCAAGATAGCCGCGAAGGAGATCGTGACCCGAATTGCACAATTGGCTCCTTGATACGATCAGCTTCCTATTGGCTAGAAACTAAATGCAATAAAGCTGCTAGAAATAGCAGAAAAATGGAAAATGATGCCGGATCGAATGTCCATGAGAGACGGGGAGTGAGACTTAATCTGTCTCAACTCCCGTGTTCTCAAGCTGGCGATTTGTCGGATTGAGTGGCCCATTATCAGGAAACTCATTTCCCTATCAATTCCCATATGAAATTGGTACGCTGTGATGGACAGTCCGAAGTCCAAAGGCCGTTGGTCCTCCAGCCTCTTAATCCCGACGGAGTTGACCTCCTTATGGTTGAGGAGGCTTGTTCCTTTGCGGTCGCCGTTCTGAAATTGTTCCAGATATTTTCTTACGGAATATCGAGGTGCCCTCTGGCTGATATAGGCTGCTACCTGAACAATGGCCAGACACATGTACTCCAGCGCTGCTGCGAGCTCGGAAATGTCATTACTGTGCTCCTGTACTCCAAGCTTCTTCGTAAAGAGTGATAGCACATGCGCCTCATCCATCGGCTCGACTAAAATGATGTCATGTTGTTCCAACAGCTTCAATGCCGCCTCTCTACTTCTCGTTGTGATGAGAGTGGACCCCTTCTGGCTTCGTGGAAGGTATTCTTGCAACGATTTGTCATTGCTCCCTGGCATCGACGATTGGCGTCTCAAATCAAACAACTTATAATCTGCACCTTAGTGTTCAAATCTCTGAAATGGAAGAAAACCACTCGACCGACCAGTCACCTCATCCTTCGCCGTGCCATCACCCAGTGCTAGGCTAGCATCTTTGGGCAACTTGTCGAGATTCTTTGCCACGGGGGATAGTAGTGGTAAAAGTCACGAAAATATCAGTACATCTGTAATATAAGCAGGTGCCAGTGGCAACACGATGTGAGAGCAGTATCTCAAAGTACCACAGCAGCTGAGTCAGCTACGTGGCGAAGATGTAGATGAGAGTGGCGGTGCATCTATAGAAAGTTGGCCGACCCGCACCGGCCCTGACCTTGCGCAGGAGGCGACGGCCTATTGATATGGTTGAAGAGAAGAGTACTGTATTCTTGCCAAACATAGCCACCATCCAGCTCTGATAGTGCTCATCCCTCATGAACATAAACAATCCAAAACTTCCCATGACCATCAGAGATCAAACCGAAGCATATCTCTGCCGCCCTAGAGATTGTAGGGCTCGTGCAAGGAGCCGTTGGTTGTTTGACCGTACAACAGTTGTATTACTTAAACATGTCAAGCCTTCCACTTCCGTATGCGCTTGCAACGATGGCGTTTCGCCGGTGACGCTCAACCCACCTGTCGAAGCGCAGGCTGCAATTTCCAGGGCCGCCGCACTCAGTTCAGTCTTATATCTTGTGTTCCCCTTTAACGAGCTGAGACGAACTCTCGGCTGCTGCATAGTCTAGCAATCAGCGCTGGTGGGCTTGAGATGCATAACGGACGGGCTTGGTCAGGGCTTTCGTTCGGTCAGCGGGGAGAACAATGGCGGGAGGGCGACGTGATAAATACATAGCTGTGTTTTATCGAAGGCTATCGAGATCATCGTGCGTTGGACCGCATCTCGAAGTTGTATGATGGCTGTGTCGTGCGGTTGAGACGCTGAGACACTGAGACGCTGGCTGTTACGGCTACGTCTCACAGCGATGATGGAAGGGACGAATAGTGGCCAAGTGTAGATGATCTGGACTTAGGACTAGACGTAGAATATAGTTTAAATATATATAAAAATTATATAATAGAATTATATAATAGTCTATAGGATTTAATATAGAGTTTTATAAAGTTATAATAGTTAAGAAAGTATATAAAGATAATAGAATATTCTTTTAAATAGTCTTTAAAAGTTACATATCTTAATATCCTTTCGAGAATTAATATTACTTTAATATATTACTAATTACTTACTATCTCTATTATTTAAATCTCTAGTTATTATTATTTATATTGTTGTATAGTAGCTGGTTCACCTGATATGGCCAGCTTTCCTGCCAGCTTTCTGCCGGTATGCCGGCGGAAAACCGACGGTAAACCGATGAGCAAACTGGCGGTGAGCTGGTAATGCTCTGGAAGGTTCCTTAGATTCTCAGAGAGGAAGTCATTCGATAAGGGGTCGGACCGAGGGATTCTCCGGAAAAGGTGTATATAACTAGCCTTCGACCCTTCGTCGAAGGGCAGTCCAAGTCAAGGAGGGATTCATGGAATCAGAATCAGAGAACCAGAATTTGAATCTGTCACTCTTTTAAATTGAATCTACGACGTCTTAACGAATACTTGTCTCCTTATTCTTCTTAGAATATCTTCCGATTGCGGGTCGCGGACTCACACCCACGAAAACCAATCCCAAATCCACCTACCCGATTTAGTGTCGATACTTCTCCTCTCTTCTATATCCTTTTCTTCTCCGACCGACCATCACTCAACAATATCTAATCTAAGAAACTATATTTTTCATGAAAAGATAGATTTATTATACTAGCTAATAAAATAAGTACTAAGCCTTATTATAGCGGTGTCTAGTGTTTCACTGCTGATTTGCTTCCGCAAGGGATAATAGTAGTCAAAATACAGTACAAATACATGCTGTACCTACGCGGAAGCCTTGCAGTGCCATTCAAGGGAATTGCGTGAGAAGTTGCGGTTTTGGGACTAGCATTGTGGCGCAAGTTGCCAAGACAGTCGTCATAAGTCTGCCATCCAAGCCACAGCGCATTCGCAACACTCAACTCTACAACGCTGTCGCATGAAGTAGGCCTTTGCACCTTTCTCCATCTCTCTCGCCTTCTTATTCCCCACATACTCCTTCGTCTCCCCTCTTATCTATCCAGAAATATTAAAAGTTCACCATGTCTGAGAAACCTGTGGGCGATAAGGTAAGTAGTTGGACCCCGCGCGTCCATTGCCTGAGCTATGGCAGGACTGACAAGCTTACCTATAGCCCACCAAGACTGCCACAGGCTCTGGCGCTGAATCTCCAACAACCGCCCGCGAGCTAGACTTTGACGACGACAACGAGACGCCTGCCGCTGCTTCTGAGCCCGTTACGTCTCTACCCCCTCCCTCCAAATCGCCCAAACCAGGCGTCCGTTTCTCAGATGATGCCACCGAAATTCCACCTCCAAAGCCTCCGCGCCCAGTGAACCCGCAAGTGCAGGCAGAGAACACGCTCATTGAAGCTTTCCCGAGTATCGACGCCAAGGTCGTCAAGGCAGTGCTTGTTGCAAGCGGAGGAGAGGTCGAGCCAGCTTTCAATGCGCTGTTGAGTATGTTGACACTGTGTGCGCAACCATGAGCACGCATGATTAACTGGAGCAGGCATGTCAGACCCCAACTTTAAGGGTGAAGAGGCCCCTCCGCCACAGCCCCCTCGCCCGTCGCAGCCGCGGAGCCAAGTTGAGCAGGACGAGATTTATGCCCGTCAGTTGGCGGAGCATTACCAGAGCAGCTCACAGGGATATGGCTCCCAACCACGAGGAGATCCTCGCATACCTCAGCGACGGCGCGAACCAGGTCTGAAGCCGGATGAGCCATATGATGACCGCGAGCACAGCTTTTTTGACGGTGCTGGCTGCCTAGTATCAAGCTTGTGAGGCCATTAACTGACAAGTTTCACAGATGATCTACCTGAGATCCGCCGCAATATAGAACAAGGCTTTCGTGAGACGCAAACCAAGGTCAACAAGTGGATTAGCGACTTCAGGAAAAGGCTGGACGGTGAACCCGAGGAATATGACCGTTATGGAAACCCCGTACCGCGACGAGACGAGCGACAGGACTTTGGACCCTCACAATCGGATCAGATGTATGGGATTCGCAAGTCCGCTGAGGCGCGCCGCTCTGCCGATCGTGAGCGCTATGACAACGACAATCGCGTGCTGGGTGATAATTTCGAGGCCCTTGAATTAAGAGATGATGAGGGTACGTATATCCTACCTGGGTAAATGCGTATACTAATATTCTTCAAAGCACCTCAGCAACCTAGATCCGGTCGCCCACTCGCAAACCCCGACCTCTTCAAGCCTACACCTGTCGCGCCGCCTCAGAGTGGACCCGTAGATGAAGTAGATGCCTTATATAGGAATCCGTCCCCCAATGGCCAACAGACCGGTGTTGTTGGCAAGTCAAGCGGCAAAAAGTGGCAGCCTTTGACCTCCGTAGCACCACATCCTGAGCCTGATGAGCATGACCCTTTCAGCTTAGGTGACAGCGATGAGGATGAAATCAAGACCAAAGACATCAGAGCTGAAGATACTGAGAGGTTGAAGAAGGCAGCCGAAAGCAAAGAGGGTGCTTCAGGCGAGCTGCAGCCTGCTGGACGAACCGGCAGCGTTGGCCAGAAGGATGCTGCGGCAGAAGCACTATTGAAGGAAGCGAAGTAAAGAGCATCTGTGATGGCTCTTACACGATGTTTGCTATGGCTGAATTATGATCATGGGAGGTAAGAATGGGAAGATACCTTGCTCATCAGGCTCTCATTGTATAGAAGTGGCTCTAGGAATGTGATTTATTTCACTGTTTCCCCCCTTGTTGTTCACCGTGACCTTTTGAATTTTACTCCAGCCCTGGTGCACAACAAATGCATCGTCGGGTAATCATGCCAAAACTGTGGTATAATGAACAGACTTCCGTATAAATATTTTAATGATTATGTCCATACGGATGCGTCAAGGTTATCTTTTAGTTGGCACCTCCACACTTTTCCTATTTACGGCCTAAGAACAGAAAGGACAAGATAGCAGCTAGTCCGCACAATCCACTCAAGACAGCATTCATATTCCCATACCCGATGTTGTCCTTCAACGCACCAGCAACCAATGGTCCGACTGTCAGACCACCACTCCAGAGCATGCTGTTGATCCCATAAAGTTGCGCATAAGGAGCCCTGACAAATAGATCCCGGTTAGCTTTCCAATACTTGTCTACGATTAATCCCGACTCCACCGTCGGTATCGGTGCGATGATGGCCTCCCCGATGCCGTTGACCGCTAGCAAAGCAGCATACAAAGTAATCTGATGGGCTGTAGAGAGCGAATCCACGACCGCTTGCTCAAACGGCAAACGGAGGAGCACAAGAGCGGGAACGAGGAACAGGAAGCCAATGACACCGACGATGCGTGTCCCCCACCGGTCGATGCACCATCCGCAGACGGGACCTAGGAGGAGGTCTGTGCAGCCGAGAGGGAGGAACAAGAGGCCTGCTTTCAGACTATCGAAACCGTAGTGTGATGAAGCGACGAGTGGAATGGTGGCATCAAAGGCACCAAGGAGGATGGCTTGCATGAATGCTACGAAGGAGGCGGTTAGGAGGGATGGGTCGGCGAGCATGAGGATGATCGGGAAGGTCTTTGTAAGGCGGTTCTGCGGCTGGGGAAGCTGGAAAGCAGTATTTTCATCGTCGTTGTCCTCTCTAATTAGGGGTGTTGACTCCGTGGCAGTCCTATCCCCCGAGGCACTGGACGAGGCATCTTCTGGGTGATCTTCCGCACGCTTTTCCGCGGCGTTTTTCTCGATCATGAGTAACCGCATGAGCAAGTCCACAATTAGGACCGCGAGTCCCACGCCAAACACGCCGTTGTACCCCGTCTTGACGTACAAGGTTCCTCCGACGAAGGGCGCAAATACTGTCGTCGCTGTAACAATGCTCATGATCGTTCCCACTGTCCTACCCAGATTATCCAGTCCCACTGTCTCAGCTAGGATTGCCGTTCCAATTGTCCAGAGCACGCCTCCCGAGGCGCCCTGCAGGAATCTTGCAAGAGCAATAACGGGGACGCTGCGACCGATCGCGAGCAGGAAAGTCGAGAGTATCATAAAAACGAGACCGAGGAGGAAGGGGATTTGTCGTGAGACAGAGAGTTTATCTGCCAGGATACCGGCGATGGGGGATGTGAGACTGGAGGCCAAAGCATAGATGGCGAGGAGATTGGAGACGGTGGGTTGAAGGTCAGCGTCTGGAACATTTACACGGTCCTGTAGCATAAAAGGCAACACAGCGACTGATTAAAAGTTAGTCTTGTCTGTCTTTTGGGGGGTATATGTATAGACTTCAGCTTTGGAGCACATACCGATGAGCGAATAGAGGAATATGTCCGTGAAGATGCCAATGCCTACTGTGGCGCAAATAAAGAGGGAACTAGAACGCCATTTCAGCCCCATCATATCCCGACCGCTAATGGTTATCCATTTCTTGAGTGTATCCATGATGATAGACAATGGCTGACTTAGTGGAGTAAGGCTGTTCCAAATCCTGTCGCAACGCACGCGCTGTCGAGTACAAGTACAAAGAGAACAAAAAATCTGCAAGATGATGGACAAATTAGAGCTTTTAAATGAGATTAGAATATGAAGTACAGCCTTCTATACGAGCCTGTTCTAGACGCTGGGATGAGTAATTGACCGGCTTCAACAGAGAGGCTACTACGAGAGAGTGGAGCAGAACGCGCAGATAGTCTAACGTTATTATGACTCATACCAGGTCAGGATAGTACCACCAGACTAATGGCTCCGAGACCTTAGAGCTGATGAGGAGTCATCTATCGATGAGGCAGCTTATGTAGGGAATAGAGCCCATAGAATCCAACATCGCTAATGCAGTTATTGTATCGTGCCGTTGTTTGGGTGTAATTGATCTAGAAAGAATCCATATTCGGACTCTAGAGGTATTCTTCTCACAACATTTAATGAGTTTCTTGCCCAGGGTTTATAATTCACCTGAACTAATGGCTGCAGCGGCGTGGCCGACGGTAGATCACGTGCCATAACCCTGGTCATGCGCTAAATGGCCATCGCTTAGCGGCTTGGCATCTGCAGCTCATCACCTCGGAATTAGCTTCCAGAGAGCTTCCGACTACGCTCACCCACAACAACAGCCACGACAAGGCACCCCACTGCAAACTTACTTTCTCCATGGCCGAAAAAATGGAGGGTGTTGTTGCCAACACTGCGACTGACAACGGTGGCGTCACCAAGCCAATCGATCCCAAGTATGGGGTCCCTATTGAGACGTATGTTTTCTTAAACTCAACTCTCTCATCAAGCTCTCGCTAACTATGCCGCAGTGTCTATGTACGTTGAAATTGCCTCTACAGGTTCTTGCTTCGCGCAGTACGACCCGTGCTAATGTTTTAGGTCAACAACCTTGCCGAGTGGGTCAAGATTGAGAAGATGGACGAGGTGCTCCGTAGGATCTTCAAGTTCGCCGGTAACATCCTCGACGTCATTCTCAAGAAGAGCATTAGGCGCAAAGGCCAGGCCTTCATTGTGTTCGACAGCGAGGAAGCCGCCAAAAAGGCTGAGATCATGGACGGTTTTACTATGTATGGAAAGCAGATTCGTGTCGCTCGCGCCCGGACCCACAGTGACGTTACTGTCGAGAAGAAGGTCCCCAATGTCTTCCCGGACCACAAGCGCAAGCGACTCATGATCAAAGGTACAGTCGCTACCTCAAAATATCGCCAACAGCTGCTAACATAGACACAGAGTCCAAGCAGGCCGAAGCTGAGAAGAAGAAGGCGGAAGCCGACTCACTTGCACAGAACAAGAAGCCACGCCTAGCCAAGACTGGAGCAGCCGCCATTCCTGATGAGCATGTGGGTCCGAACAAGACGCTCTTTGTTCAAAACGTCCCCGAGGACGTCGAGGAGGAGGACCTGGTCAAGATCTTCGAGGGCTTCAATGGTTTCCACGAAGTCCGTCACGTCAAGGTCTTGAGCGTCGCCTTTGTGGAGTTTGAGAATGAGCAGCACGCCATCGCGGCCAAGGCGCAGACCACGGATTTACGCATGGGCAAAGATCAAAGCTTGCTCAAGGTTACGTACCAGCGGAAGTAGGTTACAGTGTCTGGGCTATATGCCTGAAGTTGTGATTTCTGTCTTTTATAATTGCGTTTTCTTTGACATGGTGCTCAATAATGTTTTACCAGGCTGCAACGGGAGGATAAGGTTAAGGTCAAGGAGGAGGTGCCCGCGGTCACCACTATAGGTCCTCACGTGGGGCCCAACTCATCTCCTTACGTGGGGTCCAACTCATCTCCTTACGGTGGACCTCGCCGTGGAGGTGGGGGCTCGGTTCCTCATCGCGTGCGTAATGAGCAGCAGCAGCATTACCGCCCGCGTGAACATGTGCACAACGCCAAGAGAGATCACGGTGACATGTGGAAGTAATGGTACGTCATGTCTGAGCAGCAGGTAGGAAAATACCAAGGACAGAATGATATTAGACTAACCCGAGCAGAAGCGGGAATCGGGAAAGCTATCAGAAGATGACATCCTCGTTGTCCTTGTCGCCAAGCAGATCTTCGGTCTCGGCTGCCTCTGTAGCGGTACTCTCTTTCTCCTCTACGGCGGCAGCAGCAGCCTTGGATCGGTCACGCTCTAATTCTAGCTCGGCGGCATCCCTCTGTTTCTTTCCCTTTACTTTCTTCAGACGGTAGAACTCTTCTCGGTCCAGCTCGTCTAGCTCGGAGTTGATGTACTTGATGGTGTTTTCGGTACGAGGGATGATTACATGTTCACTGGGCGGCGTCAGTAGGAAGCGACCTGTAGCACGGGAAGGACGGGAAGGCTCACATGGCGTTGACACGGCGATTGACCACTTTGATAACCTCGTCCAATATGACAAAGGCAGTCTGCAGACTGGCCAATTCGACCAACGTCTCGACGGCCCGTGCATATGTTTCTCTACATCTCTGAACCTGCTGACCACCCTTGCCTAGGCCAGTGAGGGCGAAGTCATTGTTGCTCTCGGCTGTGTAGCTCTCGAACTGGGGCAGAAAGACACCTGAGACGTTCTCCTGCTTGGTGCGCACGCGGAAGCGGGCCTGCTTGGCCGACTCCTGGATCTGGTAGCCTATGTCGCCGCCAACGGCATAGGTGACTTCGGCGAGGGAGAAGGCGGCAATCTGCATGACGCGACCCATCTTGCGCTTCGCTTCATCGATGCGGCGAGTAATCTCTGCGGGGGTGTTTCAGCTACATGGGACGGGAAGGAAGCGCATCACAGGACGTGGGCGCACCTCGAAATCGCCTGCGAAAGGAGAGAAAAAAGATGCGGTCAGCAGCAGCACCACCAGACGACGGGCCAGGGTTGGGTGACGTACTTGGTCAGGGCCTCGCTCTTGCGCTTGAGCAGATCGTGGCCAGTCTGGGCACCCTTCAATTTGTTCTTCATCAGGGCCAGCGACTGGCGCGTGGGGAAGACGGCCTCCCTCGCCTGAGCGTGGTGTCAGCATTCTGCCGCATGGCTCTTGGTTCGTTTGTCGGTGCAGGCGCGAGAGAGCTTGCTTAGGGGAGGGAGGGAGGGAGCAGACGTACCCCGCTGCCGGACATGGCGAGACGGTGGGGAGATGAAGATGTGGTGTGATTGCGATATGGACTACAGCAACAGGGCTGGAGGGCAGGATGGCGGGGATGCGGTGGTGCAGAGGTGCAGAGGTGCAGAGGTGCAGTGACGCAGTGCGGGT
>Ga0247757_10001277_pt1 | contig 17350 bp, 15 predicted proteins | sample UWRJL126311R4_FD_180929 | JGI IMG/M metagenome (GOLD analysis project Ga0247757, IMG submission 180929) | Plant litter microbial communities from Arlington Agricultural Research Station in Wisconsin, United States - UWRJ-L126-311R-4 | ecosystem: Environmental > Terrestrial > Plant litter >... | reverse complement strand
GGCGCGGCACCGGCCGCGGTCGGCGACGCCGTGGCACCGGCCAGCAGCTCCTGCTCCCACTCGGCGAGCGGCTCGGTGGTCTCGGCGTCGGCCTTGTCGCTACCGGCACCTGCGCCGGAACGGGCCTGCAGACCCTCGGCCACCGCGGAGGCGATCACCTTGGTGAGCAGGGCGGCCGACCGGATCGCGTCGTCGTTACCCGGGATCGGGTAGTTGACCTGGTCGGGATCGCAGTTGGTGTCGAGGATCGCGATGACCGGGATGCCCAGCTTGATGGCCTCGCTGACCGCCAGGTGCTCCTTGTTGGTGTCGACGACCCAGACCGCGCTGGGGACCTTCTGCATGTCCCGGATACCGCCGAGGCTGCGCTCGAGCTTGTTCTTCTCGCGGGTCAGCATCAAGATCTCTTTCTTGGTGCGACCCTCGAAACCACCGGTCTGCTCCATCGCCTCGAGTTCCTTCAGGCGCTGCAGACGCTTGTGCACGGTGGAGAAGTTGGTGAGCATGCCGCCGAGCCAGCGCTGGTTCACGTACGGCATGCCGACGCGGGTCGCCTCCTCGGCGATCGATTCCTGCGCCTGCTTCTTGGTGCCGACGAACATGATGCTGCCGCCGTGAGCGACGGTTTCCTTGACGAACTCGTACGCCTGGTCGATGTAGGTCAGCGTCTGCTGCAGGTCGATGATGTAGATGCCGTTGCGGTCGGTGAAGATGAACCGCTTCATCTTGGGGTTCCAGCGCCGGGTCTGATGCCCGAAGTGGGTGCCGCTGTCGAGCAGCTGCTTCATGGTTACAACAGCCATGGTTGTAAATACCTTCAGTTGTCGGTTGTCGTCCGGCATCGGGTGAGCCGGACCCTGGCGACTGCTTCGATGCCGGACCCGATCAGCGAGATCGGGACCGCCCGGCATACAGGTGACGAACCGTGTGGTTCGTGCAGACGCGCGAAGTCAGCCCGCGCAAGCGAGCTGCGGCAAGAAGTTTACACGCTGTCCAGGGGTGATCTGACCACTGCGAGCAGCCATCCCCAGGGTGCACCACCGGGGCTGGCGCAGCCCCGAGCGGGGGCGGTGCACTGGGCCGATGCGGGTGGTGGCGGTTCTCGTGGTCGTCGCGGTGTGCGCGGCGGCGCCCGCGGGGGCGGACCCCGCCCGGTTGCGGTGGCCGCTGCACCCCCGACCTGCGGTGGTGCGGGCATACGCCGCACCGTCGCCGAACTGGCAGCCCGGCCATCGCGGGGTCGACCTGGCCGGCGCGGCCGGGCAGCCGGTGTACGCGGCCGCGGCGGGCACGGTCGTGTTCGCCGGTGAGCTCGCGGGCCGGCCGCTGGTGTCGATCGCCCACCCCGGCGGCCTGCGCACCAGCTACGAGCCGGTGCGCGCGGTGGTCCGCCCCGGCCAGCTCGTCGACCCCGGCGCCGCGATCGGGACGCTGCAGGCGGGGCATCCGGGGTGCGCAGCGCCGGCGTGCCTGCACTGGGGCGCGATGTGGGGTCCGGCCGCCCGCGCCGACTACGTCGACCCGGTCGCGCTGGTGGCGACGACGCCGATCCGGCTCAAACCGCTGCGGTGACGGTCACGCGCGAGGGTGGGCCTGGTCGTGGACGGCGCGCAACCGCGCGACGCTGACGTGGGTGTAGAGCTGGGTGGTGGCCAGCGTCGAATGGCCGAGCAGCTCCTGCACGACGCGCAGGTCGGCACCGCCCTCGAGCAGATGGGTCGCCGCGCTGTGCCGCAGTCCGTGCGGCCCGATGTCGGGCGCCCCGGCGACAGCGGTCATGGTCTGGTGCACGACGGTGCGCGCCTGCCGCGGGTCGAGCCGGCCGCCCCGCGCGCCGAGCAGCAGCGCGGGCCCCGACGTCGCGGTCACCAGCGTCGGGCGGCCGTCCGCCAGCCACGCCGTCAGCGCGATCTGCGCCGGTCCGCCGTAGGGGACGGTGCGCTGCTTGTTGCCCTTGCCGAGCACCCGCAGCACCCGCCGGGACGTGTCGATGTCGTCGATGTCCAGCCCGCACAGTTCGCTGACGCGGATACCGGTCGCGTACAGCAGCTCGACGATCAGCCGGTCACGCAGTGCCATCGCGTCGCCCTGCTCGGCGCCCGAGGTCGCGGCGGCCATGGCGTCGATGGCCTGGTCCTGCCGCAGTACCGCGGGCAGGGTGCGCCGGGTCTTGGGCGCCTGCAACCGCAGCGCGGGATCGTCGGCGAGCAGACCCCGGCGGGTGGCCCACGCGGTGAACGTCTTGACCGCCGAGGCGCGCCGGGCCAGCGTGGTGCGGGCTGCCCCGTGGGCGGACTGGGCGGCCAGCCACGACCTCAGCACCGGCAGGGTCACCGCGGCAACGCCCGCCCCGGGGCGCTGCTGCGCCACGAACTCCAGCAGCGAGCGCACGTCACCGAGGTAGGCCCGTCGGGTGTGCTCCGAGCGGCCGCGCTCCAGCGCGAGATACCGGTCGAACTCCTCCAGGATGGCGTCCACGCGGCCACCGTGACACCGCGCGGGCCGTCAGCTCTAGAGGACGCGCCGCAATGTGTCCGGAGTGAGATCTGCCAGCGTCGGATAGCCGTCGACGGCCATCGTCAGGTCGGCCTCGGCCAGCAGGGACCGCAGCACGTGCACCAGGCCGTTCTCCCCGCCGATGGCCAGCCCGTAGGCGCACGGGCGGCCGACACCGACGGCGGTGGCGCCCAGGGCCAGGGCCTTGATGACGTCGGTGCCGGAGCGGATCCCCGAGTCGAACAGCACGGGCAGGCCGTCGGCGGCAGCGGCCACGTCGGGCAGGCAGTCGATGGCGGGCAGCCCGCCGTTGGCCTGGCGACCGCCGTGGGTCGAGCAGTAGATGCCATCCACGCCGCCGTCCTTGGCGCGGCGGACGTCGTCGGGGTGGCAGATCCCCTTGAGCACCAGCGGCAGGTCGGTCAGCGATCGCAGCCACGGCAGGTCGTCCCAACTCAGCGGATTGCCGAACAGCTGCACCCACTTGAGGACAGCGCCCTGCATGTTCTCCTCCGGCGGCTGGGCCAGGCCGGCGCGGAACACCGGGTCGCTGAGGTAGTTGGCCAGACAGCGGCCCCGCAGTTGCGGGAAGTTCGACGTCGACAGGTCCCGGGGACGCCAGCCCGGGATCCAGGTGTCGAGGGTGACGACGATCGCCTTGTACCCGGCCGCCTCCGCCCGCTGCACCAGACTGGCCGCGAGGTCCCGGTCGGTCGGGGTGTAGAGCTGGAAGAAGCCTGGTGTGTCCCCGAACTGGGCCGCGACGTCCTCCAGCGGATCCTCGGTGAGGGTGGACACCGTCAGGGGAACCCCGGTGCGCGCCGCGGCCCGGGCGGCGGCGAGGTCGCCGTGGCCGTCCTGGGCGCAGATGCCGAGCACCCCGACCGGCGCCATGAACAGCGGCGACGGCAGCGTCAGCCCGAACAGCTCGATCGAGAGGTCACGCTCGGTGGCGCCGACGAGCATCCTGGGCATCAGACCCCAGCGGTCGAAGGCAGTGCGGTTGACCCGCTGGGTGCGCTCGTCACCGGCCCCGCCGGCCACGTACGACCAGATCGAGGGCGGCATGGCGACCTCTGCCTTGGCTTCCCACCCGGCGTAATCCATCGGCAGGGTGGGCAGCACGCCGGACAGGCCCTGGAGGTAGATCTCGAGCTGGTAGTTACCGAAGGTCATCACCCCAGCCTGCCATCGACGGGCCTCCCGGCGGCGTTATTGGCCTTCGCGCGCCCTATTGGCCTATTGGCCTTCGCGCGCCCTATTGGCCTTCGCGCGCCCTATTGGCCTTCGGCGGAAGCCAATTCGCGTTTCCACTCCCGGAACGTCTCCTCGCTGCGACCGCGCCGCCAGTACCCGGAGATCGACCCGGCCCACTTCGCGTCCACGCCGCGCTCCTTGCGGATGTAGGGCCGCAGGCTGTGCATCACCGCCTGGGCCTCGCCGTGGATGAACACCTGCACCTGACCCGGCAGCCAGGCGGCCTCCTTCACCGCGGCGATCAGCGGCGCGTGATCCCCGGCGCTGTCCTCCGGCACCAGGTCGGCGCGGCCTCCGCGATAGATCCACCGGACGTCGACGCCCGCAGGCGCGCTCAGCGTGATCTCGTCGTCCGGCCCTGCGACTTCGACGAACACCTGACCCACCGCGTCGGCGGGCAACGCCTCGAGCGCCGCGCTGATCGCCGGGAGCGCCGCCTCATCACCGGCGAACAGGTACCAGTCGGCGGCCGGGTCGGGGGCATAGGCACCGCCGGGACCCATCAGGAATAGCCGCTGACCCGGCTGGGCACTGGCCGCCCACGGGCCTGCCACGCCGTGCTCGCCGTGCACGACGAAGTCGACGGAGATCTCCCGGCGGTCCTCGTCGACATGGCGCACCGTGTAGGTGCGCACCGTGGGACGCTGCTCGGGCGGCAACTCGTCGAAACTGTCCGCGGTCAGCGGATGCTCGAGCGCACGGACGTCGAGATCGTCGTCGACGAACATCAGCTTGACGTAGGCATCGGTGTGACCGTTCGGAGTGAACGTGTCGAACCCCTTGCCGCCGAGTACGACTCGCACGATGTGCGGGCTGATCTGTTCGGTCCGCACCACCTCGAAGGTGTGCACCGGACGTCCTGGCACGTGATGACCTCTCGCCGACGACGACCGGCTGGCGCCGGTCCTGCACCGACTATACGAGCGATGTGTCCGCGGCAGGGTTCTCCCTTGTCGGGTTCGGGCACCAGCGACCGCGGAACACCGTGCCCAGCACGGGCACCGCGTTGAGCGCCGCGGGATCGACGGCGTACGGGTCCTCCCCCAGCACCGTGAACGTCGCCTCCTTGCCGGGTGTGATGCTGCCCAGCCGGTCCTCCATGCGCCACGAGTAGGCGGCCTCGATGGTGATGGCGCGCAGCGCATCGTGCACCCCGATGCGTTGCTCCGCGCCCGCGACGCGGCCGCTCGGGGTGATCCGGTTGACCGCACACCACGCCAGCGTCAGCGGATCGGCGGGCCCCATGGGCAGGTCGGAATGGAGGGACAGCGGGATTCCGCGCCGCAGTACCGAGGCGGCGCGCACCATCGCGTCGGCCCGGCCAGCCCCGAGCCCGTGCTCCGCGTACTTGTCGGCGAAACCCACGGGATAGTAGGGATTGGCCGACACGATGGCACCCAACCGCGCGATGCGATCGATCTGGTCCTCCGTGGAGTTCGCGAAGTGCACGATCACCGTGCGGTGGTCGTGCCGGGGATGGATGGCCATCGAGGCTTCGAGCGTCTCCAACACGAGGTCGAGCGCCGCATCGCCGTTGACGTGAATGTGCAACTGCCAGTCGGCATTCCAGAAGGCCGAGAAATACGCTCTGAACACCTCTGGCCGCATCATCCATTCACCGTGGTGGCACGGATCAGGGGCGCCGCCGTCGTCGAGGTACGGCTCACGCATCTGCATCAGCTGACTGATGATCGCACCGTCGGCGAAGAGCTTCACGTGCTTGGGCAGCAGCCCGACCTTGCCCGCACCATGCACTCCGGACGCCCTGGCCACCTGCGCTTCGGCATCGGCCACCGCATCCGCGGCAGGCATCCCCGAATCGGCCTGGCTGCGTGCATCCACCAGGAACGTCGACAGCAACGGGGTGTCCTGGGCACCGAGGATGTCCTGATACAGCGACCACGGCTCGATGTCCCACATGATGCCCGGCTCGTTGAACGCGGTGACCCCGTTGCGGTGCAGATAGCGCACCATCTGCCGCAGGCCGGCGGCCATGCGGTCCGCGGTCATGAAGACCGGGGCGAGCGCGGGCATCAGCAGATTCATCCCCGACTCCCACCAGTGGCCGGCGTCGTGGTCGACCATCGCCGACGCCGGCCCGCGGCCCGCCATGTCGTCTGCCGAAATACCCAGCGCCGCAATGGCTGCCGAGTTGAGGAACCACTCGTGGCAGGACCGGTGCCAGACCGCGATGGGGCGCTGCGTGCTGATCCCGTCGAGCACCGTCCGATCGAGGTCGCCGTGCCACAACCGGTGGTAACCCCAGGAGAACAACCAGCTGCCGGGTTGCGTCCGACGTTCGACGGCCCGCAACCGGGCGCGGTACTCCTCGGTCGTCGCCGCCGCGGGGCACGTCCGATCCGGCAGTATCCAGTCCTCGGGCGCGATGACATCGGTCATCAGGGTGGTGGCGCCGAGTACGGGGTGCAGGTGCTGGTCAATCAACCCGGGCAGCACGATCGCATCGGCGAACCGGTCGTCGACGACGGCCACCGCGACGGCGTCGGCCTCGGGGACGTCGCTGTCCATCGTGATGACCTTGCGGGCGGGGTAGACCGTGGTCATGCGAGGGTTCACCTGGTGGTCGGCGTCGGTGTCGACGGCGGCGCTGAGAGGGACAGGTCGGCGTAGATCTCGTCGAGCACGGTCGTGAGCATGCCTTGCGCGGTGGTCCTGCCATCCGGCGACAGAGTCAGATTCGTCCAGATCACCAGTGCCACATCGTTGTCCGGGTCATACCCCATGAACGAGTTGAAACCGGGCAGTTCACCGCCGTGGTAGAACATCGCCGCATCGGGGCCGAAGCGCTGATACGAGATGCCGTACCCGTACTTCTGGCCGTCGGGGGCGTCGGGATCCTCGGCCTGCAGGCTGTTGAGCCACCGGTCCTGGAAGTCGGCGTCGAAGATCTTGCCGGTGACGAGCGCCTTCATCCACGTCGCGAGATCGTCGGCGGTGGAGATGGCGCCACCGGCGGCCTCGGCATAGGAGGCACTCTGATTGGTGTAGTCGATCGGCTTCAGGGTCCCGGCTTCCGCCGCGGCCTGCATGTCGGCCGGGTACGGGTCGTCGGCGAGCGCGTAGAAGCTGCCCCCGAACATGTAACCGTGCGAGTACGGCGCCGGGATCGCGGTGTCGTTCGGAGCGGGCAGCAATGTGTGCGTCAGTCCGACCGGTGCGAACAGCCGGTCCTTCAACTGATCGCGTAGCGGGCGGCCGCCGACCTTTTCCGCGATGAGTCCGAGCAGGACGTAGTTCGTGTTGCTGTACTCGTACTCGGCGTCGGGCGCGAACCGGGGCGGATGCGTGAACGCGATGTCGAGCACCTCCTGCGGCGTCCAGACCTTGTCGAAGTCCGCGTCCATCATCGTCGCGAGCGCAGGATCCGCGGTGTAGCCGTACAGGCCGCTACGCATCGTGAGAAGCTCTGCGACGGTGATGTTCTCACCGTTGGGAACCCCCGGCACGTACTTCGAGACGGGATCGCTGAACCGGAGTTTGCCGTCCTGGGCGAGCAGCACCACCAGTGCCGCTGTCATCGTCTTCGTGTTCGAGGCGATCCGGAAGTGGGTGTCCGCGGCCGGGGGCTTCTGCGTGCCGATCTCGGTCGTGCCGTACGGCGCCGTGACCGTGCCCTGCGGAGTGCGCACCAGGACGAAGGCGCCGGGAACTCGCAGTTCCTTGGCGACGGCGGCGACGGCGGCCTGGAATGCCGCGGGGTCGATCGTGTTGAGCGCGGGGTTGGCCGGCGCTGCAGTCGTGGCCGTGGTCGTGGCCGGGGATGCGACCGTGGAGTCACCCGAGGACGAGCATCCTGCGACCGACGCCGCCAGACACGTTGCGAGAACGGCGACGCGGATCTGACGCAATGCGATCATGCCGGCACCGTCCTCGGTCTCCGCTGGTGTTGACCGGAGCCTAGGCCCACGGGGCCGCCGAGATCGGCAGACTCAGGCATCCGGCCACCATCGTGCTGCGGCGACGTCGACGGTCCCCCGCCGCAGCGGGGTGCCTTCGTGATGCCATTGTGTCTGGGCTTCGACCATCAGGTGTGACGGGAGTGTGCCGTTGGCGCGGACCACGCGCCACCATGTCACCGCCGCGCCATCGCGTGCCATCACCCCGCCGACACCCCGGGGCCCGCCCCGCTGCAGAAGTTCGGCGATGTCGCCGTAGGTCATCACCCGCCCCGGCGGAATGCGGTCGACGACCTCGAGCACCTCTGCCGCGAACTGCTCGTGCGCGTCGTTCGTCAGGGGTGTGTCAACCCGGGCAGGCAGTTGACCAGCGGGATGCACGGGGGCGGCGGAGGCGGCGGCGGTCCCGGGGGGTTACCCGAGATCATGACGGGTCTGGTCGCGGGCGAGTTCGGGTCGAAGTAGAAGGTGTGGCACCGGGACAGATCCCAGCCCGCCACCGGGGTCATTCCGGATGCGGGGCACCAGATCTGGCCGCACTGGCCGAACGCGTTACAGGCCGGCATGCCCTCGGGCGGTGCGCACTCCGGAGTCGTCGCATCCCCCGGCGAGCACGACGGACCTGCCTGGGCCACCGGGGTACCCACCATTGCCATCACTCCGACTGCCGAGAGCGTCAGACCCCCGGATATCACCGTGGCCGCAGCGACCGCTGTGACTCTTCGTCGCATCATAGGTATTCCTTTCGAAGCACTGCCACTCCCTGTGGCGCTGGTGAATCCAGTGTCAACTCGGCGGCCCGCTACCGATCCCGACTTTCATGATCGCTCAGTTCTCGGTGGTCGTCTTCGATTCAGGGTGTTGCGCTGGGGCGCAGCAGCTTCCATTCACCGTCCTGCTGGGTCACCAGGCCACGGATGTCCAGCATCGCAAGCTGTCCGACGACATCGGCCTCGGGCATGCCCGCCGCAACGGCAATCTGATCCACCGAGCGTGAACCCCGGCCGGGAAGCGCCTCGTACACCGTGAGCTCCTGCGGGCTGAGGCCGTCCAACTCGGTCGTCTCGCGCGGCAGGTCCGGTGCGGTCTCCCCGCAGCGCCCCACCACCTCGACGATCTCCTCGGCGCGGGTGACCAGGGTGGCGCCGCGGGCGATCAGCGCATGGCAGCCCGCCGACGATGCGGACGTGATCGGACCCGGAACGGCACACACATTGCGTCCCAACGCGTGCGCCCACGCGGCGGTGTTCGCCGCACCGCTGCGCACCCCCGCCTCGACCACGACGGTGGCCCCGGCCAAGGCGGCCACGAGCCGGTTGCGGGCCAGGAACTGCCGCCGGGTGGGACGGGTGCCGGGCGGATACTCGCTGATGACCAGTCCGTGCCGCGCCACCCGGTGCAGCAGCGCCGAATGACCCGACGGGTAGGGCACGTCCACTCCGGCGGCGAGCACCGCGACGGTCAGCCCGTCGCAGCTCAGCGTGGCGCGGTGCGCGGCACCGTCGATGCCGTAGGCGCCACCGGAGACGACGGCCACGTCTCGTTCGACCAAACCGGCCGCGAGGTCGGCGGCCACGAATTCACCGTAGGAGGTCGACGCACGCGTGCCGACCACCGCAGCCGCTCGCTCGGCCACCTCACGTACCGGGACGGTGCCGAGAACCCACAGCACAATCGGTGGGTAACCCTGTGGCCGTTGGCTTTTCACCACTCCATCGAAGCTGCGGAAGGCCAGGAACGGCCAATCGTCGTCGCCGGCGGTGAGTAGCCGACCGCCGAGACGGTCCAGCAGCTCGAGATCATCTCGGCCGGTGTCCATCTCACACCGGGCCGCGGTCGTGGTGAGCAACCGCGCGTCGCTGAGATCGCGGCGGCGGATCCGCTCGGCGGCCTCCACCGGACCCAGCGTGGCGGCCAGCGCGGCCACCCGCGGATTGGGCGGTTCTGCCACCCGGGACAGATAAGCCCACGCGCGGCGCTCCTGTCCGGTCATGACCGCTCCCCCGCCTGCCGGTAGGACAGCGCCTGCAGAACCTGCTCGCGCGTCGGTGACGAACCCCCGGCCAGGTCGTTCAGCGTCCACGCGACGCGCAGCGTCCTGTCCATCCCCCGGATGCTCAGCACGCCCCGATCGACGGCCGTCTTGAGCGGCTTCATCGCCTCGCTGCCGAGCCGATAGGTCCGCCGCAGTAGGGCGCCGCTGACCTCGGCGTTGGTGCTGATGCCGTGTGGCCGCCACCGCTGCGCCGCGGCGTGGCGTGCCGCCCAGACCCTTTCGCGCACGGCTGCGGTCGACTCGCCAGGTTCTTCGGCGAACGTCCCGGCGCGTGAGGCGTGCATCTCCACACGCAGGTCGACCCGGTCCAGCAGCGGCCCGGAGAGCCTGCTGCGGTAGCGGCGACGGGCCGCTGCGGGGCAGATGCAATCACGCGGGTCGGGCGGTGCGCAGGGACACAGGTTCGCCGCCAGCACCAACTGGAACCGGCACGGGTAGCTCGCGACCCCTTCCCGGCGCGCCAACCGGATCACCCCGTCCTCGAGCGGAGTGCGCAGCGCTTCCAGGGCGCCGCTGTTGATCTCGGCGAACTCGTCGAGGAACAGCACCCCGCGGTGGGCGCGGCTGACCGCCCCGGGCCGGGCCATCCCGGAGCCGCCGCCGACGAGTGCGGCCACGCTGGAGGTGTGGTGCGGTGCGACGAACGGCGGACGCGTGATCAGCGGAGCATCTCCTGTCAGCAGCCCGGCGATGGAGTGGATCGCGGTCACCTCGAGGGACTCGTCCTGCGTCAGCGGGGGCAGCAGGCCCGGAAGGCGTTGCGCGAGCATTGTTTTGCCGACCCCGGGTGGCCCGGTCATCACCAGGTTGTGACCGCCCGCCGCGGCCACTTCGACAGCCCTGCGGGCCTGGGCCTGACCGACGACGTCGGCGAGATCGGCCGAGACCGCCGGCGCCTGCTGCGGATCGTCGATGCGCGGATGCAGATCGCCTTTACCGGCCAGCCAGGCCCGCACCTGGGCCAGCGTGCGCGCACCCCACACCTCGATCCCCTCGATCAAGCTGGCCTCGGCCAGGTTGTCGATCGGGACGACCACCGCGGGCCAGCCCTGGCGCTGCGCGGCCCACACCGCGGGCAGCACACCCTTGACCGGCCGCACCCGCCCGTCGAGCGCCAACTCACCCAGCAGCACCGTCTTCTCCAACCGCGGCCACGCCTTCTTGCCTTCGGCGGCCAGCACGGCCGTCGCCAGGGCCAGGTCGTACACCGAGCCCATCTTCGGCAGCGTCGCCGGCGACAGCGCCAACGTCAGCCGGGTCTGGGGCCAGGTGAACCCGCAGTTGTTGATCGCCGCGCGCACCCGGTCGCGTGACTCCTGCAGCGCGGCATCGGCCAGACCGACGAGATGAACCCCGGGCAGCCCGTTGGAGATGTCGGCCTCGATCTCGACGAGATGCCCCTCGACGCCGCGCATCGCCACCGAGAACGCCCGGCCCAACGTCATGACCCCACCGCCTCGAGATGAATGAGTTGCGGAGTGCGGGTACGGCCCATCGTGATCGCCACGACATCGATGCGCACCCCCGCCCAGCCACCGCGGTTCGCGGCCAGCCAGAGCCCGGCCAGCCGGCGCAGCCGGCGCACCTTGGCCGGGGTCACCGCGGCCGCCGCGCCGCCGAACCCGTCACCGGTGCGCGTCTTCACCTCGACGAACACCACCATCCGCGCCGTGTCGTCGGCGGCGACGATGTCGAGTTCCCCGTACCGGCACCGCCAGTTGCGGTCGAGGATGGTCAGGCCGAGCCCAGTCAGGTGGTCGACGGCGAGTTGTTCGCCCAGCGCCCCGATCTCGGCGCGGCGGTCAGTCTTGGTCATGGCGTCACTGTCGCGCGCCGCGGCGACATAACCGGGCCCGCCATCCCCAGAGCCGAATCCATCCACAGATCGGTTTCGGCCGCGTCAAATCCGGGGACACCGCTAGCGACGCTCGACCAGGAGGACCACATGGCCACCCCAGCTGCCCCTCGATCACTGCACGGCGCCGCCGACCGGGCGACCGGCAGCGACGCCTTCGAATACGCCGCGCGCGCCGGGTTCGTCGCCAGCGGCGTCCTGCACCTGCTGATCGCCTACATCATCGCCCAGCTCGCGTTCACCGGGGCCGGCGGCAATGCCGACCAGTCGGGCGCGCTCGCCACCCTGGGCGCCCAGACCGGCGGCAAGGTGGTGTTGTGGGTCGCCGCGGTCGGCCTGGTCGCTCTCGGGCTGTGGCGCATCGCCGAAGCCGTGATGGGCGCCAAACCCCGCGAACGATCCGGGCAGCACGGTGACAACCCGGCCTGGAAGCGCGCGAAATCGGTCGCGCTGGCGGTGGTGAGCTTCGCGCTCGCCTTCTCGGCCGCCAAGTTCGCGATGGGCAGCGGCCAGTCCAGCAGCCAGCAGAACGCCGGAATGTCGGCCCAGTTGATGCAGTCGGGCTGGGGCAAGGTGCTGCTCGTCGCCATCGGCATCGGCGTCATCGCGGTGGGCGGCTACCACGTCTACAAGGGGGCGTCGCAGAAGTTCCTCGACGAACTGACCGTCTCCGGCGGCCGGCTGGTCACCGCGACCGGCGTCGCGGGTTATGTCGCCAAGGGGTTGGTGCTCGGCGGCGCAGGCGTGCTGGTCATCGTGGCGACCGTGCAGGCCGACCCGTCGAAGGCCAGCGGCCTCGACGCCGCGGTCAAGACCCTCGGGCAGGCGCCGTTCGGCAAGTTCCTGCTGATCGTTGCCGCGCTCGGCATCGCCGCCTTCGGCGCCTACAGCTTCATCCGCAGCCGCTACAACCGGATGTAGCCCCCCGCCGCGTCACCGGCGGTCGGTAGGGTCCCCGGTATGCGGCGGCTGATCGACCACCTGCGCCGGTTCGCGGACCGCCCGGCTGTGTTCACCGAGACGACCACCCTGACCTACGCGGCCCTGGCCGACCGGGTCGCGGCGTGCGCGGACCGGCTCGGTACGTCGCGGGCACTGGTGCTCCTCGAAGCGCGCAGTGACATCGACGCCCTGACGCACTATCTGGCGGCGCTGGCCAGCGGCCACGTCGTGCTGCCCACCCCCGCGGGCAGTGACCCCAGCGCGCTGATCGAGACCTACCGGCCCGACATCGTCGTCGACGCCGCCGGGGTGCACCACCGCGGACCGGGCGCGCACGTGATGCACGAGGATCTCGCGCTGCTCCTGTCGACATCGGGCAGCACCGGATCACCCAAGCTGGTCCGCCTGTCGCGCACCAATCTGCTCGCCAACGCCCGCGCGATCGCCGAATACCTGGACATCGGTGAAACAGACCGTGCGGCAACGACATTGCCGCTGTCGTACTGCTACGGACTGTCGGTGGTGCACAGTCACCTGCTGGTCGGCGCCGCGCTGATCCTCACCGACCGATCGGTGGCCGAGCCGGCCTTCTGGAACCTGTTCGTCCGCCATCGCGGCACCGCGTTCGCCGGAGTGCCCTACACGTTCGAACTGCTCGAGCGGGTCGGCTTCGACGAGATGCGGCTGCCGGACCTGCGTTACGTCACCCAGGCCGGTGGCCGGATGCCGCCCGAACGGATCCGGCAGTTCGCTGCGCTGGGCCGGCGGCGGGGCTGGGAGCTGTTCGTGATGTACGGGGCCACCGAGGCGACCGCCCGAATGGCTTATCTGCCAACGGATTTGGCGCACACCCACCCGCATGCCATCGGCCGGCCGATTCCCGGCGGCTCGTTCACCCTGCAACCGCTGCCTGGCTGGCCCGACGACGGCACCGGTGAGCTGGTGTACCGCGGTGCGAACGTGATGATGGGCTACGCCGAGGACGTCGCGGATCTGGCGCGGGGCCGGACCGTCGACGCGCTGCACACCGGCGACATCGGCAGGCGCTGCGGGCCGGACCTCTACGAAGTCATCGGCCGCAGCAGCCGTTTCGTCAAACTGTTCGGCCTGCGCATCGACCTGCAGCGTCTGGAGACGACCCTGGCCGATGCCGGTGTCACCGCCCTGTGCACCGACACCGGGGACCGGCTCGCCGTCGCCGCGTCCGGACCCGGTGACCCCGGCGAGGTCCGCCGCCGCGTCGCCGACGCGACCGGCCTGCCCGTCGGGGCCGTCGACGCCGTGATCGTGCCCGAGCTGCCGCTGCTGCCGTCGGGCAAACCCGACTACCCGCAGGTGCGCGCCCTTGCCGCCGGTGCCCGCCCGGCTCCACAGGCCTCGGACGTCGTCGCGCTGTACGCCGACACCCTGCATCTCGATCCGGCCGACATCGCCGACGACCACACGTTCGTCGATCTCGGCGGCAATTCACTGTCCTATGTGGCGACGTCGCTGCGCCTGGAACGGATGCTCGGACACCTGCCGAACGACTGGCCGCGCCGCCCGATCCGCGAGTTGCGCACCGCGATCGCGCCGCGGCCCCGGTGGTGGCACGCCTGGGGCGCCACGATGGAGACCAGCGTCGCTCTGCGCGCGGTGGCCATCGTGCTGGTCGTCTGCTCGCACTCCGAGCTGTTCGAGATGTGGGGCGGTGCGCACGTGCTGCTGGGCATCGCCGGGTTCAACTTCGCCCGGTTCTGCCTGACGCCACTGCCCCGGACCGAGCGCATGGCGCACCTGCGCGCCACCATCGCCTGGATCGCGCTCCCCGCGGTGGCCTGGGTCGCCCTCACCCTGTTGGTGACCGACGACTATCACCTCTCGAACCTGGTGCTGGCCAACAAGTTCCTCGGCCCGGCCGACAGCATGACCGCGGGCCGGCTCTGGTTCGTGGAGGTGCTGGTGTGGACGCTGGTCGCGCTGGCGCTGCTGTTCTGGCTGCCCGCCGTCGACAGGCTCGAACGGCGATGGCCGTTTGCGGTGGCCGGCACGTTCCTCGCGGTCGGCCTGGCGCTGCGCTACGACGTCGCCGGGCTCCACATGGGTCACGACGCCTGGTTCACGATGCTCGCCTTCTGGTTCTTCGCGGCCGGCTGGGCGGCGGGCAAGGCGAGCACGGCACTGCAGCGGGTGCTGGTCTCGGTGGTGCTGATCGTCGGCGTGCGCGGCTACTTCGACGATGCGGTGCGCGAGGTGTTGGTGACGACGGGCCTGCTCCTGCTGATCTGGCTGCCCACGGTCCGCTGCCCGGCCGTGCTGACCGCGGCGGCCGGCGCGATCGCCGAGGCATCCCTCTACACGTATCTGACGCACTTCCAGGTGTATCCGCTGTTCGGCAGCCACAAGCTCTACGGCGTGGTGGCGTCGATCGTCATCGGCATCGCGCTGACCGCGGTCGTGACGCAGCTGCGCCAGTGGCTGCGCGACCGCCGGGTCAGCCTGCGGGATCCGGCGCGGGCTCCCGCTCTGCGATGAGACCTTCCTGGACGAGCGTGGCCGCGACCGCGCCGTCCCGCCGGATCAGCGTCGCGGTGACGACGCCGCGGCCGCGGGCCGCCGCAGGCGAACGGCATTCCAGCAGATTCCACTCGTCGGCACGCAGTGCCCGGTGGAACCAGATCGACGAATCCGTGGTTCCGCTGCGGTGCGTGCGCGAACGCATCGACTGGCCGTGCACCTGCAGCGCCGGATCGATCAGGTAGACGTCGGTGACATAGGCGGCCACCAGGGTGTGCACCAGCGGGTCGTCGCCGAGATCGACGCACGCCCGCCACCAGAGTCGCCGCACGAACGCCTCACCGGTTCCGTCGTCGGCGAGCCGCAGGTCGAGCTCGTCGAGCGGCATCGACGGCGCCGGGCCCGCAGGCCCGGTGCGCGCCAGGGCGTCCGGGTCACCGGCGACATCGCGCCTGCCGTGTTCGGGGCCGGGCAGCGGTGCGGCGAAGGACACGGTGGCCGTGGTCAGCAACCGGCCCTGCTGGACGGCGTCGACCCGCCGGGACGCGGCCGTCCGCCCGTCGAACACCCGATCCACCCGGTAGTCCACCCCGTCACCGGCGTCACCGCCGCGCAGGAATTGCAGGTGCATCGCCGTCGGCGCCTTGCCGGGCTCGACGGTCCGAGCGGCCGCGGCGAGGCTCTGCGCCACCAATTGGCCGCCGTAGGCGCGTTTGCCCTCGGGGCCGCTGCCCCGGCCGCGCCAGGTGTCGGCCCCGGCGTCGGCGACATCGAGCAGATCGAGCAGCACACTCATCCGACCGTCCCCGCGGTACGCAGCGCGGCGACGCCGTCGCCGTCGATGCCCAGCCACTCGCCGAGCACCGCGGCGGTGTCGTCGCCCAGTGCCGGGGCGGGCTCCGCGCCCGGGTAGGTTCCGTCGATCGCCACCGGCAGGCCGGCGGCCAGGAAGCGCCCGATGCGTGGCTGGTCCAGTTCGGTGAACAGCGCGTTGTCGGTGACGCGTGCACTGGCCGCCGTCTCGCCGAACGTCCGATAGCGCTCCCACAGCACCGAGGTGCCCGCCAGTGCGGCGGCGATCTCGTCGCCGGTGTGGCGGGCGAACCAGCCGGCGAACAGCGCGCCGAGCGTGTCGCGGTGCAGGTAGCGCTGGCCCTCGTCGGAGAAATCCGCCTCCAGTGAACGCTCCAGCGCCGCAACGGCTTCCGTCGTCCCGGTCAGTTCGGTGAGATCGCGGAAGTGCCTGCCGGTGAGTGCGACCACCATGAACGCGGCGCCGTCGCTGCCGGTGAAGTCCTGCCCGTAGGTGCCGTAGACGGCGTTGCCGATGCGGGCCCGGGACGTGCCGGTGAGCATCGGCTCGGTGAGCAGGCCCAGGGTGCTGGCGGCGGCCAGCGCCACGTTCTCCAGTGGCACGGACACGTGCTGGCCCTCCCCGGTGGCGTCGCGATGCCGCAGCGCACCGAGCACCGCCAGGGCCGTGTACAGGCCGCAGCTGATGTCCCACGCGGGCAGCACGTGATTCACCGGCGCGGTCGCGTCGGCCGGACCGGTCGCCAGCGGGAATCCCACCCCGGCATTGACCGTGTAGTCGACCCCGGTGCCGCCGTCGGCCCGGCCGGACACCTCCGCGCAGATGACGTCGCGGCGCAGGTCGCGCAGGGTCGGATAGGAGTGCCACGCCCGGCCGGTGACATTGGTGACGAAGACGCCGCTGTCGGCGATCAACCGGGTCACCAGCTGCCTGCCCTCGGCAGAGCGCATGTCGACCGCCAGCGACCGTTTGCCCTTGTTCAGGCCCGCCCAGTAGATGCTCTCCCCCGCCTCGGTCAGCGGCCAGCGGCGGTAGTCGGCCGCCCCGCCGACGGGGTCGACACGCACGACCTCGGCACCGAGCTGGGCCAGCGTCATCCCCGCCAGGGGCACCGCCACGAAGCTGGAGATCTCCACCACCCGCACCCCGGCCAGCGGCCGGGTCGGATCGAAACGTGCTGGCGTCAAATGAGTTCGATGGCTTCGGCGATGGACGGCAGCACCCGGCTGGGCCGGAACGGATACCGGTCCACGTCGTCGATCGTCGTCGAACCGGTGAGCACCAGGATGGTCTCCAGGCCGGCTTCGATCCCGGCGACCACGTCGGTGTCCATCCGATCGCCGACCATCACGGTGCTCTCCGAGTGCGCCTCGATCTGGTTGAGCGCGCTGCGGAACATCATCGGGTTCGGCTTACCCACGAAGTACGGCTCCCTGCCGGTGGCCTTGGTGATCATCGCCGCCACCGAGCCGGTCGCGGGCAACGGCCCCTCGGCCGACGGGCCGCTGACGTCGGGA
>Ga0247757_10001276_pt1 | contig 17364 bp, 20 predicted proteins | sample UWRJL126311R4_FD_180929 | JGI IMG/M metagenome (GOLD analysis project Ga0247757, IMG submission 180929) | Plant litter microbial communities from Arlington Agricultural Research Station in Wisconsin, United States - UWRJ-L126-311R-4 | ecosystem: Environmental > Terrestrial > Plant litter >... | reverse complement strand
GGGAGGGGGAGAATAACAACCATGGCTTTTCTAATGAAACGAGATAATGAAGAAGAGGGAGAAGAGAAAGAAGATGGTAATTAAGTTAAATAAAACTACAGTTATAGCGCGTACCATGCAACGCTCAGTGTTTTGCATTCGTAATGAAATCAGGATTGGGCCTCCAGAGGTAGTAGCAAGCTCATCCTTTCGATGTCCTCCCCGAAACCCCCGGCATGAGCTCATATCGTTCGTTTCAGTATACGCCTTCCGATGCACCGTCCGTAAGATACATTGATCCGGTCTGGAACGAAAGAAGGCATTGAAGAAAAGAAGCGCATGCGCACCGACGCTGAGGTCTGATGCGTCCACTGGACAGCGACCCTACACCATCTGCTCGCCTGCATGATGGCCACCCACCGGTCTCCGATCAATCGAGTGGCCGTGGCCGTGGCCATGGTTGTGGGCGTGGGCGTCAACAACACCGCCGTGGGTACCCCGTCCGTTGGCAGCGCCATGGGCAGCAGCAGACGAACCAGCGGCTTGCGCCATGGTGCCGCGCGGTCCGTCGGCCGCATCGAACGGGGCGCCGCTCCAAGCGGAGGCGTCGTGCTCGCCCCAACCGGCCTTGCGCGTCCACACGGCGTCGTGGAAGCCGTCGAAGGTGGCGGGGCCTGCGCCGTAGACGAAGGGCGCGTGGCGGACAAGAGGGGTGTGGTTGACTGGGGTGGGGTCGTCAGCACGGGGCAGCTAGGAAAGAAAGGGGACACGCAAGGGAAAACGTACAGCGGAAGTCCCAGACGGAGGCGTAGACCATGCGATAGGCGCTAAAGGCCATGATAGTGCCTATTACGGCGCCGGCGAGGATATCGTACCTATTTTCCTGTTAGGTCCATGCGGTTTCATACTTCAACCGGGATGGAGACTATACGAACCAGTTGTGGAATTCATCAATGGTTCTGGTAAGGTCGTTAGCATTGCATTCAATCATAGAGATATGTTGTTGACGTACAAAGCACCTCCAATGAGACAGGCACCGAGGATGGGGGCGTAGATGGCCACAAGCTTCCACATAGCCGGGTGGTGGTTGGAAAAGACCTTGAGCTTCGCATTCAGGTATAGGTACAAGAATACAAAGCCTGCAAAGGCAGCCGTGGTGTGGCCCGAGGGCATGGACTCAAGACTATCGTCAATCTGGTCCGGATTGCCCGTGCAGACGGAACGGTCAAACATGATTTGGCGGTAGCCATTGGCGACGTTACCATGAGGTACCATTTCTGCGGGGATAACAGGTTTGCACACAGCGAGGAAATGAGGGCGCAGACCTGAGGGAGCATTAGTCACAGGCGAGGCGCGGCGAGGCGGAAGTAGAACGTACCTCCAATGAGCCATTTGATGAATACCTGGAAGACGGCAGCAGTGATGAGGGAGTAAAGGAGGCCAATGACGGCATTGTTGACATCCCAAAAGCTCCTGACACGGATCTGGCAGATGAGGAATACTGCAATGGGAATCAGGGCAGCCATCAGAGCTGCAGCCCAGATGGGGACGATCTCATTGCGTAGGGGGTATGCAAACTCGGGATAGACGATATCGCCATCTGAAGAGAAGACAACTATTGCATGGTGAGCCTGGCTTCACTGGACGTGAACCACAAGGGGCAGGCCTACTGGGGAAACTGCGCGAGGGGGCAGGCTTTGCCATGTAGACACCCAGGCCAATGGCGCCCATGACAGCCATGGTAACGATGTCCAGGACGGTGGCCTTGAACCACTGGCCAAAGGTAGGGCGCGTGTTCCATGCCGTGGCTCCTCCTCGAGCTGAGGCAGCACCGTTGCCATGGTGGCGGGCGAAGATGGAGGGCTTCTTCTCGTGGGGACCATTTGCAGGTGCTGTGGCCGTAGCCGTGTTGCTGTCCACGGGGGCGGGACGTCGGTTGAAGAAGCGCATCGTGGGGCTGAGGTGGGAGGGTGGAATGGGAACGGGGAGTGGAGGCTGGCCAAAGGACGTAGCTATATAGGACAGCCAGACAACGAGGTTCCCTTTTAGTCTCTGTCCCTTTGGGCAACGACATCATGGCGCCGTGGGCGGCCCATTCACTGCGGAATGCGCTGCATCGCGTGCAAGGCTGGCAGCCGCAAACAGGCTGGCATCCTTGCACAGTAGCAGGGCGCACGAGCCTGTGACGCGGTGGTGATGCTGCAGAGGCCGTGCAACGAGCGGTGATCGCCACACGGCCGCTCGATGGGCCACAGGCTGGATGGGCCAAAAGCTTGACTGCGTGGGCGACGAAGCTTGTCTGGCGCCCGTTCGGGACCCAAGTGCCGTGGCCGTGCCGTGGCCGTGCCGTGCCCCCGTGCCCCCGTGACCCCCCCCCGTATCCCCTCTCTTGCTTCAAACAAGCTCCGCTAGTATTGTACCAGCACCGTCATCATGCGCCGCCCATGATGAAGGCAGGGCTCCAGTACTCGTTCTCGCCCACCTGTGTGTCCACCCACACCAGGCTGTCGGCCATCAGGTCCTCGATCACGGCGTGGGCGCGCGGTCGCTCCCACCCCAGGTTCAGCTGCAGCATGCTAATCGTCACGTAGCCCAGCACCTGCGCGGCCTCGAGCACAGTGCTCTGGTCCGTGTTGAGCTCCTTGGGCACGCTGCGAATCAGCGAGCGATGGCCAATCTTCATTATGCTGAAGCACGACCCCAGCGGCGCGAGCGAGTCGACGGCCCGCTTGATGTCGTCGTCGCTGACCTGCATGCCACCGCCCACGCTGCCTGCCCGTCCCGCTGAGATCCTCGCCCGCACGTCGTCGACCGACATGAGCCCGCCGTTCTCGGCCCGCGTGGCCCGGCACTCTTCGACGATGAGCACCCCGAGGTTGAAGTAGAAGTCGTTGACGCTGCCGCCCAGCAGCTGCGCCCAGATGCTGCCGCCGTCGGCCTCGCGCTGGTACGACGATGCCAGGAAGTCGATGTTGAGCGCCGAGCACATGCGTGCAAACTCAGCCCGGAACTCGGGGTTGGCCCGGATGTCTTTGGCGTGTGTGAGGGCAAAGTTGTGCACCAGCGACTGGAACACGGCGAGCTGGGCCTGCAGCGTTTCCGCATTGCGGTTGCGGAGCGCGGCACCGTGGGCCGAGTAGTGGTGTGTCTGCAGCCGCGAGCTGGTTAGCGACGAGAGGCCGGGCGTGCGGCGGCGTTCCATCGCGCGCGTGCGTGTGTTTGTGGGTGGGCGGGTGAGTGGGTGTGCAGAGTCGTCGAGTTGGGGAGAGAGAGGTTCTTGTAAATACGAGCACCCAGGCAGTGACCGCATGTGTGTGTATGTACATCCGCCGCCGCCCGCCGCCAATCGGACCCATCGTCGGAACCGTCTCACCTACATCCCACGTCGAGAGCACGGTACCTTGAACCGATAGCATCTAGCGGGCGGATCGCCGCAAAAGGCCCGCAATCCAAGATGCAGGCCGTGGCAAGCAATACCATGGCAACGTGCTGCTTGCTCCATACATTCGCTGTGTGCTGTTAGCCCTTCATCATTCACTCCCCTCCTCTCTGACTCGGCTGCCACGCCGGCACCCTCTGCACATGTTGCTGCCCCTCCGCACGCGCGCGGACCCTCCTCCCAACATTCTCCGCCACACCACCTTCGAGGCGCTTTTCCACGTCTCCCACATGCATCCCGCCGCCCAGACCCACTGTGTCTTGCTGCTGGACCTCCCCCCCTCTGCTTTGGCCGGCATCGACCTGCTATCCTTCACTGCTGCCCCCCGCTTCAAGGGCATCAAGAACCTACCGCCCGGTCTGCATTTTGTCTTTGCTTCTGCCAACTCATCCCTAGCCGTGCGCCATGGCGCCTGGTTCTACGTTTCTCCGGGCTCCGGTCCGCCCCAGGTCTTCATCAAGAAATGGCATGCTCAGGATGAGCTTCTGATCGCCGAAACCTCACAGACCGACGTCTTCCGATGGAGAGCAAACCTGGGTGCAATATGGAACGACGCCCTCTCTCCCTATCGCCAGTCAATCCGGTCTGCCAATGCCGACGGTGACGACGACGCGGTAGAAGAATCCACAGACTGGTCCCAGCTCACCTCACACATTTCACCAACCCTTTTATCACGCATCACGGGCTTGAACCCCGACCACTGGACCTTGTCCTCCACCTCCTCGACTGCCGAAGACGTGGAAATCATCCCTGGTCTAGAGTCTAACACGGGCGCTTTGCCTGCTGAGAAGGAGCTTCATTTCTTCCCCGTGCAACTGAAACAGACGTGGAGAGCGGGTGCTACAGGGCGAGAGCGCACCGAGGCTGCACAGGACCGATCATGGGCCCTGGGAGACCTGATTGAGAAGCATGGTCTTAGCGGTAACGCGCGCACTCGCAGTTTAGAGCTTCTCGGCGAGCTGCAGTTCTGTTTCTTGATGGTGCTGACGCTGAACAACAGCTCCTGCCTGGAGCAGTGGAAGAGGCTGCTCGGCTTGCTCTTGACGTGCCGCACGGCAATCAAAGAGCGTTCTCAGCTCTTTCTCGAATTCTTGAAGACGCTGCGACTGCAGCTGAGCCATTGCGGAGACACGGAGGCAAGTATGTTTGATTGGAATGACCAGGGTGGTGATTTCCTGAAACCTCTCCTTAAAAGGTTTCGGCAGAGCCTCAGCGAACTCGACTACAATCGCAAAAGTCACCTTGTGGAAGAATTCGAACAGCTCGAGGATTTTTTGCGGCGAGAATTCGACTGGCAATTGGACGATTCATACGTGAAGCACGGTATCCTTCAACTCGAGGATGGAGAGCAGGTTGACATGGACGTGAATGGAGGCGACGCAGACGACGAAACCGGCGAATATGCCCCAACCATTGTCGACTTGACTCCATCGCAGCTGGAGGAGTTGAACAAGACCCGTGTCAGCAGCCCCAACGGCAGGCCGACCCACGATTCCGAGGACGAGACCGATCTGGTTGAGATGGACACCCGGTATTGATCCTTCGACGGTCTGTGCATTCCCGGTGACCCGCATCCAGCTAGCTCGTCTACAGGCGACACTAGCTTCAGCCTTAGCCAGCCCTTCGAGTCTTGTTGGGATATTCTCTTTCTCCTGGACGTGTTACCGGTGAAGCGCTCTGTGAATTTCCTGGACTGAGAAAAGAACGTGAGCCGGAACCAAGCGGGCACAAAAAGGCTGGACTCGGGTCCAACGAAGACTGCATTGGCCAGCACAGTCCCGGTCGGAGAACCGCCACGTGTTTCAAAAATAGCAAACCGCGACCTGCAAGGAACAACCAATGATGCATTCCGGCGCCAAGCATGTGCAAGCTGTCCCCCCTTGTGGCGCCTGCTCCAGGCGGCCAGCTGTGTCGATTCGAGACTGGATCAGCAGCAATGTGCCTTGGAACTGTATTGAGACCGTTCAGATTCTTGGCCGTGGCGAATGTGGGCTGGAAGGGCGCCGTGTTCAATGCGAAGTGTATTTCTTGGTCAATTCACGATACGAGCCTGTGCATAGAATACGAGATGTAGCAGCAGTTGGACTCTGGCGTTAAGCGTAAATAGGAAATTACACGCTTGCATCGCTACAGCTTGCACCGCCGTTAAGCCGCTCTGGTGGCTAGCATCTTTTCACAATCTCTTCCGGCTTGTGTAGCTGAGGCTTGGGGCGAGCTTCAGTGGCCACAGCGATCGCCTACGTGACAATTTTGCGAGGGTATGATTGGAGACGAAGCCTCAGCTGAGCGGATGGCGCTCGCGAACGCGGGGGGGTAAGATTGGAGTGGGCCCTGTGGTGGCCGCACAGTAGGCTGTGCGTTGCTTGCTTCCATCCCTTGGCCCCAGGCTGTGTACCGCCCCTTCGATAAAGGCAACGGCTCCTCTGGTCCTTGTGCACCTGGTCCAATTGCTCCAGATTTCACTCTCGGTCGCTTTCAGCCTTTCTTGCTTGACATCGCTCGACGTACTTTGCGACATACCTATACTGTACAACGCTCATTTTTGCGAATCAGTCACGTTACCGTCATCATAATGGAGAAACAAGGTGGTGAGTTTTGTTTCTAACGTCTTCAAACCTACGCATGCCATGATGATCGCATTTCTTTCACGATCGAGTCACTCGAAAGAACTGTACTCTGCTTGCGCTTTTTTCTTCGATTCTTTTTGAGAAAACCATCAGTGGCTAACCCGCACATGAAGTCCCCATGAACCAATTTCCCCAGTCTCCGGACATGGCCCACGCCCAGCAACCTCCTACATACCAGGATCCCAATCAGCAGGCGCACTTCCAGCAAGCACAGATGTACCAACAGCCTCAGCAGTATGCCGGGTCGCCGCCCCCTCAGCAGCCGTACCAAGGCACCATGATGCCCCAGTCCACTGGACACATGCAGCACCCCCAGAACCCTGGCATGCCGCCCCAGCAGCCCTCCGGCACCGTCTACCAGACCGCTACTCCGATCGCGAACCTGAACAGATCCCCGGCACCAGCTGACTGCCCTGCCTGCGGCCAGAGGGCCATGACCAACGTCCTGTACGAGACGGGCAACACCACCCAGTAAGTCGCCTGCCGGCGTGCTGCAAGGAATCCTCGCTGACCGAACTCAGTGCCTGGGCTTTCGCCCTATGCTGCTTGATTTGCTTGGGCTGCATTCCCTACATGATGAACTCGATGAAGGATGTGCAACACAAGTGCGGACGTTGCGGTGTCCTGCTTGCCACCTGGCACCGCAGCGGCACCACCGAGGTGCACATCCACTCCTAAGCTTACCATCTTCCACATCTCACCACCAAACACGCATTCCCAATACTACTATCATCATCATTATTGTTCTATGGGGAGATGGGCGGTCATTGATACCACTGGGCAAGAAGGGCGTTCAAGAATCTGTCTTTCACACTGTGATTTTTGTTTTCGGTTTCCAGTTCCATCTTGTTACCCATCATCGCTTTAGTTGCCGAAAATGGTCAATGAACGGTGGGGGGGAGGGGGGGCAACCTAGGTCATCTTCCCATGTTCTCACACCACCTGCATAAGTCTTCAAATAATTTCATTTGTATAGCCCCAAGAGGTTGTCATCCGTTGTACCTTGATTTCAGAAATGCATACATGTTAGGTAATTACATTCCGTCACGCCGTCATTGCAGCGTGAGAATTTTAATTGTTTTTTTTTATTTTTATTTTTTTTAAACCTCGTGAAACGGTGTGGCTGGCTAGGAGAAGTGTTTCGGATAAAAAAGGGGGAAGGGGGGAAAGTCCCTGCGAGCACAAAATAAACATGTAGAGTAGGTTGAGAGGCTGCAAACCTTGGGGCCGTAACTCTCTAGTGTCGCGTTCGAGCTTGCCTTTGCTCCGCACCGTTGCACGTTCCATACTCCTAAATTCAGGCCTTTTCTAGTGTCTCCTTGCCGTCGTTCGCGTGTGATGTAAACATGGGTTTACTGAATGTATCCAACGGGATAGCAGACCGCATGTCACTCCAAATGAGGTGCCTCGAGCTGGCAGTAAGCGAACCAATGTACATGTGTATTAGGGGCGATGACATTAAATGGTAGTTCCGGTGCCCTAGATGGGGCTGCATCTACGCCGGCCAGACGAATTAAAGGTTGACAGCACAGTACTGAGCATGCCGTGAGGTTGCAGTAGACAAGCTCCCCAGTCCTCCTCGAGCGTGCGTTCTTGACGCAGACACTCAATGAGAAAAGCTATGCCGCGGAAAGTTTCAAAGTTGCGTCGATGCCGGCATGTTTGGTGTTGCAATCAGAGAGTCGTTCGACAAAGTTGTTGGATTTCGCATCTAACCCACGATCAGTCAGTAAGAAATAGGATACTACAACCACGAGGGAATAAAAGAGAGAAATGATAGCACGACTACTGATCATGAGATTTATAATACAATAAAATTCCCCTCAGAGTGAACCAATCTCCGCTACGTTTTTTTTTCTCCTACGGCTGCTGTCTGGTGTTACAACATCGAGAATAACGTTCGCATCGCCTTTGTGATTCCATAGGATCAACGTCGGAGAATGCCCGCCAAGTATCGATGAGAATTTCCCAGAAGTCGCGGAGAACGAGAGCGGATAGACGGCTCTAGAGGCTACGGTATGCTAAAGAAGTTGTTGGTCCTGGTAAGTCTGTGTCTACCAAAGAATTGCTCAAGGTAGACTAGAGCAATTGCCGACAGCACCACAAAGGGTACACTGTATCTATGATCGTATCGCCAAATACCTCGCTCAAATCCACCTCTACAACTGCTCAACGAAAGGGGCGTCGGCAAATAATCCACCTTCATCCTGGGAAGTAGAGTGAGTAAGCATGCAGAGGGCATGGATGGTTAAGTGTATGTTTATTACGAGGCAAAATAGGGTCAATTCACTTTGAACCCCTGTACCTTGGACTTACGTTGATGTTTCGCATCAGCTGTCGGTGCTCTTCATATGAAGAATAGTTGCCACCCAGAATGCACTCGAGGATACTGTTTCCAGTAATTGTCTTGTGGCGAATAGCACTCATTCGCTCCAGCAACACCCGATGAGCTTCGGAAAAGCATTTGAATATGTCTTTGACCTTGTGGGAACCACCGGACACGTTGTTATCGAACCTGTTGGGATCCTGGATAGATAGGCGATTCGGAAGTTCTTTCCGGCCATCGATACCAATTTCTTCCTAATATATGTTAGACAGGCGTCTAAAATTGCATTGCAACTTACCTTAAGAAGGATAGCTGGTGGATCCATTACGATTCTTCGATGACGAAGATCAAACTTGTTCCCGTAATAATCAAGAAATCGAAGGAAGATCTCCCCCAGATTCTCGCCCGTAGAGTTATGTTGATAAAAGCTCACGACGAGGCAGATGATGCTGAACCCACCGAGTCCCCCATGTTGCACTTCGTTCATATCTCTTCGCATGAGCAAGAACTGTTTGACCAGAGCAACTAAATAATGCATATTGGGAAACTTTGAGGTCCATTCACGCAACGTGACTTGAGCAGCCTCTCCGCTCAAATTCTCAAAAGATATGTCGACTGGGAGGCCAGTTGGCTTGTCTATCCATTTTATGATAGGAACTTTGGCTTTTGCGATGACAACGAATGAATCACAAAGTCGTTGCTTTTGGAATTTCTTTGCCAGTGCCACCATCTGAGACTTGCCTGGTATCGCTGACGCCTGATCACCGCTGCGAAAGGACTCGGAGGCCCATACGAGATCCATATCAGCAGTGGGTAAGTTGAGACCAGCGGGAAATGACCCGAAACAGGACACACTGCCACGTCGATCCAGAAATTTTTTGCCAATGACTTGTTGCACCCTCTGCACCAGTTCATGACGAATACGCTTCTCGTGCTCTAGAGGTCGGACGTATTCATAAAAGTCTAATATCTCCTGGTGGAGCCTACAGCAATCAGTTGATGATTCCAAGGTCCATGAAAACTACTTACCATTCAAAGGGATCACTTTCGAAAGCTTCATACGTGCCCGCCCAAGGTGCAGTATTAATGTAAGGCAGAGGTTGCCAGCTCTCATAGAACACACCTATCTCATGGGCATGTCCACGTTTCAAAGCTTTACCCGGATGAGCAGGTCGATCTGGTATCCCTGAATAAAGGGGTCGATCTGGCAGACCAGCAATTTCAGCATTTCGTTTTGCCGGTGGATTGGTAGAGGCAAGGGCTCCAGAAGCGACCACCTCATTCAGCGAGCCCTGGAATGGTTCGATATCAAGCGCTTCGTCATCATCACCAAACGATATAAAATCATCGTTGGACGTGACAGCATTGGACACCTCACCCCGTTCGATAGCATCGTTCTTCGCTTTGCGAATGAGTTTGACAATATCACGCTTCGGACCGGCCGTAGTCTCCGACGGGGGCAAGACAGTATAGGGATCTGGATTGGACCACTTGGGCACGGAATTGCCATCTGCCTGGTTGGCTGACTGCTTGCGGGCAAGTTTACGCTTTCGCACATCGTCGTCAGTGTCAGTAGAAGTATCCATATCTGATTCTTCATCATTGGACAATTCATCTAGGTCGCGGAATTTGCTCGAATTCTCTGATACACCGAGAACTTGCTCGGTACGATAATCACGAGACTGAAGCAAGGCGCGAGAGTGAGCCGCTCTGCTATAAGCAGGTTTCGAAAAACCCCTAGCGCGTTGGCCGCCAGCATAGTCGCGAGAGCCGGCTGAGGCGCCGCCATGATTGCGGTTGCGGTTGCGATTTTGAAAGTTGTTCTGAGGGCGTCGCGCGTTACGTTCACTGCTCGGCCCAGCTGGCGGAAACCGGGGCCCTTGATGGCTGCTCGAGAAGGTGAACTCTGCCTGCCTTGGGGGGTTGCTGCCGTTGTGATAGCCATTGCGCGGTCCGGCATTGGGTCGATAGGAATCGCCACCGTTCGCGAATGTCGTGCGCTCTGTGAGAGAGCGCCCATTACGCCGTGGCAGTGGCGCATTGCGTGGACGGTACGAGTCTCCCATGGCGCTGGCACGGGCGTGTCGTGTGTAGGTGTGGGCGTGTGTTTGAAGTGGGCGGGCGAAGATGCTGCCTGACGATTTTCTACCCGTCGCTCGCCAAGCCACTAGCGGCCAGAGTCACCCAAAGTTGATTTATTGTTGCACTACGCAATTCATTGTTGGCTGGTGGCCAGCCCGCAGACTAAGGAAGACGGCATGGTGATATTCGAAATTCCAAGTTCCAAAACTGCTGCCGCAAAAATCAGAGCCCTAAACAGGGGCTTTATAATACATAGCTACATGTACACAAAAGTTATAGCCTGCTGAACGACGACAGCAGAGGAGAGGAGAGAGGTGCGTCTACACACCCTGGGTGTCCCTCGCTCACCCGTCAAGCGAGGGCAGCATTGTCTCAGAAGCCCCCGAGGCGATTGCGCCATACCAACAGTCGGATCAGAACCTAAACGCCATCTATATGCTGCTAGAGAGCAAACCATCGCCAGCCAGATGTGAATTATGTTTTACTTTTCTTCTTTGGTCCACTTCGGCTTGAATCCCTCCCTCAATTCTTGATCTCTTTCTGCCATCTGCTTGTAGCCCTGTACCTCGCGCTCGATGCGCTCCCTAGCTCTCAGTATTTTGCTCTGGAGGTAGAAACTGCCGCCCTTCTTGGGATCGTTCAAGTCGAACAACCGCTTGAATCGCTCTGTGACAAACTCCAAGTCGATCTGACCCATTTTAGATGGTCCAACGTTCAAAATCTTGCATGCCTCATCCATGGTGATGTTTGAAGCGGCGAAAGAGCTACCTCCGCTCTTCTGATTCGCGGCTGCGTACTTTTGCGATGCTGCGGCTTGTCGATACGACTCGGTGACGGCGCGGCCTATTATACGGGCGCCAGAAAAGACGACTTGGGTTATTATGCGGTGGGCCTAAGACAGTTAGAGGACTAGGAATCGATAGAGATGTAGTGAAGCGTGCCATTGCTGGAGCAGCGCGCGTCGAGACGACAGCAATCAAGTGGCTGTAGGATAGGCAAAGCTCAACAGCCGCAGCAGTGTGTACGTCGAGTGCTGGACCCGGAGGATGATGGATAGTGTTGGACAACGGAAAATTGTACGTAGAGAATCGACTGCTCTTGAGGTTTTCGGCACTTGTCCGAGGACCCCCGAACCCTCAGGCTTGCACGTGATGAGCCTCCGGAACCAATCATGCGAGGAGCGCATTATCCTGTCCGTAACGGCTTGCTGCTGCTGCTTGTATAGAAGACACAGTGCAAAAAGTCAATCAACAGACGCCGCTGGGGGCATCAGTGCTCTCTATATCGGTGAATTCGGGCTAAAATCAATCGGAGGAGGTATGTTGGCTGCTTAGATGCTTGGATGCTCCAAGTGCTCACGAGAAGCGTCGGCCCGCTGGACTCATTCATATGCGCCAGAGCTCCACTTTGTTTCTGCCTGCAGACTTCCTCCTTCAAAGTTGTGTCGCATATTGCTAGTGCTCAGCGCACCGTGACTTTATTACTTTGACCGGCACAGAATCTAGAAAACGCTCACCTTGCTCGGCCTCGCAAGCGCTGGCTATGACGCAGCAGCTTCCCTCCATGCATGGCAGCATTTGGCAAGTCGCGCGCCCGAACACCATCTACTACGACTCCTAGAATGCTAACAAGATACCAGACACCCCGTGGCTAGAACACATGTCTGCCCCAACACGATCCGCAAACGATGCGTCCCCGCAACCCACGGCGGACCCGAATCCCCCGACCTATGCTGCCTTCTCGCCATCCACGTTAGGCCAGGCTACACCACAGACCAAACTTCGGTCGGCCATCCTTGTGCACCAGAAGAGTCCGCTGCTCGCTGCCACACCGCCGCAGATTACCCGAGTACTAGCCTATTCACATCCATTCTTGTTGCCGCTTAACAAGTTCGTGGGACTGCTGACATGGACCACTGGCGATCCCTGGGAAAGTTTTCTCCTCGTGGCTGGCTTCTGGGCTCTTGTTCTCTATGGTGATGCCATTACGCGGTATGCAGGACCGATCATAGTGGTCTTGGGGTTGATCTTTGGAATGTACGCTCGAAGATATTCGCCGCTATCTTCTACTTCGTTCACAGGTGAGAAGGGGCAAAAAGGACACGGGCGGGCTGAATCAGAAAGCAACATCAAGCATCATAAGAGCTTAGAAGAGATCGTAGACAGCCTTAAACTGTTTACCTCGCGCTGTAACATACTCCTCGACCCGTTCCTTCGATTGACCGATTTTCTCTCTACTCAAAGGACGGCGACTTCAGCTACCACTAGGCCGGCGCTTACCCTTTTATTTGTTCGCATCCTCTTCGTTCTTCCGATATGGATTGTTTTGACTCTACCGCCTTTCTACATTCTAACAACTAAACGAGTCGTCCTAGCTGTAGGCACCGTCGTGCTTAGTTGGCATTCGCGACCTGCAAGGGTGTCGCGTACAATACTGTGGCGATCGAGAATGGTGCGCCGGGTATGCATCTTTCTAACTGGCCTTGATTTTGGGGATTCAGAGCCGGCTACTAAGGGCAAGGACGGAGTGCCAGCGCTCCCACCCAGGAGAAAGAGCGCGCAAGAAATTGCAGCATCTCTCGCAGCAAAACGACGGCCAGACTCACCGGGTATACGGTTCACCTTTAGCATATACGAGAACCAGAGACGGTGGTTGGGGATAGGGTGGACATCGTCTATGTTAGCTTATGAACGGGCTTCATGGACGGATGAGCATTTGAATTCCATCCCATCGAAAGATCAGTTTGAACTTCCAGAAGTTGAAGGAGGGCAAGCAAGGTGGAGATGGGTGCATGGCAGCGAATGGAAAATAGAAGGTGCCGATAAAGAAGGCAAAGGAGGGAAACTAGCATCTCCCGAAGAAGCTGGGTGGGTGTACTATGACAGCAAGGTATGTCTTTGAATGGAGCAACTTGCTGGTACCAATACTAACCCAATGCCAGTGGCGAGACGGCCGAAGAGGGCAAGACGGTTGGGGCCGCTATACCCGTCGCCGGAAATGGTATCGTGATGCTGAATTAGTCGAAGTAACGCCCTCTACTGAGGTGACTCCCATCCCCACGCCGAGACTCGAGCCGATACCCGATGGTGCAGAACCATGCAGTCCGACGCCCCTCTCCAAGTCAGGCTCGAATGCCGAGACTCTAACAAGGCAAGCCTCCACGACCAGCACCGTAGCTAGCACTGAGCAGACCCTCGTAAGCAACTCGGAAAACACGCCGTCGTTGTTGTCTGATACGGATGCGGCGAGCACTAAGTCGAAGCGGGGGTGGTTCAAAAAGAAGCGTAGGAGCCGGAGCAGAGGAGGCAGTGATACAGCAGCTACTATTGCCACATCGACCAGCAGTAACTTCAGTCGGAGGAGCGACGAAGAAGATGTGCACACGCCGCTGGGGCATACATCGAGGGAAGACGAATGGAGGCTAAGCGATGACATCCGAATGCAGTTGGATATCTAGGTACCGAAGGACGTGTGGGCTCCTACAAGGCGCTCGTGGCGTCTAAAGCTGGGCAGCTGAGCAGACGGACAGCTGGAAGGAGTTAGGGTTGCACTGTGTATGTACATGTAATGACTCGGGAGAATCAACTGTTTGCGGAGATCAGCTGCGCATACCCACGGCGCCGGTGTCATGCATGCGTGCCGGTCAACGGACGCGCGCGCATGATGAAGGTTCCCTGGCGAGATGTTTTTTGTTTCACAGGGCCGGCGCCGGGCCCGGCCCAAAAATACCCCAAGCAGTGCGTGTGCAAAACGGGGCGCCGCCGTGTAGCCGCGCCCAGGGCCAATGGGAGTGCTCGGCGCACCGCACCCCCTGCAGGTACCTGGGCAAGTCTTCGCAAAGCCATGCCACCCTAGGACCTCGTTCATCCCTTGGGCCGTCTCTCTTTGTCCCCACACGCCACTCGCTCGCAAGCCCACACCCTTTCGCTCTTTGTCTGCTTGTCCTCACGCCCTATTCTTTGTCCATTATACTCCCCCCAGAGAAGGCGCCTCTTGCTATTGATTAGCAGTTGACGGACCTGCGTACAACACACCATACCCACTACTGCGAGGCACATGCCGCCGCTGTTCCCCTCGCTATCCACCTAGATTACCCCGTACATCGCACTTGCTTCCGCGTCCTGAAAGCAGCTCTCTCACAATGGCGTCCTTCGCCCGGGACACCATGTTCCCTCGAGAGGAGGAGAGCCTCCAAGACAAGCTATTCAAGCTCATGGCGGATCCCTTCGGCACCCAGGTACACTCACCACTGCTGCCCTTGCGCTGGAGCGCATCTGACAAGCCTAGGTTGCTACAGACTCCATTGTTGTCGCCGTAGGTACCTCTCTATGCATCACTGCCGCCATCTTCCTCGCCTTTTGCATCCTACGGCCATGGAACGAGGTAGTTTATGCTCCCCGACTTCGCCATGCCGACGAAAAGCACCGTCCGCCACCCATGGATAAGAGTCTCTTTGCCTGGTACCGACCTGTCTTCCGGACCAACGAACCTGATTACATGCACACCATTGGTATGGATGCCACCATCTTCCTCCGCGTCGCGCGCATGTGTAGAAATATGTTCATGACGCTCGCCCTATTTGGCTGCGCAATCATCATCCCTGTGAATGTCACTAAGTCGACGACATATAATGAAGAGACCAAGTCTGGCAAGAACATCATTTTCTTGATGACCCCTAGAGACCTGTTTGGGGAAGCGTACTGGGCCTTCGTTGTATGCGCCTATGTTTTCGACCTTGTCGTGTGCGGTTTCCTGTGGTGGACATACCGGGCAGTTCATCAGCTCCGGAGAAAGTATATGGAAAGCTCCGATTACCAGAACAGCCTCCATTCTCGCACTTTGATGGTTACCGATATCTCCAGGAACTTTCGCAGTGATCAGGGTATTATCGAAATCACCGATAGCCTTAAGACGACACCCGAGGTTCCCCGTGCATCCGTTGGTAGGAATGTGAAGGACATTCCAGATCTCATCGAACAGCATGAGACTGCCGTCGTCGAATTGGAACAGGTACTGGCCAAGTATCTGAAGAATCCAAACAGCCTACCTGTAGAGCGACCAATGTGCAAGCCCTCGAAGAAGGATCCCGAATACACCAACAAAGAACAGAAGGTGGACGCTATAGACTATCTGACTGCGAGAATACAACGCCTGGAAACTCAAATCAAGGAAGTCCGGGAGACGGTCGATAAGCGCGATGCGATGCCCTACGGGTTTGCCAGCTACGAGACCATTGAGTCCGCACACACTGTCGCGTTTGCCGCACGAAACAAGCATCCCAAGGGCGCAACTGTAAGGCTTGCACCTAAGCCTAAGGATATTATCTGGAAGAATTTAGTCCTGAATGCGAAAACGCGCAGATGGAGACGTTTCATTAATAGGCTTTGGGTTATTCTGCTCACTGCACTATATTTCATCCCTAACGCGCTGATTGCCGTGTTCCTCGCCCAGCTCAACAATATTGCTCTGCTCTGGCCAGAATTCGGCGTCGAGATGAGGAAAAACCCTAAGACTTGGGCGCTCGTGCAAGGTATTGCTGCGCCTGCTCTCACTTCGCTATTCTATTATTTTCTTCCCATCATCTTCCGTCGGCTGTCAGTAAAAGCTGGTGATATTTCGAAGACGTCGCGTGAACGTCATGTCATATCCGGTTTATTCTCCTTTTTTGTATTCAACAATCTGTTCGTCTTCTCCCTGTTTGCTGCTGTTTTTAACTTAGTGGTTGCCACTGTCAATCTCGCAAAGCAAGGCGGCCACAAATGGTACGAGGTGATTGAAGATATTCACCCTTTCCAGAACATCATGGTTGCCCTTTGCAACATCTCACCCTTCTGGGTTACTTGGCTTGTACAGCGTAATTTAGGTGCCGCTATCGATTTGTCTCAGGCCGTCAACCTTGGGTGGGGATCTTTCTCCCGCAAATTTTTGAACCCAACGCCTCGCGAGCTCATTCAGCGTACAGCTCCTCCGCCGTTTGACTATGCCAGCTACTACAACTACTTCTTGTTCTATTCGACAGTGGCGCTGTGTTTTGGTGCTTTGCAACCAATAACCTTGGTAGTCACCGCCTTCTATTTCAGCATCGACTCATCAATGAAGAAGTACCTTCTCCTGTATGTGCATTCCTACTTCTCACCATTGACGTCAACTAACAGTACAGGTACGTCTTTTGTACTAAGAACGAGTCGGGGGGGCTTTATTGGCGTGCCACTTTCAACCGTCTTTTAACAGGCACATTACTCTCTAATTGTATCATTGCTCTCATGGTTGGCGCCCGAGGCTCTGACAAGAAAATGATGCTAGGTGCTATGGCGCCCCTACCACTCATACTCCTTGGTTTCAAATTCTACTGCAAGAATACGTTTGACAGCGCTATCAAGTACTACACCAAAGGTGAAACGCCAAAAGGTGTTGAGGCACACCCGCCCATCGATAAGGAGTCGCGAAGGCGCGATCGTGTTGCTGTTCGCTTCGGACACCCAGCCCTGTACCAAAAGCTCACCGTACCGATGGTGCACGAGAAGAGCAAGCACTTGCTCGCGGACGTGTATCGTGGTCGTTTGGATGGAGATCTTGGAGGCACTGCTGGGTACAGCGATGTGTATTCCATGAAGAGAATGAGCAAAGACACTCCTGGAAAGGCAGCCGATGTGACTGGACCTTTCGAATTTGTTTCTGAAAACAATATGGACTTCGAGAACTTCAAAGATCGGCCCGAGTTTAGTGACGAGGCTGGAGGTGAGGGATCGATCTATGGACACAACAGTCGACCAGGAACGCCTTCCTCGGTCATGGGCGGTGAGCGTGGACGCTCGAGCTCCCGTAACTCGGATCGCACTGTCTCCGAAGAAACGGGAATGTCGTATCCTGCGGGATACCATACGACGCCTTCTAATTTGCGAGAGTATAGT
>Ga0247757_10001275_pt1 | contig 17375 bp, 13 predicted proteins | sample UWRJL126311R4_FD_180929 | JGI IMG/M metagenome (GOLD analysis project Ga0247757, IMG submission 180929) | Plant litter microbial communities from Arlington Agricultural Research Station in Wisconsin, United States - UWRJ-L126-311R-4 | ecosystem: Environmental > Terrestrial > Plant litter >... | reverse complement strand
GGAGCATATGATTGTTTCTTGATAAAATCTGAAATACGAAAAGTCAGGTTGATCCTCGGGCCAACCGGTTTGGCCGTTTTGGGTACATGGTGTTCGTAGAAATATTGCATCTTCTCTCCCATTAATAGAAAACTTCCATGTGTCAGGGGGATATCGGCCTGCAGCGATCTGTCACCAGGATATTTTCTATGTCTCACTTTAAACACCCGTGTTTCTCCAAAAGTAACGGATGCAATAGGATGATGTTGCCCATCGGCGGGTAAGGTATCGGAATGCCAGGCTACCGAATCGTTGCCGTCGCGGTAATAATTCAACAATACACGGTTAAACTGCACACCACATTGTGCTTCTACTTTTGTTTTGATCTGCAGCAATAAAGGCGTCCATGCATGTCCACGTTCTCCGCCATAATAAGCGGTGAGTCTTGGGTCTAAGACAACCTTATCATACATCGGCCGCCTGCGCTGGATCCAGGGGGAACAGGTGAGTAATTCGTGGTAATAATCATCTGATTCGGGTTTGGAGAAAAACTGCTCCCACAGGATCATACCGGCATCGGGCAGGTCGAAATCCCTGCGGTATTTTTTGCCGGCATCGAATAATGCCGTTTCACTGAACAGGCTCAATCCCCCTTTCATGGCATAAAATTAGCAATAAATAGCAGTAAAATGCTAAATATTTTAGTAATCTTGTGGTGGATTCCTTAGAAAGTACCCTATGTTATCAGCAAAAGCAGATATGATCAGGCGGCTGCGTGCGGATATATTGATCCGCCAGGGCCTGCAGAAAATACCTGGCAACCCTGCCATGGATATGGGACTGGGTGCGATCAACCGTGCGTTTCCTGGTAACCAGTTCCCGCTGGCAGCTGTGCATGAATTTGTATGCACCAATGCTGAGAACAAAACTGCCAGCGCGGGTTTTATCGCAGCGCTTGTTTCATCGCTGATGAAACAGGGCAAGCCTTGTTTATGGGTTTCCACCAACCGGCATTTCTTCCCACCGGCACTCACTGCTTTTGGCATTGATCCTTCCCGGATCGTTTTTATGGACCTGGTAAGAGACAAAGAAATATTATGGGTGATGGAAGAAGCGCTGAAATGCGATAGCCTCTGCGCAGTGATAGCCGATATACGCAACCTCGATTTTACTGCTTCACGCCGGTTGCAATTAGCCGTTGAACAAAGCAAAACAACTGGTTTTATCCTGCGCCAAACCAATCACCTGAACACCACAGCCTGTGTTTCGCGCTGGCGGATATCGCCGGTGGCGAGTTATCTGCGCACCGGTATGCCCGGCATCGGTTACCCGAGATGGCATATCGAGTTGCTGAAGATCAGGAATGGCCAACCCGGTCATTGGACCCTCGAATGGAGAAACAGGAAATTCAAAGAAATAGCCATTGATCATCCTATGCTGGAAGCAGCAAGAAAAATTGTGTGATGCAGAAAAGATATGTGACGATATGGTTCCGCTATTTAAAAACAGACTGGGTTACGATCCGGAATAAATCCCTTGCTGAAAAACCACTGGTATTGACTGTGATGGATCATGGCCGCAAAATGATCACAGCCGTGAACCCGCCTGCACATAAAGCAGGACTTTCTCCCGGTATGGTGGTTGCCGATGCAAGGGTATTGGTGCGTGGTATCGAAGTAATGGATGAAGAACCGGGTATTGCGGAGAAAGTACTTACCCGTTTAGCGCATTGGTGTATCCGCTTCTCTCCGAACACCATGCTCGATCTGCCTGATGGCATTATTCTCGAGGCAACGGGGTGTACGCATTTATGGGGTGGTGAAGAAAAATACATCAAGGATATTGTGCAGCGTTTGCATGGTTTTGGTTTCCAGGTCCGTGCTGTAATTGCGGATACGATCGGTACTGCATGGGCCATTACCCGTTTTACCAAAGCACAATTAATTGTTCCGAAAGGAGAAACAATGAGCGCTTTGCTGCAACTCCCGCCCGCCGCACTTCGCCTGGATCCTTATACTGTAGAACAACTGGAAAAACTGGGATTACGCGAGATCAAAAGTTTTATAGGGATGCCACGCTCGTCTTTGCAGCGCCGTTTTGGAGAAGACTGCATCAGGAAAATCAATTATGCGCTGGGGCATGAAGAAGAGATCCGCACAAGCATTCATCCACCCGAACCATGGCAGGAAAGATTGCCCTGTCTCGAACCGATCGTAACAGCGGAAGGTGTAAGCATTGCACTCGAAAAATTATTACAGGTGATCTGTTGCCGTTTGCGTGCGGAAGACAAAGGTTTGCGTGCTGCTGTTTTAAAGGGCTATAGAACAGATGGCAAAACAGTTTCCTTACAGATCGGTACCAACCAGCCTTCGCATAATGAAACACACCTGCACAAACTCTTTGCACTGAAATTCGAAAGTCTTGAACCAGCGCCAGGCATTGAACTTTTTACACTGGAAGCACAAAAAGTGCAGGAAGCACCAGCGCAGCAAACAACGATCTGGGGTGGCAGTGCCGGCAGCCAGGATAAACACGTTTCCGAATTACTCGATCGTTTTACCACACGTTTTGGAGAACAGCATATACACCGTTACCTGCCTGATGAACATCATTGGCCCGAACGTTCGGTAAAACAGGCGCATTCGTTAAATGAACAAACACGAACACCCTGGCCCGCCACACGTCCACGCCCATTGCAATTGGTTGCGGAACCCGAACTGATAGATGTTACCGCTCCCATTCCTGATTATCCGCCTATGTCTTTCCGCCATAAAAACAAACTGCACAAGATCATCAAAGCAGATGGCCCCGAACGCATCGAACAGGAATGGTGGCTCAGCGAAGGCGAACACCGTGATTATTATTATGTAGAAGATGAAGAAGGCGCCCGTTACTGGCTTTTCCGCTCAGGCCACTACAATACACAGGTAAAGACTAGATGGTTTCTGCATGGGTATTTTGTGTAGCGAAGAGTGCGCGTGTGCAGAGGCTTATTTGAAAATTTGAAAATGTGATAATTTGAAAATTTGAAAATGAAAGACATCATCCATTAGCACATTTTCAAATTATCCATCATCACATTTTCAAATTTTCAAATTATCAAATTTTCAAATTTTCAAATCATCAAATTATCAAATTGCGAAATGCTTACAAATGCCCTACACCGAACTACAAGTCACCAGCAATTTCTCCTTTCTCCGCGGGGCTTCGCATCCGCAGGAGTTGGTAGAGCATGCGGCAACACTTGGTTATTCCCGTATCGCTGTTACCGACCGCAATACGCTTGCCGGTATTGTTCGCGCGCATGTTGCGGCTAAAAAATCGGGTATGCGCTTGATCGTAGGCTGCCGGCTGGATTTGCAGGATGGTCCTTCCCTGCTGGCTTATCCCACCAATAGAAAAGCGTATGCTGCTTTGTGCACACTGCTTTCTACCGGCAATCTCCGTACAGAAAAAGGCAAATGCGAAATTTATAAAACGGATGTATATGCGCATGCGGCAGGAATGAAACTGGTGGTGATCCCTCCATCACAATTGAATGACTCTTTTGAATTTGATGAGGCATTCATCCAAGCACTAACAGAATACAAAGAACAATTCGGGGATGATCTGTTCATCGCCGCTACGCGTTATTACCAGGGTGATGACATCAAATACCTCTGGTGTCTCGATGAATTATCGAAAAGCCTTCGCATCCCAATGGTGGCCACGAATGATGTACACTATCATGATCATTCAAGGCGGGAGTTACAGGATATAGTTACCTGTGTGCGCGAAAAATGTACGATCCATAATGCCGGGTATAAACTACATCCTAATGCAGAACGCTATTTGAAAGAGCCAAAAGAAATGCAGCGGTTGCTCCGCCAATACCCTTATGCGATCGCCAATACACAACTGATCGCCGATGCCTGTACTTTTTCGCTGGATGAATTGGCTTATGAATTTCCTGATGAGATCGTACCCGATGGCCGCACACCGCAGGAACAATTAACCATCCTGGCATGGGAAGGTGCACATGAACGGTATGGTGAAATACTACCGGAAAAGATCATCACCAATATCAACTATGAACTCGCATTCATCGAAAGGATGAATTATGCGCCATTCTTCCTGGTGGTATATGATGTTGTACGCGAAGCGCGCGAAAGAAAGATCATTTGCCAGGGACGCGGATCGGCCGCCAATTCAACCGTATGTTATTGTATCGGGATCACGGCAGTAGATCCCACCAAACATGATCTTCTATTTGAACGGTTTATTTCCGATGCACGCAACGAACCGCCTGATATCGACGTGGATTTTGAACACGAACGCCGGGAAGAGATCATGCAATACATCTACCGGAAATATGGCCGCGACCGCGCTGGTATTGTTGCCACCGTTACACAACTACACCAGAAAGGAGCCATCAGGGATGTGGGTAAAGCAATGGGACTTTCCGTAGATACCATCAGTGCAATGGCCAATTCCGTTTGGGAGTTTACCGATGAATGGTTCGCCGGCAGAACCATCAAAGAACAGGGATTGAATACCGGCGACAGGCATTTGAAAAAAGTATTAGAACTCACCCGACAGTTTATTTCCTTCCCACGGCAACTCGGTCAGCATACCGGTGGTTTTGTGATCACCAGGGGGAAACTGCATGAACTTTGTCCTATCCTGAATGCAAGAATGGAAAACCGTACCTGTATCGAATGGAACAAAGATGATATCGATGCATTGGGGTTTTTAAAAGTGGATGTGCTGGCGCTCGGTATGCTCACCTGTATCCGCAAAGCATTTGAACTGGCCAAAAGCAGTTATGGCCTTGATCTTACATTGGCGAATGTTCCTTCTGAAGATCCGCTGGTATATGATATGATCTGTAAGGCAGATACGATCGGTGTTTTCCAGATAGAAAGCCGCGCGCAACAATCGATGCTGCCGCGTTTACGCCCACGTAATTTTTATGACCTTGTTATCGAAGTGGCTATTGTTCGCCCGGGGCCGATACAAGGGGATATGGTGCATCCTTATTTACGCAGGCGTAATGGCCAGGAAAAAATAGCCTATCCTTCTGCTGATCTCGAAGCCATTCTTCAGCGCACATTGGGCGTTCCTTTATTCCAGGACCAGGCGATGAAGATCGCGATCGTTGCGGCTGGATTCACACCTGCCGAAGCAGATGAGCTACGCCGTGCCATGGCCACATTCAAATTGCAGGGACTGGTCACCAAATTTGAAAAAAAACTGATCGATGGCATGCTGGCACGCGGTTACACCGAAGAGTATGCCCGCCGTGTCTTCCACCAGCTGGAAGGTTTTGGTTCTTATGGTTTCCCGGAAAGTCATGCTGCCAGCTTTGCACTACTGGTGTATATTTCCTGCTGGCTCAAATGTTTTTATCCTGATGTATTTGCCTGTGCATTACTGAACAGTATGCCGATGGGCTTTTACCAGCCTGCACAGATCGTCATCGACGCACAGAAACATGGCGTGGAGATACGCCCCATCGATATCAATCATTCTTACTGGGATAGTATCCTGGAAGAAAAAACAGGCAGCTACTGTGCATTACGCCTCGGTTTCCGGGAGATCAAAGGGATCAGCCAGGAGGATATCCTGTGTTTACTGGAGAACCGTACCCAACCCTTCTCCAGCATCGATGAACTGCGCCATACCGGCATACCTGCACGCACATTGGAAAAACTCGCCGATGCAGACGTGTTCCGGTCCATCGCGCTCGACAGGCGACAGGCATTATGGGAAGTATCCACCAAAGACAACCTGCAGGCATTGTTCAAAGGACAACAGGCGCCCGCTGCAAAAGATGAGCTGCAGATCGAACTGCCGTTTATGCAATTAAGTGAGCATGTGGTGGAAGATTATGCAACCACCGGTCTTTCGATCAAAGCGCATCCGGTCAGCTTTGTTCGTCCTGAACTCGATAGCCTCCGTATTACACGTACTGCTGATCTTAGCAATTGCCGCAATGGAGACCGTATCAAAGTGGCGGGGCTTGTATTGGTTCGTCAGCGTCCGGCCACAGCTAAAGGTGTTTTATTTATGACCATAGAAGACGAAACAGGCAATGCCAATGCGGTGATCTGGGAAACTAAATTCGAAGAATACCGCAGGGAGATACTGGGTTCCCGTTTGATCCTGCTGGAAGGCAAACTGCAGATTGAAGGATTGGTGATACATGTGGTAGTGGATAAATGTTACAACCTTTCTTCGCTGTTACGTAAACTCACACACAAGCCATCAACGGAACCCGCCGTGCTTACGCTTTCCCGTGCAGATGAACGAAGTATACCGGCGCATATTCAGCGTACGGAAGAGAAGAATAAGGATTCCATGTTTTATAAGGGGAGGAATTTCAAATAGCCCATAGCCAATTCCCCGATTTATCTTTTGCATTATCCTAATTTATATAAATTCACATGATCATTCCCCCGGATGACTTTGTTGATCGCTCATAAACAATAACATGAACCAGAAATTTGGAAAACTTTTCATTTTAATGCCGATCGGGCTTTGTTTCAATTCAGCAGTATTGCTAATTTCCCGTTATACCAATATGCCTGATTTTGTAAAAGGATTTTTATTGGGGATTGGTATTGCATTAATTGCCGCACCAATTTTGTTGAGAAAATTCGGATCGCCTAATATCTGACAACAGCAAATCCTATATCCCATTTTTGAAAAAAAACACGAATCAGCTATAATTATTTTTTATCGACATCTCAATTTCGTCAACGAAAATCTAAACAGTGCCTGCGGACGAGCCTCTTTGGGTGCGGTGACGAGCGTAGCGATGTCAATCAAAATCATGCGCAGCAGATTTTGATAGCGGCCAAAGGAGCTCGGTAGCAGGCACGAGGCCTAGCGGCGTTTTGGTATTCAAAGAGGTTAATAGCGCAATAGGCAACTATTAACAATCCCGTCACAAAAACCTTCCCCAAAACCCTTGGAATTCTGGCCTTGCAATACTACTTTGGTAATGCCCCAGTCGATTTAATTGGGATGAATTTGAATCGCTCAATGTCAACTCCCCCCAGACGTTAGCACAAACCATACAGCTATCCTGCTATGCAAAAATTACTATTTACCGTTGCGCTGATTGCGACAATGAGCGGTCTCTTTGGTCAAACAGAAAAACCCATCTACAAAACAGCAGCCGACAAATTCGAAACCTTCTACAATGCCGCGCAGTACGACAGCATCTTTGCGCTCTTTTCGGCCGAAACACAAAAAGCCCTGCCGCTTGACAAAACAACCGATTTTTTAAAAGGGCTTTACGCACAGGCAGGAAAGATCACGGGCAGGCAATTCTCCAGGTACCAGGCGAGCTATGCTTCCTACAAAACAAATTTTGAGAGAGCGGCATTTGTACTTTCGATTTCCGTTGACAACAATGAAAAAATTAATGGCTTATTTGTAAAACCTTATGTTGAAGAAAACCTGCCGAAAAAGGAAAGGAATACTACCAAACTCCAATTGCCTTTCAAAGAGGAATGGACGGTATTCTGGGGCGGCGATACAAAAGAACTGAATTACCATGTGGAACACATCGCACAGAAAAATGCATTTGATATTGTCATCACCAATGAAAAAGGAAAATCTTTCAGAACAGACGGCAAGACAAACGAAGACTACTATGCTTTTGGCAAAGAGCTGTATGCGCCCTGCGATGGAGAAATTGTTTTGGTGGTTGACGGCGTTAAAGACAACAAGCCCGGAGAGTTTAACCCGGTGTATGTTCCTGGAAATACAGTGATCATTAAGACTGCCAATGAGGAATACCTGTTCTTTGCGCATTTCAAACAACATACCATCAAAGTTGCTGAAGGACAGAAAGTAAAACAAGGCCAGGTATTAGGACTTTGCGGCAATTCGGGAAACTCATCCGAGCCGCATCTGCATTTCCATATTCAAAATATAGAAGACATGAATAAAGCCACAGGCGTTAAATGTTATTTTGACAGGATCATCGTGAACGGACAGCAGAAAACCGACTACTCTCCCATCAAAGGCGATAAAATAAAAAACGAACAATGATCACGCATAAAATATTTCAACGGTGAAACCGCAATGAGCATTATTGACTTTTTTCGATTCTATTCCTGTTAGCCACCAAATATGCAAATAGTCAGAACAATAAGATTAATCTGGACCTTCTATAAAAGTTTCCTTTTTTCGTCCCTTGTTATCACAGCATGGTGTGTAAGAATTTACTGGAGGAATGATTTCAGCGGTTTTTTTGGTGTATTCTGGTTAAAAATACTCAGTCTCGGGCTTAGCTACTATTTTGTCAACGACCATAAAAAACAGGAATACTATTATTACCAGAACCTGGGCGTTTCCAAAACACTGCTTTGGTCTGTTTCGCTCAGTGTTGATTTTATACTGTACCTCTTTCTTCTCATCCAGATCTATCAATTCAAATGACCCATCTGCTGGAAGCCGACAGTATCCAACTCCAATTTGGCAACAGGAAGATCCTGTCTGACATTTACCTGAAATCGGAGACCGGAAAAATCACCGGGCTGCTGGGCAGGAATGGGCAAGGTAAATCCTGCCTGATGAAGATCATTTACGGAACACTGGCCTGCGAAAAATCCGTTCGGATTGACAAGCTGTCTCAATACGAAGCATATAAACGACCGGATCTGCTGCTTTATCTTCCGCAGTTCAATTTCGTTCCGGCAGCATTGTCACTAAAAAGGATTTTCCAGGATTTCAGGCTGGATTGGGAGGCATTTGCCGAAAAGTTTCCCGAACTGGCGTCGGACTATCGATCATCTATCGGCAATCTTTCAGGCGGAGGACAAAGACTGATCGAGCTATACATCATTGCAAAATCCAACACCTGTTTTGCCCTGCTTGATGAACCTTTTACACATCTAAGCCCGCTACAGATCGACCAAGTAAAAGTGCTGTTGCTGGAAGAAAAAGCAAACAAAGGCTTCCTCATCACCGATCATATGTACCAGCAGGTACTGGAGATCTGCGATCATCTTTATGTATTGTCTGACGGAAAAACTCACCTGGCCAACGGGTTTGAGGATCTCGAACGGCTGGGATATATGAAGTGAGTTTTGGGAGTCTCTCCGTGGCCCTCTGTGTACTCCGTGCCTCCGTGTTAAAAAAGCAAAAATCTCAACACGGAGACACAGAGTACACAGAGGGCCACGGAGTTCATTCGTTCCTTCTTTCAAAAAAAAATCAAAAAATATTTTGCGCAACCAGGTAATTGCATATATATTTGCAACCATATAGTTGCATATAACTGACCCATGGAAACAAGAAGAGACATATTCCAGGCTATCGCCGACCCGACACGACGGGCTATTATCGCGCTTATCGCGGTACAGGCCATGACCCCAAATGCCCTTGCAGAACATTTTAACACCAGCCGGCAGGCGGTATCGAAACATGTGAAAGTGCTGACGGAATGTGAACTGGTAAGACAGGAACAGCAAGGCCGGGAAATTTATTATTCATTGGAACTTGACAAAATGAAAGAGATCGATAAATGGCTGACCCAGTTCAGAAAGCTCTGGGAAACGCGGTTCAATCAACTCGACAACGTATTATCAATCATGAAAAAACAGAAAAATGGAAAATAACCTGCTATTCGACTTTACAGTTGACAAACCAACTAAAACCATCGTGATCACGCGGGAATTCGCCGCTGATCTTTCACTGGTATGGGATGCTTTTACCAAACCGGAACTGCTCGACCAATGGTGGGCGCCCAAACCCTTCCTGTCTAAAAGCAAAATCATGGATTTCAAAGTGGGCGGCCGGAGATTTTATGCGATGGTGATGCCGGAAGGACAGGAGAAATGGAGCGTTCAGAAATACACTTCCATCACTCCCAAAACCAATTTCAAATTTTTCAATGCGTTCTCCGACGAAAACGAAAACCTGGAATTACCCGGTTCAGACTGGGACCTGAGCTTTAGTGAACAAAATGGTGTTACAACAGTCCGCATCACTGTTGTCAACGAATCGCTTGAACGCCTGGAAAAATTAATAGATGGTTTCAAAATGGGAATGACATCAACGCTGAACTATCTCGAAACGCTGTTGAGCAGCTTGTCAAAAGAGGGATAGAATTTAGTCTGGAGTTAGGAGTCTGGAGTCTGGAGTAAATTCTCACTATTTTTTTACTCCAGACTCCAGACTCCTAACTCCAGACTTATCTTCTTCTTCCATTAAGCCATTTCCTCACCGGTACATCGTAAAACTTCATTACGAGGTAGGCGAAAATGACGAGGAAAATAACGCCGGTAATGATGATGAAGACCAGTTCCCCTGTTGCCGGTTTTTTATTGGTAAAATAATTTCCAAAGACCCAGATGAATGCATAATGCGTCATGTATAGCGGATAGGAAATATTGCCGGAAAAGCGGCAGATCTTCTCCCATCGCTGCGAAAGAACTGATCCGGCTCCAAGCGAAACCACGAGTGGGAAAAATAAAAGCACCACCAGCAGTTCGGTTAACCAGTTCCATTTAGATCCCGGCATCAGAAAAGCCAGGGACAATAATATAGACAGGCCAATAAACCCCAACCTGTTTTTTATGATCCAGTTAGCGCGGTAAAGAAAAAGCCCCGCCAGAAACGAGTAAGCAACACGCGCACCACCATCAAAGAAATTGTCTTTTGACCAACCGCCCAACAGGTTACCCGCCCGGTAACTAACAAAGCAGATAATTACAGCAGCCAGCACAACTAATACTGCCAGGTAGCGGCGCGCAAGCCGGTAAAGAACAAAGGCGTAAAATATATTGGCAACATACTCCCAAAAAAGCGACCAGGATGGCGCATTGAGGGAAAAATTATTGAAAAACCTCTCTTTCATGATGGGCATCGGGATCAGCAACAGCGAGCTGATAAACAGCAAAGCCAGTTTGCCCGCCTCATATGCCTGGGGTAATGCAAAAGGATCTGCCAAAAGCCCCAACAATCCCAATAACGAACCCATTATCACCAAAGGATGTAACCGGATCAGCCTTGATTTGAAAAATTCTTTCACACCCATTTTCCCGATACGGTCATCGTAGGCATAGCCAATCACAAACCCCGACAAACAGAAGAAAAAATCAACAGCCAGGAAGCCGTGGCCAATAAAATTGTTGTTGGGATCAGGAAAAACCCATTCCATAAAATGAAAAATAACCACGGCCAGTGCGGCAACTCCTCTCAATCCATCGAGTATCGCAAAATGGTGTTTCGTTTTTAAAAGATCCGGGGTTAGTTTTGGTTCATGCATTCATCAACATTTAAGAGAAGCGCTAAAGGTAAGGATGAATTCAGTCTGGATTCAGCAGTCTGGAGTAATGAATAAAACCACTCCAGACTCCAGACTCCTAACTCCAGACTATCTGTCCCCCGTTTCTGTTTTTTCACGATCTTTAACCAGGCATCCCAATCTACCCATGGAAAATAAATACGCTGGCACCGGAATTCTGTATGATCTGTCCATCTTAGCTGAACTGGATGATCCCGGATACATACTGGAAATGCTTTCGATGTTCCTGAACAATTACCCGGCTGATCTTGCCGAACTATCCCGCGTGGTTGCGGAAAAAAACTGGCCGGAAGTAGAACGGAGGGCACATAAGCTCAAGGGAACCATCAGTATCCTCCAGGCAACAAGCATTTCACCGATATTAGCAGCGATGGAGGCCAACGCAAGGGAGGGGAAACAACTGGATGAAATGCCGGAACACTTACAAAATCTGAAAGCACTATTGGCCATACTGGATCAGCAGCTTGTTCAGGAACAGGAACAGATTAAAAAAGGTATGGCATAAAAAATTTAATTTTGTACTAAATCGATTTTTTGGATCTTATGAAAATACTGGTTGCAGAAGACGAACCCATGCTGCTCAAAACCATTGAGCTGAAGCTGAAAAAAGAGGGTTATGATGTTATTACCACCTCCGATGGCCGTGAAGCTATTGCCAAGATAGAAGAACTGAACCCCGACCTGGTGATATCCGATATCATGATGCCTTATGCCTCGGGATTGGAGATATTGGCGATCATCAAAAAGAAAACAGACAGACAGATACCCATCATCATGCTTTCGGCAATGGAGCAGGAAAAGGTTGTGATGGAAGCTTTTGAACTGGGTGCGGATGATTATGTGACCAAACCATTCAGCCTGAATGAACTCGTGATCAGGATCAAACGCCTGATGATGCGTTTCGGGCATCGATAACGGCAACAAGGCAAGAATAATACCTATAGCTTATCAAATACTGTAATCAGCATGTTCCTGAAGAAAAGATTGTCGCTTTTTTTGCTTTTGCTCACCGGCTTTACAGCTTCCGCACAGGAAATTGATACCACCAGTTCGGATGGTCTTCTCCAGGCCGCAAAAAAAGCCGCTTTTGACAATAAGGATTATGCGCTGGCCAAACATTATCTCCACAAAGGCCTGGCTGTAAGCCCCGACTATGCCGACCTGAAAATATTTCTTGGCAGGATACATACCTGGACAGATCAGAAAGACAGCGCCCGTTATTATTTCTCCGATGTACTGAAAGCGAAACCCGATTACGAAGATGCTTCCCTTGGTTATGCAGACCTGGAATACTGGAATGACAATTACGACAAAGCGTTGACCATTGTTGATTCGGGACTGCACTATCATGCATCTTCTGTAGACCTGCTGGTACGCAAAGCAAAGATCTATGATGCGATGCGTAAATACACGGAAGCGGATGCGGTGATCCAGCAGGTATTTACTATTGATAAAAATAATACCGAAGCCAGGTCACTCGCTTCACGGGTGAGAGAACAGAGTACAAAAAACAAGGTGGGCATCAGTTATGATTTTGTGTATTTCGACAGGCAATACAGTGATCCCTGGCACCTCAGCAGTTTTGAATACACAAGGCAAACCGGGATAGGATCGGTTACCGCAAGAATAAACTATGCCAATAGATTCCAGGAAGGACGTTTTCAGTATGAAGTAGATGCCTATCCCAGGTTATCGAAAACTTTTTATAGTTATGTGAGCGCCGGCTATTCAGAAACACCGGGGGTATTTCCCAAATGGCGTGCGGGCTTTTCATTGTATGCAAACCTGCCGAAAAGCTTTGAGGCGGATCTCGGTTTCCGTTATCTCTTTTTTTCCGGCGATCCTACCTGGGTGTATACCGGTGCTGTGGGCAAATACTATAAAAGCTGGTGGTTTAACCTTCGTGCTTATTTAACACCCGCTACCTATAGCAATGCGGTTTCAACTTCTTTTACCGGCACCGCCAGGTACTATTTTGGTACTGCTGATGACTATTTCGGTTTTTCAGCGGGTTATGGTATTTCGCCGGATGACAGGGCGAACTCTATACAGTTTGCTACCAAACAACAACTGATCGCCTATAAAGCAGGTGGATCATTCAGGAAAAAAGTTTCCAGGTTCAGTGTGATCAGCACCGATATCAATTGGATGAACCAGGAATACCTGCCCGATACCCACGGCAATCAATACCAATTCAGCATTGCATGGCTGCTAAGGTTTTAAAAAATAAAAAACAACGTCCTTTTTTCCGCATCATATTGCTGCTGGTTTTTCTTGTACCGTTATTGATGTGGCTAGCCTGGCTGTTGACACCCAAAAGAAAACTGGTTCTTGCCATCATCGACAAAACGGTGCTCACTACCAAGGGACAGGAACATATTTCGCTTAACTGGGTGTTGAATGCACAAAGATTTACCAAGAACAATAATGAACTCTATCATGAAACCGATGATTACTTCGGCTTCTTTCCCGAAAAGAATGAACATTACCGTTTAAAAGGATTGGAACGCTTTACCGACAAGCAACTGGAGCAATTAAGCGTGGATGCCGATGGCGCGTATCTTACCGACACCTATGGCATCTACAAAAACGAATGGTTTCACAGCGGCGATGCCAAAGAAAGATCAGGTATTGTATATGGCGGCATGAGCACACAGGACCTGGAGCTGCTGCGACAGTTAAAAACAAAACACAAACTGATCATTACCGAGTTCAATTGTCTTGGCTCACCTACACAGCCACTGGTACGCCAGGAATTTGAAACCCTGTTCGGCATGCGGTGGACGGGATGGATCGGTCGCTATTTCGATTCTTTTGATACCACCACCAATAAAGAACTGCCGCACTGGCTGATCAACAACTATAAAGCACAGCACAATGGGCAATGGCCATTCACAAAAAGCGGGATCGCTTTTGTGCATGCGGATGACAGGATCATGATACTGGAGAACAAAACACATCTTAACAAAGAGCTGCCGCATATTTATGCTTCCGAAAAAGGTCAATCCTATTATGGTATGGCCAAAAAAGTAAAATATTCTTTCTGGTTTGATGTAATACTCGCAGATCCTGCCATCAACGAAGTCGTATCAAGCTATGAGATCGATGTGAATGAAAATGGCAGGGATGAAATGAAGCGCAATGGTGTTCCCAATCGTTTCCCGGCTATTGTTGCACATAGCAACAAAGACTATCATTTCTATTATTTCGCCGGGGATTTTTGCGACAATCCGGTAACGCTGGGCTCCTCCTATTTCAAGAAGATACATTACCTCAAATGGTTCCTGTACAACAATAATGACCCGCAGGAAAGAAAAAGTTTTTTCTGGGAACTATACAGGCCATTGGTAACAACGATTCTGAATGAATACTATGAAAGCAGGTAACCAGGTGCTATTTAGCTGCATATTTAGCCAGCACGCTATCGGGAACCAGTTTCAGTGTCTTGAGAAACGCATCGTTCTTTTGTTTGAACAGCGTGAATGCTCCTTTTAATTGCCCTGCTTTGCCATCATCCTGTACACTATTCAGATCCATATTGTTACTGATGCTGAACAGATCGTTGCCATTGATCATGTGATCGCCCATTACAAAATCGATGATATCGGTTTTGGTCTGCATGAGCGGATAGGCATGAATATTCCGGAACTGCCGTGCAGTATCTATACCGCTACCCAACCATGCCGCCATTGACGGCAGTTTTACGCCGTGATCTTTTTGCAGCCAGGCGAGTAACGTAGGCGTGATGTCGAAATGCGTTGATACGGAAGCAAACTGATCGCGACGCGCTAATAAGGGCGAATAAATGATCAGGGGCACGTGATATCGGTCCAGCTTGGTAGTCATGGGGATCTCCGGCATCCGGTGATCACCCGTGATCACAAAAACCGTATTGGCGAATTCCGGTCTTTGCTTGTATTGATTAATAAAGGAACGGATCGCATCGTCTGCGAAAAGAATACTTGCGTACTGGTATTTGTAATTCCGATAGGAGCGTTTTCTGTCATCACTGAAATTCAACTCCTTCATCCGCTGTTCAAAACGGTCAAGATAATTTTGCTGCTCATTGATCAGGAAAGGACTATGCGTAGAAACCGTCAACACCACATTCAAATAAGGCTGCCTGGGTTGGCGGTTCACTTCAAAATAATGCCTGAACAATTCCTTATCACCGTAGCCCCATGAGACTGCACCGGAAGCTGATGGCATTTGAACATAGTTTGCAGGATAAGTTTTCTTATCATAAATAGCATCGATGCTATTGCGCTGCAGGTAAATATCCATATTGTCGAAATGCGATTCGCCGCCATAATAAAAACCAGTGGTATATCCGTTATTCTTCAAAACATTGAGCAGGGAAAGATGGCGGGGCATAGACGCACCCAACTCATTAAACCCATTCCTGCCAAACGGAAGAGAACCAAGCAGCGAAGGCAATACAGCGAAGGTGCGGCCTCCTTCACTCAGGAAATTCTGCCAGTACAGGCTTTGATCTGACAGTGAGTCGATAAAAGGCGTGAAATTGCCAAGGTAGGCGCCTTTGTTTGTAAAAGCCCGCCCCAATCCTTCTACCAACAGGATGACTATATTGGGCGCAGTGTCTGTTCGTTTAAAGAATGGCGATAGTACGTTGGCAGTACTATCAAAAGTATGCAGGAAAGGATAATTCTGCTCGTCGATATAGTGCTGCTGTACAAGCCCGCTGCTATCATTCCTCCCCGAAAAATCACCTGAATACACATCGGAATAAATATCCTTTTCTTTCGCTGATGGAAAAAAATGCTCATAGCTGGCATTAAAGAAAAAATAGGATTTATTGATCGCGAGATTATTGCTGTATTCCTGTCCCGGCATCAGTTTATTGGTTACAGTGATCATATGCGCCGCATTGGCAATGAACAGCAGCAGCAATAAACCCACCGTTATCCCATTATCCGGCTGGAATCTTTTCGGAAGAACAATGAGTGCAGTTATCACCAATCCTATCAACAGCACAAAGCCTGCTATCATCCCGATACTCACCCCCCCTGCCGCATTCACTGTTTGCATGATATCAGCCCAGGAATAAGACCAAAGATCAGCACCCAAAGGAACAAGCGTAGTGATAAAATACTGCGACAATGATACCTGTGCCAGTATCAACACCAGCGCCACCAGGATAAAAAACACATGGGCTATTTTCCTGTGAAACAGGTACAACAAAGCAAAAGGCGCTATCAGCCAGGTGCAAACCTGCGAGAAGAATGCAATATCTCTTGCAAAACCATACAGGAATACTTTTTTCAGCGATGCCGGAGCGCCATGTTTGATAAGATCATACACGATTTCAAAAATCCGCGCCAATAACATTAATCCCAACAGCACAAATGCATGCCCCATAAAATACCTGATCGAATGAAATATCCTTTGCGGGATACGCGCTAATACGGGCAAAACTTTTCTACGGAACCATGGCAGCTTTATTTCTTCTACGGGCTCTTCTGCTGCCGGAGGCGGTGTTACGACTACTGGCTGAACAACAGGTTCAGCAATAACAACAGGGGCTGCAGGAGTTTCAACCGGCACTGCCGGCGTATCTGTTTTTTTGGCAAAACCCTGCCTGGTCATTTCACCCCATGATTTTTTCTTGCGTATATAATCGATATATCCTTTGATGGCGGCCCACACAACAAATGGGTGGAAATATAAAGGTTCCGTCAGCGCAGTAAGCAGGAGTATCAGGATATCCGTTCGCCGTTTATACTGGTTATACGTGATCACCTCCATCAATATTCCAAAAGCAGAATAGAGATAACCGAAACAGATGATAAACAGCAGGAAAGTAAAGAAGAACGACCAATCCATCAATCCGAGTGTGGCGAACACAAGGAAACAAATAAATCCAAAAAACTCGATGATCGGTGCGCACATCTCGAAGAAAAACCAATATGGGTAACTCAACATTCCCAATAACCGGTATTTGGGATTAAAGAACATGATCTTGTGAAACTTTAAAGTCTCGATCGTTCCTCTTGTCCAGCGGTTTCGCTGGCGGCTAAGTATATCAAAGGAGTTCGGCGCTTCTGTCCAGCACAAAGGATCGGGGATATAG
>Ga0247757_10001274_pt1 | contig 17385 bp, 18 predicted proteins | sample UWRJL126311R4_FD_180929 | JGI IMG/M metagenome (GOLD analysis project Ga0247757, IMG submission 180929) | Plant litter microbial communities from Arlington Agricultural Research Station in Wisconsin, United States - UWRJ-L126-311R-4 | ecosystem: Environmental > Terrestrial > Plant litter >... | reverse complement strand
CTCGCGACGGTGGTCATCGTCGCGTTCTCGTCGTGGAACGCGGCGGGGTAGCCGCACCCCGCGCTCGGGGGTGAGAGATCGTCATATCACTTTCGTAGAGTGGTCTCCGGACACCCGGGGGGACATGTGACCGATCTGCTGGACCGCGCACCCGCGCACGCCGTCATGGAGAAGCTCGTGTCGCTGCGCGGCACCCCGGACCTGCGCGAGCTGCCCTTCGGCATCGTCCGGCTCTCGAAGGACGGCCTGAACTGGCTGCGCGGGGTCCGGGGCGAGCTCGACATGGCGCGTCGGCTGCAGAAGCTCGGCGACGAGTGGACCGTGCTGCACTCGATCCCGGTCGGCACCCGGAACAGCGACATCGACCACCTGGTCATCGGGCCCGCGGGCGTCTTCCCGATCAACACGAAGCGGCTCATCGACCGGCGGGTGTGGGTCGCCAGCGGGCGCCTGCTGGTGGACGGGGCGAAGCGGGACTACCTCCGCAACTCCGACTACGAGGCGGCGCGGGTCGGCCGGGTGCTGAGCGCCGCCGGGATCGTCGCGCCGGTCGTCCCCGTCATCGCGATCAGCCGCGCGAGGAGCCTCACGGTGAGCGCGGCGCCGGAATGGAACGGCCGCCGGATCCGTGTGGAGGAGGTGAGCGACGTCGCGCGCCGCCTCAAGCGCCGGCGGGCCGAGCTCTCAGCCGACGAGGTCGAGCGCAGCACGACCCTTCTGCGCGACTCGCGCACGTGGACGCCGAACGAGATCGAGCATCCCGATGTCGACGCGCTCCGTGCGGCGTACGAGCGCATCGACCGCGGCACCGACCTGTGGAACCTGTTCGTCGTCGTGACGACGCTCCTCACGATCGTCGCGGGCATCGGGGTGGGCGTGTGGCTGTGGGGTCTGCTCCACCCGTAGCCTGACGGCATGAGCGTCGATCCGCGCATCCACGAGGTCCAGACCGCGCCGGTCGACGAGGGCGCCGCCGCCGCGCTCGCGGCGCGCGGCTATGAGCTGCGCCTCGTCGACCCGGCGGATCGCGAGGCCGTCGAGCGCTACCTGCAGGCCGAGAACCGCGGCTTCCTGGGCGGCGCCCTCCCGGACCGCGCCCTCCAGGCGCACGCCGCAGAGTACACGGCGTCGCGGCGTATGAGCGCGGTCTACGACCCGGAGGGCGCCGATCCGCTGACGCCGATCGCGACCTCCGCATCCTGGATCGGGCCGCTCACGCTGCCGGGCGAACAGGAGATCGACGCCTGGGCGATCGCCGGCGTGACGACCGCGCAGACCCACCGGCGCCGCGGAATCCAGAGGCAGATCATCGAGGCGGAGCTGCGCACCGCGCATCGTCTCGGCGTGCCGATCGCGATGCTCACCGTGAGCGAGTCGTCGATCTACGGCCGATACGGGTTCGGCGTCGCCGCCCTCGCCGCCGAGTACCGGGTCGACACCCGCGATCTGCGGTGGACCGGGCCCTCCGTGGGCGGCCGTCTCGACTTCATCCCGGTCACGCGGTGGCGCGAGCAGGCGCCGGACCTGTTCGAGCAGACCCGGCTGCGGGATCCGGGCCAGGTCCAGCCCTTCGCGCTCCGCTGGGACGAGATCGCCGGCTTCGCGGCGCGCGAGGGCGACAAGTCGGGGGAGCGGTTCGCGGTCCAGTACCGTGACGATGCGGGCGTCGTGCGCGGCATGGCGATCTACACGGTCAGCGCCGACCCCGAGGTGTTCACCCGGCACCGCGTGAACGTGCTCCAGGTCATCGCCGTCTCCGACGACTCCTACGCCGCCATCTGGCGGTTCTTCGTCGAGATGGACCTCGTCGCGAGCCTCGGCTACGACCTCGGCGCCGTCGATGAGCGGCTGCCGTGGATGGTCTCCAACTTCCGGGCGGTGCAGTCGAAGCCGTTCGACATGCAGTATGTGCGCGTGCTCGACGTGCCCCGGGTGCTCGAGGCCCGCGGCTTCGAGAGCGACGGCGAGGTCGCCTTCGCCGTGACCGACGACCTCGGGATCGCGGGCGGCGCGTGGCGTCTGCGGGCGGGCCCCGACGGCGTCGTCTCGTCACTCGACGGCGCCGTCGACACCGACGAGACGGTCACCGTCGCGGAACTCTCGGCGCTCGTCGCGGGCGGGATCCCGCCGGGATCGTCGTCCGAGCTGTCGCGGCTGCTCCGCGGGAGCCGGACGCCGTGGCTCGGGTCCTGGTACTGAGCGCGCGGCGCTAGCGGCTCCGCCACGTCGCGACGACGTGGACGAGCGGCACCGCCGACGCCGCGATCAGCACCCAGCCGAGCACCTCGTCCGTCGGCCGCAGGAGCACCCCGGCGAACAGCAGCGTCGCGAAGACCACGGCGGAGACCGCCCGGCCGATGACGCGCTCGATCGAGCGGAGCCGGCGGTCGACATCGGGCGTGCGCACCGAGATCTGCCCCCGGTCGATGCGGGTGATGACCTCGTCCATGCGGCGGGGGAGCCCGGCGAGCGTCGTCGCGTACGCGAGCGCGCGTCGTCCGGTGTCGCGCACCGAATCGACGCCGCGCGGGCTGAGGATGTCGCGCGCGAAGGGATCCACGGCATCCCACATGTTGAACTCCGGATCGAGCGCGCTCGTGTCGCCCGAGACGAGCGAGATCGTCCGCAGCAGCAGGAGGAAGTTCTCCGGGAGCTGGAACGGCAGTCCGCGGATCGTCTCGCCGAACTGCCGCGCGAACGCCTCGAACTCGCGCGGATCGACGCGCTGGAGCTCGGCGATCCCCATCCCGCCGAAGCGGCCGAAGAGCGTGTCCATGGCGAGCTCGAGCTCGTCGGTGTTCGCGGTCGGCAGCAGCACATCGAGCCGTTCGAGCGCGCGGATAAGTCCGCGGCTGTCACGTCGCACGGCGGCGAGGATGAAGTCGCGCAGCCCGGCACGCAGGGAGTCGGAGATCTCGCCCATCATCCCGAAGTCGATGAAGGTGAGGCGCCAGGCGCGGGCGCCGCCGGCGACGGCCTCGCTCGGGGTCACGAAGATGTTGCCGGGATGCGGATCCGCGTGGAAGAAGCCGTGCACGAAGATCTGCTGGAACGTGACGCGCGCGAGCTCCTGGGCCACCTCCGCGGGGGCGATGCCCGCGGCCGTGAGGGCCGCGACATCCGTGACCTTGATGGCCGTGACGTCCGACAGCGTCAGGACCCGGAGAGTGGAGCGCTCCCACACGACCTCGGGGGAGCCGACGGCCGGGTCCTCGACGAAGTCCTCCGTGAACCGCACGGCGTTGGCGGCCTCGTGACGGTAGTCGATCTCCTCCCGACTCGTCGCGGCGAACTCCTCGACGAGCGCGGGGGCGTCGGCGCGCGTCGACACCAACCGGATGCGCGAGAGCCAGCGGGCGACGCGGCGCAGGGCCGCGAGGTCGACGGCCACGACCTCGTCGATCCCGGGCCGCTGCACCTTGACGACCACGTCGGTGAATCCGAGGTCGGCGGCGATCGCGGGCGTGAGGCGCGCGCGGTGGGCCTGGCCGAGGGAGGCGGCGGCGATCGGCGTCGGATCGAACGACGCGTAGGCGCGGGTCAGCGGCATGCCGAGTTCGCGCTCGGTCTGGACGCGGATCGCGTCGAACGGCTCGGGCGCGACCTCGTCCTGCAGCCCCTCCAGCTCCTTCGTGACCTCGGGCGGCAGGATGTCGAGTCGCGACGACAGGAACTGGCCGACCTTGATCATCAGCCCGCCGAGGTCGGCGGCGAGCGCGTGGAAGCGGCGCGCGATGCGCTGCAGGCGCGGCACGCGGTTGCGGGAGGCGAGGCGACGCAGTCCCACGGTGGGGAGGGCGATCTCGAACCACCAGAGCTGCGCGAGCGTCAGCGACGCGAAGCGGAGGATGCGGCGGTAGCGCGCGCGGGAGGCGGGGGACCTCGGGTTCTCCGGGAGTCGGCCGCGGGCGGGCGGCATCCGGTCAGTCCTCCGCGAGGATCGCGTGGAGCTTGCGCCGCGCCTCGTCGACGACCGCGACGGCGCGCTCGGTCTGCTGCGGGGTCGCGCCGGGGCCGAAACCGGACATGGCCTGCGCCAGCCTCGCACCGGCCCTCGGGAGCGCGAGGTCGCGGTCGGCGTCGAAGCGGCGACGGTCGCCGGTCGCGCCGGTCTCGGCCGCTCTGGCGGTGGCGGACGCTGCGCGTCCCGCGTCGGTGAGCGCGTAGACCTTCCGCTCGCCCTCCTGCACTGCCGTGACGAGCCCCTCGTCGGCGAGCAGCTGCAGCGTCGGGTAGACCTCGCCGGGCGTCGGCTTCCAGACGCCGCCGGAGCGGTCCTCGATGGCGCGGATCAGCTGGTAGCCGAGCATCGACTCGGTCGCGAGCTCGAGGAGGATCGCCTCGCGGACGTCGGGGCGCCCGTCGCGCGGCGTGAACGCCTCGCGGAGTCCCTCGACGGCGCGGTGCAGATCGAACGCGGGCAGATCGAATCCGCTGGATGACGTGCGCATGAGGCCAGGCTACGTCCGCTCGCTGAAGAGTTGTCGGGGTTGCGCGCGCCTAGTTCTCCGGCCGGTTCGCGAACCCGGCCGACCACTCCGGCAGCTGCTGCAGGGTGAAGGTGTTGCCGTCGGGATCGCGGAAGGTCACGAAGCGGCCCCACGCCAGCTCCTGCACGCCCTCCGCATCGACGCCCTTCTCCCGGAGCATCGCGAGCGCCTGGTCGGCGTCGCGGATCACCAGCTGGACGCCGCGCAGCGATCCCGGCTCGCCCTCCGTGAGCCCGCGCCCGAATGCGATCGAGCAGGCCGAGCTCGGCGGGGTCATCTGCACGAAGCGGATGTCGTCGCTCGGCGTCTGGTCGAAGTCGACCTTCCAGCCGATGCCGGCGTAGAAGTCGCGGGCCCGGTCGATGTCCGAGACCGGGACGAAGATGAGCTCGATCCGCATGTCCACCATGACGGCGTCCTTTCGTCGTTGGCGCGAACATACGGGCGACCACCGACGTCATCCGGCCGCGATGTCCTCCCGCAGTTGCGCGCGGTGGGTCATGGACCTCCTGGTCGGGGGCGTCGTCGCCTGCTGAGAGACTGGACGCGATGACGACCCCCGCCACCGCACCCGTCCGCCGCGGGGGTCTCGTCCTCCTCACCGTCGCGATCGTGTTCTCGGCCGCGAGCGTGCGCGCCCCGATCGTCGCGGTGGCGCCCGTCGCGCGGACGATCGCCCACGACCTGCAGGTCGGCGCCGGCGTCGTCGGGCTGCTGACGACGATCCCGGTGCTCGTGTTCGCGATCGCGACGCCCCTCGCCGTCTGGATCTCGCGCCGGTTCGGCGCGGAGTTCACGCTCGCGCTGTGCCTCGCCGGCATCGTCGTGTCGGTGCTCGTGCGCTCGGCGGGCGGCCTCGGCTTCGCGCTGGTCGGGACCGCGCACCTCGGCCTGTTCATCACGCTCGGCAACGTGATCATCCCGGTGATCATCGCGCACGAGTACCCGCCGCAGCGGGTCGCGACGATGACGTCGGTCTACACGGCGTCGATCAACCTCGGCACCATGACCGTCTCGGTCGCGACGGCGCCGCTCGCGCCGCACCTCGGATGGCAGGGCGCGATCGCCGTCTGGGGCGCGTTCGCGATCGTGGCCCTCGTGGTGTGGTCGGCGACACACGGCGTCCGCGCGGCGCTGCTCCCGGGACGTCCCGCCGTGACGGGGACGATCGCGACGGCGGGCAACCGTCCGCCGGCGGTCCTGCGGAATCCCGTGACGTGGTTCCTCGCGATCGCGTTCGGCGCGCAGTCGTTCGCCTACTACGCGATCAGCGCGTGGCTGCCGAGCCTGCTGGCCGACAATGGGTTCGCGATCACGGCGTCGGGCGCGATCGCCGGCATCTTCCAGGTGTTCGGGATCGCGGGGGCGCTCCTGTCGCCGCTCGTCGCCCGTCGAGCCGGCCACGTCGTCGCGGTGCTCGCGTGCGTCGCGTGCTGGGTGGTCGTGCTCGTCGGGTTCCTCGTCGACCCGGGCCTGTGGTGGCTGTGGTGCGCGATCGGCGGCCTCGGACAGGGCACCGGACTCACCATCGTCATCATGATGATCGTCGCGTTCGGCGGCGGGCGCACGGCCATCGCGTCGCGCTCGGGCGCGGTCCAGGGCGTCGGCTACATCATCGGCGCGGTCGGCCCGACCGTCATCGGCGGCGTGCACGATGCGACCGGTGCCTGGACGCTCCCGCTCGTGATCGTGCTGGTCGTTGTGGCGTGCTACGGCGTCTCGGCTTCACTCGCCGGACGCCGGCTCGCCGCGCATTCCTGACGTACGGTGGATCCGATGGCCGAATGCATCCACGGGCTCGATGAGGGCCTCTGCGACATCTGCTTCCCGCGCACCGTCGCGGCCGCTCCGAGCACCGCCTCCGCGCGATCCGCCGCGTCCCGTCCGCCGCGCAGCCCTGCCCCGAGCCGCGCGCGCACGACGTCGTCGCAGGTCGCCCCCTCGGTGCTCCTCAGCACGCAGCGCGTGTACCACGTGACGCACGTGCGCAATCTGGAGATGATCGCGATCGACGGCGCCCTCCGCGTCGACGCGACGCCCGAGGTCGACGTATCGAGCGCACTGGCCCGGGAGATGCGGCAGAGCGCCCCGCTCGCGAGCGGAGGGGTGGTCGCCGACCGCGTGCCCTTCTACCTGAGTCCCGAGGCGGAGCGCTGGCGCGAGATCCGCGACGGCGCCGCCGGCTCCCACTGGTCCGACGCGGCACGTGCCGCGAACCCGACCGAGTTCGTCGTGCTGGTCGCCGACGCCAAGGCGGCGGGGGACGACGTGGTGCTGGCCGACGGCGACGCCGCGGCGCCCGCGACCCGCTTCGCGCACGGCATGGAGCAGGGCACCCAGCTGCTGCGCCGCATCCGCTCGCTCGATCCCGCCTACGCGACCGCAGAACTGCTGGTGCCGAGTCCGTTCGCGTTCGCCGGGATCGCGCTCATCGGTGTCCCGCACGAGCCGATGCGCGACCGCGTGCGCGCGATCCTGCGCGAGGTCGGCGGGCACGCACCGAAGGTCGCGGTCTACCCGCCCTGGTTCCAGCGCGAGTAACCGGCCTCTGACGCCGCCGCGCTAGCGAGCCGGGTCGCCGTCCTGCGGGGGCTCCTCGCCGGAGGCGTCGTCGGGCAGATCGCGTCCCGCTGCCGCGTCCGTCCCGGGGTCGTCGAGGAACTTCTGCGCCGTCTCGCTCAGCGTGTTCAGCACGCCGGGCTGCTCGCCGTCGATCTCCTGCCGGTCCGCGTCGGGCGCGAGCCCGTCGGTGTCGTTCTGCTCGTCGCTCATCTTCGTATCCCCTCAGCGGACGGCGTCGCCGTCGGTCAACTCGTCGTTCGCGGTCAGTCCGAGGTCGGCGTCCGCGTCGCCCCGCTCGGGATCGTCGCCGGCCTCGTCCGGCACGAGCCCCGCCGCGGCCACGGCCTCATCGCCCGACGCGCGGTCGAGGCTGTCGATGCTGCGCTTCGCGTCCTCGAACTCGGCGCGGGCCGCGTCGTCGTGCTCGTCGGTCATCTCGTCCTCAGTTGATCGATCGACCGAAGAACGACTCGGTCGGCGGGTTGGGATTCGTATCGTCGTAGGGCGCCGGCTCGACGGGCACGGCATCGTCCATCGGCACCGTCGGCTCGTCCGGCGGCGTGGGCATCGGCTCGTCGGGAGTCGGATCCGGTTCGGGCGTGGAGGGCGCGGGCTCGACCGGGATCACCGGGTCCGGCGGGTCGATCGACGGCGCGTCCGGATCCGATCCGGCCGGATCCGCCGGTGCGCCCGTCGACGACGGGAAGTCGGGGTCGATCGACTCCGGAGCGAGTGCCGAGGGGTAGTCCTGTGCGGGGATCCGAGATCCGTCGCCCGGCAGATCCTCGTCGGGGAACTGCGAGGTGGTCGGGTCCGCGGCCATCAGCTGGCCTCCGATCCGGCGCCGTCGTCCTGCTTCTCGTCGTTGACCCGCGGGCCTCCGACGATCGCGCCGGTGTCGAGGTCGTCGCCCGACTCGAGGTCGGGGCCGACGTCCTCGGTGATGTCGTCGTGCTCCTGCGAGAAGTCGATGTCGTGCGTGCGCGGGTGCGGAATGTCGCTCATGGTGTCCCCTTTACGTGGTCTCCCACGTTCGTCCGCCGTCCGGACCCGTTCAAGCCCTGGACGGCACCGTTGCGGCAACCCTCAGGGTGGGGGAGGCTGACCCCACAGCCCGACGATCGAAGGAGATCGCATGTTCCGCAGCCCGTTCCCCGACGAGACGATCCCGGACCAGTCGGTCTTCGACTTCCTGTTCGGCGACCTGAGCGAGGCGGACGCGGCGCGCGTCGCGCTCGTCGACGGGCCGAGCGGAGCCGAGACCACGTACGGCGCCCTCCGGCAGCAGGTCCTGCTGTTCGCCGGTGCGCTCGCGGCGCGGGGGATCGCGCCGGGCGACGTCGTGGCGGTGCACTCGCCCAACGTGCCGGCCTTCGCGACGGTGTTCCACGGGACCCTGCGCGCGGGCGCTGCCGCCTCGACCGTCAACGCGCTCTACACCGCCGAGGAGATGGCGCGGCAGCTGCGCGCATCGCATTCGAAGCTCGTGTTCACGGTGAGCCCGCTGGCCGAGACGGCGCGGGCCGCGGCGGCGGAGGCCGGCCTCGCCCCCGGGAGCGTCATCGTCCTCGACGCGGAGGACGGGCTCCGGGCCATGCTGCAGGAGGGGCACGCCGCCCCCGACGTCACGATCGATCCGGCGACGCAGGTGGCCGCGATCCCGTACTCCTCGGGCACGACCGGCTTCGCCAAGGGCGTGCAGCTCAGTCACCGCAACCTCGTCGCGAACGTCGCGCAGTGCCGCAACATGCTCGACATCACGCCCGACGACCGGGTGCTCGCGTTCCTCCCGTTCTTCCACATCTACGGGATGACGGTCCTCCTCAACATCGCGCTCCAGCGCCGCGCGACCCTGGTCACGATGCCGCGGTTCGACCTCACGCAGTTCCTGCAGCTGATCCAGGACCAGCGGATCACGTTCGTCTTCATCGCCCCGCCCGTCGCGGTGGCGCTCGCGAAGCACCCGATGGTCGAGGACTTCGACCTGTCGACGGTGCGCGGCATGATGTCCGGTGCGGCGCCGCTCGACGAGGCGCTCGGCGACGCGGTCGCGGCGCGGCTCGGCATCACGATGCAGCAGGGCTACGGCATGAGCGAGCTCAGCCCGGTGTCGCACGTGATGCCCGGCCACCTGCTCGACACGCTCTCGATCGGCACAGTGGGCGTGCTGATCCCGAACCAGGAGGCGAAGATCGTCGACATCGACTCGGGCCAGGAGATCGAGAAGGATCCCAGCGGCCCGAGTGCGACGGGGGAGCTGTGGGTGCGCGGCCCGAACGTCATGCTCGGCTACCTCGACGATCCCGAGGCGACGGCGCACACGATCGACGCCGACGGATTCCTCCACACCGGCGACATCGCACTCATCAACCCCGACGACAGCTTCCAGATCGTCGACCGGCTCAAGGAGCTGATCAAGTACAAGGGCTACCAGGTCGCGCCCGCGGAGCTCGAGGCGCTGCTGCTGACGCATCCCGAGATCGACGACGCCGCCGTGGTCGCGGCGGCCGACGAGGAGTCGGGCGAGATCCCGAAGGCGTTCGTCGTGCGCCACCCGGGCTCCACGATCGACGAGGACGGCGTCATGGCGTTCGTCGCCGAGCACGTCGCGCCGCACAAGAAGGTGCGCGCGGTCGCGTTCATCGACGCGGTCCCGAAGTCGTCGTCCGGCAAGATCCTGCGGAAGGACCTCAAGGGCGCGGGGAGGCCATAGGCGGAGGGCGTTTTCCGGCCCTCGCTCCGGCGCCGACGCGCCTCCCGGGGGTGCCGGTTCAGCGTAGTTCGTCGACGCTCTCGCCCGTGACGTCGTCCGCGCGCGGATCGTGCAGCTCCATGCCGCCGACCGGCTGCCCCGCCCAGCTCTCGACGTCCCAGCCCGCGTCGGGGTCGCCCTCGAGGATCACGACGCCCGTGTTGTCGAGGCTGCTGAACGCCGCGTAGTCGGGCGGCAGGTTGGCGGCCCGCCCGGCGCACCAGACCCGGATCGCGGCGCCGTGGCTGAACGCGACGGCCGTGCCGCCCGCGTGGGCCTCGGCGATCGTCCGGATGTCGGCGTCGTACCGCGCGAAGAACGCGTGCCCGTCGGCGCCGCCCGGCATCCGCGGGTCGAGGTCGCCGACGCCCCAGGCCCAGGCGACCTCCATGTAGGCGTGGACCGCCGCGCGATCCGTGCGGTCCTCGAGGTCGCCGGCCTCGATCTCGTGGATGCCCGGCAGGACGGTCGCGGCGGGCATGCCGAGCGCGTCGGTGAGCGGCCGCGAGGTGAGCTGCGTGCGGACCAGGGCCGACGCGTACACCGCCTCGATCGTCTCGTGCTTCAAGGCGTGGGACACGGCCGCGGCCTGCTCCTCGCCGAGCGCGGTGAGGCCCGGCCCCGGGGCGGCGGTGTCGAGCGCGCCGATGACGTTCGCGGGGGTCTGGCCGTGGCGGATGAGCAGGAGTCGCATCCCGCTCAGCCTCCCACGAACGGGTGAACGGAGCGGGTCACTCCAGCTCGTGGCCGTCGCCGACCTGCGGCCGCTCCACCAGGGCGTCGGGATTCGGGGCGGACGGCGCGACGTGCGGGCGCGTCGGCATGGCCTCCATGTCGGTCGTCACGGTCGTGCCGGGCGAGATGCGGGCGCCGGGCCCGACGAGCCGCTCCCGGCGGCCGGGGGAGCTGTCGCCGCCGTTCGGGAGGCCGACGGGGTAGTCGGCCGCTTCGTCGCGGTCGTGCACGTTGAGGTGTCGTCCAGCCATCCGGGCAGGTTAGCCGCGGGGCGCGACGGCGTCGAATCGGCCGCAAGCGGCTCCCAGCGGCTTCGGAGCGTCAGACGGCGGGCGCGAGGCTGAACGTGCCGTCGACGGAGTCGATGCTCACCCAGACCTGCGTGGGCGTGCCGTCGGCCGCGACCGCCTGGCACGTGAACACCGTCCCGGGCGTGGTGCTCTCGACGACCGGCGGGCAGCTGACCGACTTGAGCAGGCCCGAGCCGACGAACTCGTGCGTCGCGCCGTCCTGGATCTGCAGGGCCAGCGTCACGCTGCGCGCCGCTCCCGAGAGGAGGAGCGAGGCGGGGAGCACGAACGCCAGGACCGCGGTGATCGCGAACAGGATGATCGCGCCCGTGCCGGGCACCCGCATCCGGCGCACGACGAGGTAGCCGAGCGGCGTGAGCAGCGCCCACCACGGGCTCGGGGCGCGGAAGCCGCGCGCGGCGAGCTGGCGGCTGTCGGACAGCGCCCACAGCAGACCGAGCAGGTACGGCACGAGCGCGACGAACGCCACGAGCGGGCTCGTGATGACGTAGAAGTAGACGTAGCCCGCGACGAGTGCCAGCACGAGCGCGATGACCGGCAGGAGGGCGAGGAGCCAGACGATGCCGGTCTGGCTGCGGGTCGGCTCCGCGGCGGAGCGGCCGCCCTCGGCCTCGATCGCCTGGCGGCGCGTGAGCGGGGCACCGCCCGTCGGGGACGCGCCCGATGCGCCGGACTCGAGCGCCGGCACGGCGGCCGGCGCGGCGACGGCCGGGATCGCCCCGGTGAGCGCTGCGGTCACCTCGACCGAGTCGAGGCCGGGCTTCGCGTTCGTGTGCTCGGTCCAGGCGACGCCGTTCCACCAGCGCACGCGGCCGACGTCGGCCGGATCCTCGTACCAGCCGGCGCCCACGACGCGGATCGCGGTGTCGGTCATGCCACCTGCCATCCTTCCGCGCCGTCTGCGCTTGCGAGTCTATGAAGCGGGTCGGGGGGGATCGCCTCCCCGTTCGGGGTGTCGATCAGTTCGCGCTGAAGACGCCCCAGTCGTCCACGTGCCAGTCGATCCAGCCGTTGAGCCGCTGGAGGCTCACCGTCACCTGGAACGCCTGCTGGTCGCCGTTCATGCGCTCCGCCTGGCACACCATGCTCTGCTGCACGAGGAGCGGCGGGACCGTGGGGCACTCGACGCGGATGCGCGCGCCGAGCGCCGAGGCGTCGGACTCCACCGCGACCTGCGCCTGCTGGGAGAACGTCGTGGGCGAGACCTGCATGACGAGGCCGGGGACGGCGAGCACGGCCGCGAGGAGGAAGCCGCCGAGCACGAGGAACGTCAGGAGGGGCCCGAAGCCCGTGCCGGTCTCGCGGACCGTGCGCATGAGCCGCGCCACGAGGTACACGAGCACGCCGAACACGGCCCAGACCCAGGTCGCCGGTCGCTCGAGGCCCTGGCGGCGCAGGAGGGAGTTGTCGATGATCGCGAGCACGAGGCCGGCGATCCAGGTGATCGCGAACATCGCGATGCCCGCGACGAGCGACTGGTCGGTGCCGCCGCCCGCGAGGAGCAGCACGAGACCGACCATGAGCATGTAGAGCGGCAGGAGGGTCATGATCCACACCGGGGCGGTGCCGAGGTGCAGATCGGACTCGAGCCGGTGGGAGCTGCGCGAGCGCAGCGGTGCCGCGTCCGGCTCCGGCAGGGGGTCGGGCACGAAGCTGGCCGTGGACGAGCTCGCGTGGGCGAACGCGGGCCGCGGGGTCGTCGGCTCGCCGAGCAGGTCGTCGAAGCGGGTGCCGAGGTCGTAGGCGGCGCCGGTGGGGGCGGCGTCGGCGAGGCCGGTGGCCGCGAGCCGCACGGCCGGCGACGGCTCGGCGACGGAGACCTGGTCGCGTTCGGGCGCCTCGAGCGAGAGCATCGGGTCGCCGAACGCGGGAGCGGTCTGCGGGGTGCCGAGGACGTCGTCCGGGTCGTCGGCGCTGCGCTCGCGCTCGCGACGGGCGCGGCGGCTCAGCTGGACGGTCTGCTCGTCGATCTCGTCGTCCGCGAGCTCCTGCTCGGGCTCGGCGTAGGCGAGGCGCGTGGCCGGGGTCTCCTGGGCGACCATCGGCTGCCGGGCGTCGGAGATGTGCTCGGTCCAGGCGTGGTTGTCCCACCAGCGCAGCTGGGGGAGTCCGAGCGGATCGGGGTACCAGCCCGCGGGAACGCGCACGTCCTCGTCAGCCACGGGGTTGCCTCCACTCGACACGCCGGGATTCGGCGTCCTCTCGGATTCTAGGGCGAAGGATGCGCGTACGATACTGGCCCGGTCCGCCCCCCTCAGGGGTACAAATCCGCGCGAAACCGCGCCATGGGACCCTGGAGCCGTGCTGATCGACGTCCTGCCGACCCCGTGGGACCCCGATGAGTTCGTGGGCGCGTTCGACGCCTGGGCGCGGGAGCGGGGCATCCGGCTCTACCCGGCGCAGGAGGAGGCGGTCCTCGAGCTCGTGCTCGACCGGCACCTCGTGCTCAGCACGCCGACCGGCACCGGCAAGTCGCTCGTCGCGGTCGCGGCGCACGCGGCGGCGCTCGCCCAGGGGCGGCGCTCCTGGTACACGGCGCCCATCAAGGCGCTCGTGAGCGAGAAGTTCTTCCAGCTCGTGGAGACGTTCGGGGCCCAGAACGTCGGGATGGTGACCGGCGACTCGTCGGTCAACCCGGACGCGCCGATCGTGTGCTGCACCGCGGAGATCCTCGCGAACCGCGCCCTGCGGCACGGCTCCGACGGCCTCGCCGACGAGACCGTCGTGATGGACGAGTTCCACTTCTACGCCGACCCGGATCGCGGATGGGCGTGGCAGGTGCCGCTGCTGCTCCTGCACCGCACGCGCTTCGTCCTCATGTCGGCGACGCTCGGCGACGTGAGCGCGATCGCCGAGGACCTCGAGCGGCGCACCGGCGTGGAGGTCGCCCAGGTGACGGGGGTGGAGCGGCCCGTGCCGCTGCGCTACCGCTACCTGACGACGCCCGTCCACGAGACGATCGACGAGCTCCTGCGCGACGGGTTGGCACCCGTGTACGTCGTGCACTTCGCGCAGGCAGCGGCGGTCGAGCGCGCTCAGGCCCTCCTCTCGGCCAAGGTCGCCAGCCGGGAGCAGCGCGACCGCATCGCCGAGGAGATCGCCGGCTTCCGCTTCTCCGCGGGCTTCGGTGCGGTGCTGTCGCGTCTCATCCGCGCGGGCGTCGGCGTGCACCACGCGGGCATGCTGCCCAAGTACCGGCGCCTCGTCGAGCAGCTCGCCCAGCGCGGGCTGCTGCGGGTGATCGCCGGGACGGACACGCTCGGCGTGGGGATCAACGTGCCGATCCGCACGGTGCTGCTCACCGGGCTGACCAAGTTCGACGGCACCCGGATGCGGCAGCTCACGGCGCGCGAGTTCCACCAGGTCGCGGGGCGGGCGGGGCGCGCCGGCTACGACACCGAGGGCGAGGTCGTCGCCGAGGCGCCCGAGCACGAGATCGAGAACGCGCTCGCCGCCGTGAAGGCGGAGGCGCGGGCCAAAGCGGGCAAGGGGAGCAAGCAGGGGCCCAAGAAGCGGGCTCCCGAGGGGTTCGTCAGCTGGGGTCCGGCGTCGTTCGAGAAGCTCGTCGCCGCCGTGCCCGAGACGCTGAGCTCCTCGATGAAGATCACCGCGGCGATGATGATCAACGTCATCGGCCGGCCGCGCGGCGACGCGTTCGAGGACGTCCGCTCCCTCGTGTTCGACAACCACGAGCCGATCGACCGCCGACGCGCTCTCGCGCGGCGCGCGATCCAGATCTACCGCACCCTGCGGACCGCGGGCGTCGTCGAGCAGCAGGGCGGGGGATTCGACGGTACGGCCGTCATCGCCCTCGCGATGGACCTCCCGGAGGATTTCGCCCTCAACCAGCCGCTCTCGCCGTTCGCGCTCGCCGCATTCGAGCTGCTCGACCCGGCCTCGCCCGAATACCCGCTCGACGTGATCTCGGTGCTCGAGGCGACACTCGACGACCCGCGCGCGATCCTGTCGCAGCAGCAGTTCCGGGCGCGCGGTGAGGCGGTCGCGGCCATGAAGGCCGAGGGCATCGAGTACGAGGAGCGCATGGAGCTGCTCGAGGAGGTGACCTGGCCGAAGCCGCTCGCCGAGCTCCTGGAGCAGTCGTTCGAGACGTTCGCCGCGAGCCAGCCCTGGGCGCGCGACTTCGCGCTGTCGCCCAAGTCCGTCGTGCGCGACCTGTGGGAGAAGGCCTTCACGTTCGCGGAGTTCGTCGCCTATTACCAGCTCGGCCGCAGCGAGGGCCTCGTGCTGCGCTACCTCTCCGACGCGTACCGGGCGGCCCGGCAGACGATCCCCGACGACGCGCGCACGCCCGAGCTGCAGGACCTCGTCGACTGGCTCGGCGAGATCGTGCGGCAGACCGACTCGTCGCTGCTGGAGGAGTGGGAGGCGCTGGCGAACCCGTCGGCCGAGGCGCCGGACGTCGTCGCGGCCGAGATCGCGCGGCCCGCGGACGTCACGACCAGCACCCGGGCGTTCGCGATCCTCGTGCGCAACGAGCTCTGGCGCCGCGTGCGCCTCGCGGCCCTGCAGCGCGACGACGAGCTCGTCGCGCTCGACCCCGACGTCGGCTGGCCGGAGGCGCTCGACAAGTACTTCGACGAGCACGACGAGATCCGGGTCGACGCCGACGCGCGCAGCGCCCGCATGGTGCAGATCGACGAGCGCCCCGACGGCGAGCCCGGCACCTGGCGCGTGCGGCAGGTGCTCGCCGACCCGGCCGGGGATCACGACTGGGGGATCACGGCGTCCGTCGACCTGGAGGCCTCGGCCGATCAGGGCGCGGCGGTGCTCCGCGTGGTCGCGGTCGACCGCCTCGACGGCTGAGCCTCCGCGAGCGGCGGGATCACAGATCCTCCTCGAGGATCCGCGGCGTCCCGAGCGCGGGGCGCGTCACACGGTGCTCGGGCTCCGGGCGGCGGTGAACGCCCACCACCCAGCCCGCGGCGAACGGGATCGACGCGAGCAGGGAGGCCGCCCCGAGGATCGCGTACGCGATCGCCGACGACGGCACCTCGTGCTCGCGGCACACCGTGCGCGCGGCCAGGCATCCGTTGACGCTGTCGATCGAGATGTCCACGACGGTGAAGCACATCACCGCGATCACGATCGCGCTCAGCGCGACGATCCCCAGCACCCGATATGAGTGCATGTCCTAACCCCCACCGCCACCGTAGGGGGACGGTCTCGGGGCACGCGATTCCCCTAACAAGGTGCCCCTCCAAGGGGTGCTCGGAGCGCCGGGACGTGGTGGAGTAGTGCCATGGTCACCACCACCGGGCCCGACGACGCGTCCGAGCTCCTGACAGGCGACGGTCCCACGAGGACCGAGACCGACTCCCTCGGTTCCATGGAGATCCCCCTCGGGGTCCTGTGGGGCATCCACACCGCGCGTGCGCTGATCAACTTCCCGATCACGCGCCGCTCGATCTCCAACTACCCGGACCTCGTCCGCGCCCTCGCGCGGGTGAAGCAGGCCGCCGCCCGCGCGAACCGCGACCTCGGCGTCCTGGAGCCGGCCAAGGCGGAGGTGATCGACGCCGTGTGCGAGCGCATCGTGCACGGCGAGCTGCACGACCAGTTCGTCGTGGGCGCGATCCAGGGCGGCGCCGGCACGAGCACCAACATGAACACCAACGAGGTCATCGCCAATGCGGGCCTGGAGGCGATGGGGCTGCCGTACGGCAGCTACGCGGCGCTGCATCCGCTCGACGACGTCAACCGCAGCCAGTCGACCAACGACGTGTATCCGACCGCGATCAAGCTCGCCATGGTGTTCGGCGTGCAGCGACTCCTCGAGGAGCACGCGAAGCTCACGGCGAGCTTCGCGGCGAAGGGCGTCGAGTTCGCGCACATCCTCAAGGTCGGTCGCACCCAGCTGCAGGACGCGGTGCCGATGACCCTCGGGCAGGAGTTCAGCGGCTTCGCCCACACGCTCCAGGAGGACTACGACCGGCTGAGCGAGTGCGTCCTGTGGCTCAACGAGATCAACCTCGGGGCGACCGCGATCGGCACCGGCATCACGGCCGACCCGCGGTACGCCGAGATCGTGCGCAAGCACCTCGAGGACGTGACCGGCATCCCGCAGGAGACCGCGCCCGACCTCATCGAGGCGACGGCCGACGCGGGCATCTTCATGACCCTGAGCGGGATCCTGAAGCGCTCCGCCGTCAAGCTCTCGAAGATCTGCAACGACCTGCGGCTGCTCTCGTCCGGACCGCAGGCGGGTCTCAACGAGATCCATCTCCCGGCGCGGCAGGCCGGCTCGAGCATCATGCCCGGCAAGGTCAACCCGGTGATCCCGGAGGTCGTGAACCAGGTCGCCTTCAGCGTCATCGGTGCGGATGCCACGGTCACCGCCGCCGCGGAGGCGGGTCAGCTGCAGCTCAACGCCTTCGAACCCGTGATCGCGCACAGCATCCTGCAGTCGCTCGCCTGGATGACGAACGCGTGCCGCACGCTGCGCGTCAACTGCATCGACGGCATCACGGCCAACACCGCCCGGCTCGCGGCCGAGGTCGAGACGAGCGTGAGCGTC
>Ga0247757_10001273_pt1 | contig 17397 bp, 16 predicted proteins | sample UWRJL126311R4_FD_180929 | JGI IMG/M metagenome (GOLD analysis project Ga0247757, IMG submission 180929) | Plant litter microbial communities from Arlington Agricultural Research Station in Wisconsin, United States - UWRJ-L126-311R-4 | ecosystem: Environmental > Terrestrial > Plant litter >... | reverse complement strand
TTCGATCCCCGGCTAGGCCCGTTGAGACGATTTTTTGCTGTTGTAAGGGGCTTCTCTGAGCACCTGAGGCGAACGCCCTCTCCGTGCAACCATAACAACTGATAAACACATTGAATGCATACACGAGGACCCTCAAAATCTGTACTTTTGCGATTGGTATCATATTAACCACACTAGATAGCCCAGTCGTCTTAATCAAGCAAACCGGCAGCCAATGCTTCCATTTCCTCGAGGGTTTGTGGCTCTTCAATATGTCTGGCGGCCATCTTTGCCTTCTTCCGCTTCTTGACCCCCTTACCCTCATCCTCAGAATCCGACTGAAACCATTTTTTAGGCTTCTTTTGCTGTGGTTCGTCCTCCTCACTGACCTCGGCATCAGCCCTGAAATTCGCCAGTGCGTCTTCTCCCATATCGGGTATCTCAACACCACCGTCTTCTCCGTCACTGGCCACGTCGTCTTCCATCCTTTCCCTCTCCTTCCGCTTCCGTAGTTTCTCCTTTCTCTTCGCCTTAGCAGCAGCCTTATCCACCACATCAGCCTGTGCAACCACCTCACGCTCAGTCTCAAGGAACTTCTGTCGTTGCTCTTCAGGAAGACCTTTAGCCCGGAAAGCATCTTCATCTTCAAGCTCGTAGATCTCGTGGGCGTTTCCGTCGTCATCGTAAACAAGCTTCTTCCCCTTGTCTTTGAGCTTGAGCAGTTTCTTCTTCGATTTAAGGAGTTTTTCGCGTCGGTTGCTATCGATAATGAGCGGCTCCGAAGCACCGGCCAGCGTAACAACTCTGCCTTTTGGTGCAGTAGCCTCATCTTCATCTTCGTCCATCTCAATATCATCGTCGGCAGGTATCCTTCTTTTCACAGCGAGGAAATCATCTTCGTCGCCATTTGCAGCCGATGTTCCACCTGTGAAATCGTTCTCGTCATCTTCATCCTCGCCGTCCTTGACGAGTTTCCTGTAATGATCTGCCAATACATCCTGGTTCTGCCGTTCGAACATGCGATCGTATTTAGTTCGCACTGGTTTCGCTTTAGATGTCGATACGCGCTCTTCCTCGTCATCGGACGACCCTGACACCTCAAGCTCCTGTCGCGATTGCTGTTTCCGCTGCTTGCCACCGTCGTCTCTCAAGAATTTGATCTTCGGTGCTCCGGAGAGACCTAAGCTTGCGGCGAACTTCTCTAGGTCATAATTTTTGATGTTGAAAATCTCCTTGTCTCTTTGGATATAAAGCGACTTAGCATATGTAATAAATGCCTTTTGTGCAAGATACTTTAGTTCCGTGTCTTTGAAACACATAAGTCCCAGTTCTTTTTCTTTTTCCTCCATCTTTTTCTGCCGCACGTTGATAATCTCAACAGGAACCTTCTTAGCTTCGAGACGTCTCAACATGCCTTCTTCTTCGCTTGGTGCTAGGAACAGGACCCCTCGTCCTTCACGGTTATAGCGCGCTGTACGTCCGACACGGTGAATGTAGGTGTCGACATCTTCAGGGCAGTCTACTTGAATCACGAAGTCGACGGCAGGAAAGTCAAGACCGCGGGCTGCTATATCCGTAGCGAACAAACAAGCAAATTTCGCAGCTGCGAATTTGGCCGTGACATCTAGTCGAGCACCCTGCTTCTGACGACCGTGTAGATGGAGGAGAGATATACCAGGCCGCATATGACGGAAGGACTCGTACACAAACCGCACCATCTTCGCCGAAGAGAAGAAACACAGGATCTTTGACTCCTTGCTCGCCCTAATGAAACTCCACAGCGTATCGAGCTTCTTCTCGATTGGGCATATGATGTAGTTCTGCTGTAGCGACTTCGGGGTCGCCGACTTGTCCTCTGCGTGCACAGAAACATATTCCGGATCCTGCAGACTCAACCGCGCGAGATCGGAAACTTTCTTGGACTGTGTCGCAGAAAACAGCAGCGTCTGGCGTTCTTGCGGCAAATACTCCAATATGGCATCGACATCCCTTTGGAAACCCATGTCAAGGATACGGTCCGCTTCGTCCAAAACCAGCATCTTGAGCCCATCCACATTGAAAGCGACCGTCTGCGACAAATGCTGCAGAATACGACCCGGCGTAGCGACGAGGATGTTCATCCTTATCAAAGCTTGCCTCTCGGCCTCCAAGCTTTTCCCTCCTATTACAAGCCCTGCTGCAAACATATGCCCATGTTTTCCAATCTTGCATAGAATATCGAAGATCTGGATGGCAAGCTCACGCGTCGGCGATATGATCAGAGCGCCCAGGCCGGCATCAGCACCGACGTGCTGCAGGCGGTACAAATTCTCCAGGACAGGCAGCAGAAAAGCAAGCGTCTTGCCGCTTCCCGTCTTCGCAGCACCCAAGATATCATGACCCTTGAGAGCCAAAGGTATGGCCTTCGCCTGGATGTCCGTCATGACCGAAAAATGCGATGACTTGAGGCCCTGCTTGGTGGCCTGCGAGAGAGGCAGGTCCGTGAAATTGCTGTACGACTGCTCCCTGGGCTCGAGCTGCGCGACGGCCTCCTCCAGTTTTTCGACGTCGACGTCGTCCCGCTTGCGCTTCTGCGCGCCGATTCGCTTCTTCGGCTTCGTGGGCCGCGTGCGACCCGTGATCCCCGGAGCGACCATGTCGGGCGCGAGTACGGCAGCCGAAGTGGGGGTGATAGGGAACTTGGTGGTGAATGGTGAAGGGCTGGACCAAAATTTCTCGAACCTCCTAGCGCTATCGATAAGCGGACAGGGCTTCTACCTCCGCAAACCCCCCATCGTGCATCCCCGTCATCTACACCCTCGCCACTCGTTACTCGCTCCCTACTACCCATATTTAAGCTCGTTCTTCTCTGATACTAGAGAGGTATACAAAGATGGCTAACAATCAGAACGAAACTGACGTCGAAGCCGAGCTTCTAGCTGCCGGCAAGGAGCTCGACAAAGTAAGTCCAACGCCTCCGCTGCTGCTGTAAACTAGCTAAAAAAAGGCCCCCCCAGGACGCCGAGATCGATCGCATTCTCAATGTGTTCAAGTACAATGCCTACGCCGTGCTGGGCCTGCAACCGGGCGTCCCCGAATCCGACATCAAGAAGGCGTACCGTTCGAAATCGCTCCTCATCCATCCCGACAAGACGTCCAACCCGGATGCGCCTGAAGCTTTCGACCGCCTCAAGAAGGCGCAGTCGACGCTCATGGATGAGAAGAAGCGCGCTGAGCTGGACGAGTACATTGCGGATGCGCGCATGCTTGTGATGCGGGAGCTCAAGCTGACCGTCGACGATGAGGAGACGCGTGGGGAGGAGTTTGCGAAGAAGTGGCGGGAGAAGACGACGTGGGTGATTATGGATGAGGAGAAGCGCAAGAAGAGGCAGGTGGAGGCGCAGTTGCGTGAGGAAGGTCGCCAGCAGCGAAAGGAAGAAGAGGAGATTGCGGAACGCAAGAGGAAGAGGGAGCATGAGGAGGCGTGGGAGAAGACAAGGGATACCCGCATCAACAGCTGGAGGGACTTCCAGAAGGGCAAAGGTCCGGAGGATGGGAAGAAGAAAAAGAAAAAGATGAAGATTATGGGTTGATGGATTGATGGATACTTGGAGAGTATGTTACATTACAGCCATGACGTTCAGATCATAGCATCTACAACGATGGCACGTTGGCGTATGTGTAGCGAGGCGTCTAGGAAAGGTATGGATACTGGCGTTCATGGCGCTATTTGCACAGACCATGCAAAGGCATTCTGGCATGCACAATCTGCAAAGGTGTGCCTTTACTTGAATACATCTTCGATACTCAACAAAATTCTTCGTATTAGTTGAAGCTTGAAACAGAAAAACGGTTGGCGCAAGCATTTACATAAGAAGCACCTAAATATGGAAAAAGGCAGCCCATCTGGTACTAACATTCACTTTCATCACCATACGAAAACATGCACGCTATCTCCATGGCTCTATGCCATTGGTTGGTCCTCAATGCTGCAAAGAGCCGTCCCCACTCTACTCAAACGCACATCTCCCTAGCAATCATTCGACTTAGCCAATTCTTCTCTTAAAGTACAAGCGGAAAGATGTCTATAAAAAGTGTTGGCTAAGCATAGAATATAGAATATACAAAGAAAGAGAGAAAAGGGGAGGGGAAGCAGAGTGGAGCACAGACTCAATCCCTTCCCCAAAGACTAGCAAGATCCTCCCGTGCGCGTGCGTGTGCACACATGCATGCCTCGTGAGAAGGAGCCGAATACATAAGCTCACCCACCCAATTGGTAAGAAGCCAACAAGAACATGCAAGAAATAAAGAACATGCCGGACTGGACCGGACCAAATCCTGTTATCGACAACGACGGCGATACTACGCAGCAGCAGCCGCCGCCGCCGCTAAGGTAATTGGGCAATGCAAAAGTCCGACCTGCATATCGATAGACAGGCAGACAGATCCCAAGCAAGTAAAAAACCACCAAACCACCTCGCCCATACTAGGTATTTGCACCAGACTGCGAGCAGACCAACGTAGTCACACCCCCACCCTTTTCAGGATGAGGGAAAAAAAGGTTACCAAGTTTTTTTTCTTTTCGACCCAGCGAAAACGAGAATGGGAAAATAGTAGTAGCAATAATAATAACAATAACAGCAACGTCTTTGTATACGACTCACTCCTTAGCACAAACCGCCCCCTCCTCCCCCCAGCCCCATCTTTCTTGAGCCAGAAAAAAAAAAGGCGTGTATCCGTCTACGGATAATTCAAGATACATGGATGCCCCCCCATCCCGCCATGGTATATAAACAAACCATACACAATGTCCTGCCCAACCCAACCCAACCCATCCTTTCTCTCCCTTTTTTATTTCATGGTGACCAAAGTCGAACCATGTAACATCATAACTAGCAAGAAAGAAAGAGAAAAAGAACAAAAACAAAAATAAAATAAAAAACTCAATGCCCAAAAAAAAGTCCATCAAATGGTATCTCTTCCCTTTGTACCCCAGTAAAAAAAATAAAAAATGCAATAACGACAGGCGCTCTCTCGAAAGATGCAAAGAGAGAAAAAGGGGGGAAGGTATAGGTGTGGGATGTGAGAAGGTGGAGTAAAAGTATGGATAAAACAAACACCGATCCGAACGAAAAATGCTACCAGACCCTTCTATCGTGTTTTCCCGAGCAACGGCGCGACAAGGCCCGGCCTTGTCAAGGAACCAGGTATGTACACTCTGCCCCCCCTCTTTCAAAATGAGGAGAGAAGGAGAGAGAGGGGGGAGAACAGAAAACGCCCCCCCTTCCCCCTCTCTCTGTTCCTTGCCCTTCCCCAACCCCCAGTAAGAGACTATTACAACAATCGTGTATTAGATTTTCGGCCGTCTATAAATAAAAAAGGGTAATCAGCATGGGTGCTGCGCGTTTTGCATCATTCCAAAACTTCGTGAATGTTCAAACGTCTTCGTTTCCCGGAGTCCTGCGCATCGGGTCGTGCATCAGCGTTCGTCAGAGACATGCGGCGTCGCGCGCGTTCTCGCTCACGCGCCCCCTCCCCAAACTCCTGCGCCAACGGCGACGCCAGAGGAGCTGGTGTGGTGCGGATGGGTGGTAGTTGTAGCCCCTCTAACCTGGGAGGCCGAGGCCCCTCGCGCTGAGCTTCGGACGTTGCCAACCCAGTCCTGGTTACCGGCTGGTAGGAAGAGGGGTACGCTCCCGGCTGGGATGGCGGCTGATAAGTCGGAAAATATCCCTGCTCGGGACCAGCCGTCGGGGAATAACCGTAGGGACTACCCCCGTACGAGCTGGAATTCACGGTCGGAAGCGACGTCCTGACCGAATTGAAATTGAAATAGGGAGACGTTGGAGCCGAACTAGCGGAAGAGGTGGGTCGAAGAGCATAGGCTCCAAACTCCCGAGATGGAGTGGCAGTGGGCGCCGACATGGTTTGGGACGAGCCGACCGGCGTAGGCGGAGCAAGTTGCTGCGTGAGAAGAGGAGGACCGGCTGATCGAGGAGGTGTGTGCACTACCAAAGTGACAAAATACAGTGAGGTTTTCGCGAGCCTAATATGAGTCTGAAGGGACTGGTAATGGCCATTCTGCAAGCGAAAATTCAAGAGAACCGGGCGATCCGTGTACCCCTGACTGACCTGATCGATGTCTTTCTCCGAAATGGATTGCATCACTGGCTGCATGGGATCCTGCCCTACTGGGGTTATCGGCGCCATGTACGTGGGCTCACGCTCGTCCCTCTCGTCGCGTAATTCGGTTCGAAGACGTTGTAGAACTTCATTCTGCCGGCTTTCAAGAAAATCCAACAGAAACTTTCCGCGAGGGTCCCCTAGAAAGGCAACCAAGTCCTGGAAGGCCTTGTTACTCTTTTGGATGACAAGATCTAAATTGAGAAAGGCTACGGGGAGCGACTGATAAGACGAGCTTGGCCTTTTGGGATATGCTACGCTGTACCCTTCGCTGTAGCTGCCGATGGATGGGGGGCCTTCCGGAGTCGTAGATATTGGCTGGTGGCGGCCACCGGTAGTTTCGTCCTCTCGAGACGAAGCTAATACACGATGCGATTCGGGCGCCCGTGGAGCCGCCACAAAAGGGGATCGCTGAGAAAAAGCTTCGGAGGTAGAGAGCGGCAATGTCCCTAACAACTGAGTAGGTGCCATTCTTGATTCCTCGCCTCTTCCAAACTCTTTGTCGTCTCTTAACCTCGGCCGCCCACGCTTCTTGTGCTGTACATCTTTGCAAGTATCCTAGATGTCACGCTTCAGGTCAGCCAAACTCACAGGCAACACTTTGGGTATGATTCCGAGGTGGGTGGACGCAAACTGACCTGTTTCCCAGCCGCCACGCATCGACCACACGGGCGCTGAACATCGCAACTAAGATGGGCTTTCTTGCAGTTGACACAGGCAGATGCTACATGGGCTTTTGTTCTCCTTGCAGGTTTGTTTTGCCTGACAGCTTGAGGAGCTATGATGGCGGTCGGCTGAACCTGGGGACCCGACGCTGCGCCTTGAGCGCCCAAGAACGGAGGAATACCGGGAGGTGGGTATCCATATACATAGGCTTGTGGAATCTGCACACTTCCATAAGGAGGATCAATGGGGCGGCCTGACTGATAGTGAGGTGGTTGAGCTCTCGGCTGAAGCTCTCCAGAGTACAGCGGGCGCGGTTGGGGATGAGGCTGCGTAGAAGTTACGGATCGAGGGTCGAGCAGTGAATGCGGTGGCGGGTGAGGGGCAAGACTCTCCAGCCTGTGTGTGTCCAACGGTGGTGGGTAAGGGTGGCCTTCGGGTTCGACAACGTGGGCTGAGCGGCGGGCGGGTGAATGGGAATCTGACATGGGAGGAGACGGATAGCTGTGTTGTTCAGACCTACCAGGGCTGAACTGCGGTGGAAATTTTACCAAACCACTTCCCGGTTCTTGATGTCGCCCGAATGGCGTGGAAGGGAGTAAAGTTGGAGGAGGTAAGGACAGACTCTGCATAGTTCGGCCAAGGCAGCGCTCAAAGGGCGCGTCTGCAGCGGGAGCACAGTGCTCAGTGTGAATGATGGGTAGATTGAAAGTCGTCGCGGTTGAGGAGCCCGCAGACGGATTCAATTGGGACGGATGGTGATATGGGTCGAACTGGAGCGGGAGCTGGGTCTGCATGTCGAGTGCGGGTGAGTTGCCGTTCAGAGAACATGGACTCGACAACATACACAAGGAAAGGGCAATATCAGGCAATGGATGAGGGATAGCAGCAAACATTTACATAGGATCCCCCTTACGGAGTATCAGAAACATCCGTCGAGGCTCGAAGTCCGGGGGCAGGGATGGAGACTGGAGGCGGAGAAGGAGAGGCGGTCGGTACCTTTTTGGAAATTTCCTGAAGCAATTCCAAGCGTCAGTCGGAGGTTTCATTCACAGCTCTCGTAAGAACGAGGAGGGAGGCTCGCGTGCTGGGCTGGCAGGGAGTGGCCAGAGCCTGTCCGCTGAGGCAGGGACGGGGAAGGCGGTCGGAAAAAGAGAGGGTGAGGATGCGGATGACGGAGCCAATGGTGCGTGCGAGCAGCACTCAACGCAAGAAGAGGCCTCTGCCTAGCTCGGTGGAGATCCTCCAGTAATAACTTGGATCGGTGCTCAAGCTTCTACTCACAGATCTCGTCGACAATCCCTGCCCCCGGGTGCAGACGATGGATGACAGCCACAACACGGGGCCGCTGAGAGCACCGGGCTATGGGAAGCTTGGGAGGGCAGGGGACGCCTGCCGCCTCGGCCACGGCATGCTGGCCTTGTTCGGCTGATGGTTCTGAGCAGAGCAGAGGACATGCCGCGTGTTCAGCGCAGCCGCGGAGGCATATACGGGGCAGCACGCAGGCACGCCGGCACACACATACACATACGCACCACACACCACACACACCCGAGCACTAGGCGCGCACGCACACGCACACCCATACACACACACGCTCGGCGGCGGCGGCGGCGTCTGGGAGAGAGAAGAACGGGCCGGCGCCTCCTCGCTGCTCGCCTCAGCTAGCGACGGCTAGCGAAGGCGCCATCGCACCCCAGAGGGCGTGTCGAGGCGACAAGGACGGCGGGGCGTCGATAATTCGCAGCGCTGCACACGGCCGCTGTGGGTAAGCGGCGCTCGGCGGATGGCCCGACAGCACTGAGTGAGCACGTCTGGCTGCAAATTGCGAAATGTGGCTCCCGGTGACAGGCCCGCGAGACTGGGCCACGCCTGTCATTTCGCGCATCCGGGGGGCCCAAGAACGGACTCTGCCCGCGCCCGCCGCCGCCTAGGCTGCCGACGCGCTCGCCGCAGGGTCTCGCCTTTGGTTGCAATCCGCCTGGTATCCAGCAGTCTGCATGCACCCACCCACGGGACGAAAGGAAGAGGGGCAAGCGGGTCTAGAGGGGGACAGAAGGGGGAAGGGAGGGGGGAGAAGAGAGGGGGGAGACGGGGGACGGGGCAACGCAACGACACAGCGTCAAGCCACTATGTTGATCGACCCGTGCTGCGGATAGGGCTTGAACCCATGATGAAGACACACAGTGCCCTCGGGGCCTGAGCTTGGCTGATTTGGAATGCACGCTCGACGAACGCCACGGGCTCTCGATAAACTTTGGACGTTTGCAGGCGCTCGACGTCTGTGATGCTGCGCGTCATAGCCTAGCGCTGGCCCTGAGGGAGGCCTGGAGGGGGGAGCCTTGATCGAGGCCTCGGATTGGGAGAGCGGCAGACAGGTGGTCAGTCAAACGGTCCCGAGCCGAGTCGGACAGTGCTGGAGTTGGAGCTGGAGCTGGAGCTGGAGGCGTACACCGTCAAACAGCGGACTCGCTGTAATCAGGCCATGTCCTCCCGTGTGGGCGCGACGCCGCAGAGCTGCTGCTTGCCTCTTCACCCTCAACCTTTAGGCGAGTGGCGGCCAATCTCGACAATAGTCCCCCGTTAGCTTTTTTTTCTCCATGGCCCACTGTGCCTGCGGGTATATCGGCCGCGTTATAGTCATGGCCATGGTTCTGGCATGCATCGCGCAGAGATGGCAATCTCGCGCAAAATGCTCCGGCCTGGTGTCTGCCACCCCGGCTGCCGTCGACGATCACCCAGAAACATCCGTTGCGGAGATTGCGAATCATGCGTCCGGGGCGCTGGACTGTGCGGCGCCGGCGCCCTGAGCCTTGCACATAAGTAATAGATACATAGCTGTGTGCTGTGTAGTGGCACTCACACAGCAACAGCCCAGACACCCTACACTGTGCAAATGCATGACGAGGTCGTCCCCATCCGCGCCTTCTTGGTCAGATGCAGGTGACGACGGGCAGCGTCCCCCAGCAAGGCGCGCGCCTCCGTACGGGCTGGCGCGAGGGCGCCCAATGGCCCACCGTCTTCGTTCTCCTCTTGTCAGCCCAGCATCGACGTGCAGGTATGACTGGATGGCCTGAACAAACGCACACGCCCAGCTCTTGCACGCGTCCACACACGGTCAGAAGCTTGAGCTCGGAATGGCGGCAGCTTGACCCTAGCGACGTCGACTGCACCCGCCGCTGAGGTTCGAGGGTGGAATAGATTGCGCGCAGTGACAAGAATAGCAGCGCAGCCCTGAAGCCTGAGGTGTGTGTGTGTGCCGTGTCCCCGTGGCCCTTTTGTGTCCACGACAGCCTGCCCCGTATATACAGACAAGGTCCACGCTGTGCGTACATATGTAGACACCATTTGGAATGTCGCCCATGGTCCCCGTCTCCGTGTTTGCGTCGTCGCCCTGCACTCCCACCGTCGTACTGCCGCTCGCTTCGGCGCCATTCGACGGCCGTTCTGGAAGCCCCAGGAGCACAAGGCACGGGCACACGCTCCCAAATAAGACAGCCAACATGGCCAAGGCCAGCACACTGCTCCGGACCTGCCATGTGTAAGCTGCGTCTCCGAGGCTTCGCTTGGCCCAAAGAGGGAGACGGTAGTGCTTAGAAAACGTGGTGAGTGCATGTGCGCGTTGCAACAGTCCGGCGCCGCGGCGAGGCCACCATGCGAGCCCTGCCGACGGAAGTTTTGGACATCGTGGAAGCCCTGCAAGCAGCAAACCCCAGGATTTTAGCCTCTTCAGCAGCGTGTGCCAAAAATGGCAGCGGGATTATCGAAAATACCGGTAACAGAAGGTCTTATGTGGTCATTTATTGGCTCATCTCTGCACGCCCTGGAAGCGAACCTGCAGAGGTCACCAGCCGACAGAGGAGCCTATGGCAACGTCGTGCGGTGTCCAACGGCCCTGCCCGGCGCCCCGTCGTCGGGAGCTGGTCTGTCTTGGGCCGGGTGCGGTGCGACGTGCAATGTGCAAACGCACGCTCGGTCGTTGCAGCGGGCGCGCCATGCTGCTGTGCGAGCAGTTCGGCTGGTGAGTGCGACTGCGGTGCCGTCGACGCCCGCCCTGCCTCTCGAATCCACGGCCCGGGATGGGTTTGGGTGATCAGGGGCGTGCAAACAGCCCACGGATTCAACCGCGATCTGCAAACATCCACGTTGCGCTCGAGCCAAACCCGGGGGGTGTATTGAAAAGCCGGCCGTCGCTTGTTCTTCCTGGTTCATGCCCAGGCGCCTTGCTCGGATGACGACTAGCATGCGGGCCGCCCACACCCATCGTGTTGGCGGATTTTCAACAAACGCGCCGTGCGGGAACCCGGTCGCCCATGTCGCCTCGGAGCTGGACGTGCATCGTAAACTTTGCACCCGTTAGCGGAAACTCTCTGAAGAACCGTGTGGGATGTGCGGGCCCAAAATTTCCGCGTCGAGGGATGCCGAGTGCAGAGGACGGGCGATGTGTCGATGGGGGGCCATGGGGACCGCAGAGATGGATCGTCCAATGCCGGACCACGACTTTCCGCCGACCGCTACGCCCTCATTAGGCAACCGATGTGCTGTATATCTCCCCTTCGTCTTCCTTTCTTTTTTCTTCTCCTCGATCCGAAATCTCGCTGCACGTCCCGTTCGGGTTCGCTTTGGCTGCATCTTGGGGGCAGCATGGCATCGTATGATGCTCATCGTGTCCACGTGACCCCAACACTGCTGGGGCCTCCCGCCAGTCCCTGCGACGGGAGCTGGGTGGATGCCTACTGCTGACAGTAACATATTGTGGCGCCTTCTCGAAGCCCGTTCAGCTTCCCTCCTGGCTGCAACAGGTAAGCTTCGCACAACCTGCTCCTTCGATTGCATACCGTGGTAAGCAAGAGCGTCGATATGCCCGGCCTATCCCAGTACATTTCCCTGTATGCATGCACATAATGCCTAGGTGCTCCGGCCGGCCACATGCCTTCTGACGATAGCGATACCGTTGGACAGCTTCAACCTGCTAAAATAAGGTTATTATCCTTCTTCCACCCACCCTCGAAGCCCACTGTTGGCCTGCCTGGGTCACGACCCTTTGTTGCCTCTCATCCCGCCGGCCAGGTAGCCTGCGACGGCAGCCAACCAACCGCCACGCCAACAGCCCACTATGCGGCTGCTTGTGGGTTCTGGTCGGTGGCGCGCCTTTTTCCCTGGCGTTCAAGAGTGAAATTCTCCTCGAGGAATGACGTGCTCTCCCACGGGCAACGTGCCTTTCGATTTGGCTAATTTAGACCCGTCGCTTACCATGGCCCCTAATGCATCTGTCCTCGGTGTTGCCGTCTTGAACAAGGGCAAGTGTACGACTGATCCATTCGGTATGCTGTCGGCAAGGAAAGCGGAGGCCAGCCGAATGAGGATTGGCACAACGCTATCGCGAGCCTATTGAGGCAATGCCCACGCCCAAACAAGGCCGCTTGGGTAGTTCGTGTCGCTCAATACGCCGTCTGCTGTCAGTGTCAACTTAATTCCATGTGGTAGCACGTCTGTTTACCACGCCTGAGTGCGATTCGTGTGGCGAGTCAATCTCTGCTCGACTACTCGTCAACCTCCATGCAAACCAATGCTGTGAACAATATTCGGGGCAGCTCAACCTGGACCTGCAATCTATCGAATCCTACTCCACATGCGTAGTGTGCCACTGCCAGTCTTGTCCGTGCCGATATGGTAGGCTGTGAGATTGCTGTTTCCCAATTGGCAAGTCATTGGTGCTGGTGCACCCCATTTGTGTGACGAGACCATCAGGCCCTGACGCGCGTGACGAGAGACTGCAGGGCGGAAAAGAGGACCGTACGCTTGCGTCCGTAAGAATGCAAACCCATGTGGGCCAGCTGAGATTGCCAGGAAGAAACACTGATCTTTGTCCTATTCTACTGTAGTCTATGTGCCGCACAGTAGTACACGGTACAGCTCGGCAAGCATCAAGGGGCCAATAAGGCTGACGTTTAAATTGAGATTCGATTTCTGCCCGATCATGGCTTGCCAGACGGGCAATTTACTCGCCAACGCCTACTACTGCACGGCTCGCCAAGCTTGTTCAATCTCAAAACTTCCTTTTCTTGGAAGGTCGTGCATTTTTTTCGCGTCGCTTCTCCTGGAGCTGGCGCTGTTTCCGGACATCGTCAACGCCCTTCAGCTCGTTCTTGGCGCCACCATCCTTGAATTTTCCAATCCGTTTTTCTTTCGCCTCCGCTACTTTCTTTTTCTGCGTGTGATAATCGTCGCGCCACCGATCCGCTTCCTTAGGTGCTTTTTCGGCCTTGTGCTTGTAGTGACGACCTGTACCCTGTGACGCCGCACGGTTCGGTTTCTCCATTTCACCGACACGTGGCAGACGGCCTACCTTGTTCGATTTGCGCCATTCGTCAAATCGCCCGCTTCGGAAGCTTGCGGCGATTTTGAGACCGCTCTCTCCAACAACCATCTTCGTTCCCTTGGATCCATCTTCGTCGTTTGCTCGAGCAACATACTTTTTAGATTTCTTATCCCAACGCACCCCTCGAGCCTTGCTGGCCTCCGCGAATCCCCTGATTTCATCATTGGTGAGATCCATTTGTGCCGCTCTAGCACTTTCAACAAAATTAGAGTTCTGCTGTGCTGTGTTGTACGATCCCGTGTGCACTCCATAGCCTCGTTCTTCGGCTACGTTGATACCTTTTGGTCGATACGACATGAAAAATTCGGAGTTTTGCCAATCTTCCTTGGCGCCTTTACCAGACACGGGTTGTGAGACGGAGATTTCCAGGTCATCTGAATCAGATCCCAAGTCCGAAATGTCAAAATCCTCCCTGTCTTCTGAGTCCGCAAGCAAATCGTCTGTTTCTCCCTGAGGCGTCGGTTCTCCGTCCAAATCATCGGACGAACCACTCTGCTGGGCCACTTGGTTCCGTTTCATCTTGTCTATCTGCTGCCTCCGTCTTTTCATGATCTCGGCTGTTTCACCGCCAGTTCCCTTGTGTCCGATTTCAAATATCGATTCTGTAGGCCGGAAAGAACTAATTCGTTCGAGCATCTTTTCCTTCTCCCGTAACACATCATGCATATTACTGCCAAAAAGCAAATGTGTGCGTGATAGGCTCCTGGATGATAGTAACTCTTTCGCACGTTTGACAGACTCATTACTTGCTGAGTTTCTTGTCCTAGTATATTGTGCTTCGCCTTTACTGGCTACAACTTGAAGGTTAATCAGGTCTTCATCGGCGTCGTGCAGCCTGTTGACGAGCTCGACCTCGGATTCCAGTTCGTCTTGTACAAGACTTCCTACAACGACATCTTGCGCGTAGTTGACTTCTTTACCGGATGTCGTTTCGGTCACAAGAGGCTTACCGAGAAACAACTGAAGATCAATCAAATAAGGGACATCGGAGTCGCGAATTAGACTGTAACTCCAACCTTTCCTTCCAGCTCTAGCAGTTCGGCCTACCCGGTGAACAAAAATTTTGGGTTGCGAAGGGAAATCGTAATTGATGACATTGGCAAGGTATGGTAAATCGAGGCCACGCGCTGCGACATCCGTGACTACAAGGACGCTCGTAAGTCCAGCCCGGAAGTCCTGAACCTGCATCTTGCGAGCAGTCTGGTCTAAATTGCCGTAAACTGGTGGTGTAAGTTGAGTGAAATTGGAATGTCTGGAGAAGGAGCTTACCGTATGAGACGGAGTATCCGGCGGCTTTTAAGAGACTAGCCAAATACTCTACTCGATGTTTGGTTGCCGCAAATACAATTGTTGAATTGGGCGTAGGGGTGTCGACTGGGTTAGAAGCTTCAGGCCCTCGCTTACGCTTCTTACCATTCACTTTGGTGTCAGGGTTCTTTGCTTTACTCGCAGCTTCCGTATCGCCTTGTGACATTTTTATGATTTTATCGAGTATATGCAATAGAGCACCATCTCTTTCGGCACTTTTCACGGTAAAAAATGCACTTTCAAGATCTGGTGAGACCTTGGAATCGTCTAGACGTATCAGTCGTGGCTCTTGAAGTCCAGCACGAGCAAACTCGACCAGCGACTTGGGAAGAGTGGCAGAGAATAGGAGCGTCTGCCTGGACATGGGCAAGGCGTGAAGAATTTCAGAGAGTTGTGCGGCGAAACCCATCTCAAACAATCGATCTGCTTCGTCGAAAACAATGTACTTGACAGAAGATAAGTCTAAGCCCATTTCTACTTTCAAATGGAGAAAACGCCCTGGTGTCGCAATAATAATATCAGGGTTCGTAGTCATGGAACTGAACTCTAGTGAAATATTAGCGTTGCGGGTGTATTAAGAAAACATGCCAGCACTTACGTTCATCGAGACTGTCACCGCCAACGAGTAGAACAGTCCGCAGGTCAGAACCGCGCCCCAAATCTTTGACCACTTTGAGGGTTTGTAAAGCCAGTTCTCTCGAAGGAGAGAGAATGATAGCACGAGCGCCAAATTTTGCTGAATGTGCCTTCAAGGTCTGAATCATGGGTATGACAAACGCAGCAGTTTTTCCTGACCCAGTACGAGCCATACCAACGACATCTTGTCCATCCAAAATGAGCGGCACCGCTTTTCTCTGTATGGGAGTCGGGACCTGGTAACCTTTTTTTGTAATCGCTTTAAGCAAGACGGCATTCAGTCCCATTACTTGAAACCCTCCACCTTTCTTGACCGTGTTTCCCTTAAGATTCGAAGCTTTTCGATTCGAGGCAGCCTGCGTTGCCGCAATGAATGCCTCGTCGTCAGATCCATCGTCAGTGCCACCTCCAAGATCCAGTCCAAAGTCTATAGCTGGCTCTTTTTCGTTTATAATGCTATCATCTCCTCCAAGTAATGCGTCGCCGATGTCATATTCGTTCTCTGAGAGCGCTGGAGAGCTCACGCGGGGAGCCATATTTGGTGGAGGATTGCGCAGTATTTCCCACATCATGAACGAAGCAATCGCGACGGACTGAAAATTTAGAGCACAGACCATCGAAATCTTGGCGTGGGAGGAGCGTGGGGCACGACGCGTCAACCCAAAGGTCGCGTCAACCCCTCAGCGCGCTCTTCCTAGTGGCATCCGTTTTACATAACCAAACACTACCAACATCCACGATGAGTATGTCAAGTGAGAGCATATATAACCAGAGCTAACTTCAGCAGATTACAACAACTACGAGACGTCGTACACTTCATACAATGCTGGTGGTGGTGGTGGTGGCGGCGGCGGCTTCATGCCAGATGGAACCCAGAACACTCCAAGCAAAGCACGAGTAAGCCACTCTACTCCCCTGATCGTATCATGTGGTAATCTTACTATGCATTCAGGACAATGGACGAGACACTCTTCGACCCGTCACTATCAAGCAAATTTTAGACGCACAGCCTGACCTACCATCAGACGATTTCAAGATTGATGAAAACAAAGTGTCACAAGTAAATCACCCTATAGAAAACTTAAGCGACTTTTTTTAACTCTAGCAGCTCACATTTATCGGTCAAATACGCAATATTGCCGCACAAACCACAAACACCACTTATCGGCTCGATGATGGGACTGGAACCATCGAAGTCAAGCAATGGAACGACGCAGAAGCAACCGAGTCAAATCCTACAAAATCGCGACTTGTTGAAGGCGCTTACTGCAGGGCTTGGGGCAAGCTGAAGAGCTTCCACGACAGGCGCCACGTCAACGCGACCATCATTCGTCCCATCGACGACATGAATGAGATACAATACCATATGTTGGAAGCAACTGCGGTGCACTTATACTTAATCCGAGGTCCCATCGGCGCTGCGAATGACGCAGGTGGTGCAGCTGCCACCCATGGTGCTACGGGCCATGCAGATGGCGGTGCCACAGCACAGAATTCGAACATAGCACATTGCAGTCGTATAGCGAAGCAAGTATACGAATGTCTTAGGTCAGAGCCTCAAGGAAATGAAGGTCTGCATTGCCAGACTATCGCAGCTAAGCTGGGTCTTGAAAATGGACAAGTGGCAGCAGCTGGTGATGAACTGATTCAAGCGGGTGCCATATATACCACCATGGATGACCTGACATGGGCTTTGCTGGATTCGGTATCATAATGAATTAGGCGCTTAATAACAGTGTGTGCTACGAACAGAATATTTTGTAACAGGGTTCGTCGTTACTATGTGGGCCAGATATGATACGCAAGCGAATAGTTTCGAGGAGTTTTGGCCTACGCACTCACTAATGTGTCTGTGCTTTTGTAGACAGAAAGAGTACACATGCTGCCACAATTGAGGTCGCGACCACAGTAAATACCATTTGCGTCTTCCAACCTGCCTGCACCAATGCTCTGCGCTGACTGTATCTCCGTACTGTGTTGATATAGTTGGCTAAGCCTGAAACCAAACATGCCACTGACAACGTCCAGAAAATGATGCCAAATGGTAGCGAGTATCTTCTCTCTGTGGCGAGTTAGTGACTTGGCAGTAGGATCAACAATATCCTCATCATATAACAGTACACAAGAAGTACTTACCTGTGGCAGTTGGCTCGGATTTAAGGTGAAAATTTATGATAATCGCAACTGACACAATAGACATATATACCGCGAGCCTCAGCCATGACAAAAAAGCTACAAACCTTGTGAATGCCTGGTGAAGATCATTG
>Ga0247757_10001272_pt1 | contig 17402 bp, 8 predicted proteins | sample UWRJL126311R4_FD_180929 | JGI IMG/M metagenome (GOLD analysis project Ga0247757, IMG submission 180929) | Plant litter microbial communities from Arlington Agricultural Research Station in Wisconsin, United States - UWRJ-L126-311R-4 | ecosystem: Environmental > Terrestrial > Plant litter >... | reverse complement strand
TTACTTTCTTTCTGATCGCACCGTAAGCAGGAAAATCCTATTGTTGGGTGATGCCTACCAAGGTAAATCAAGCTACCTCATGCAGGCGGCATATAAATTGATGCAGGCAGGCCTACGCATTCAACCCTTGTTGCTGGAAATTAAAAAAGTATCCAAAAACGACATCGAAGAAGCACTCACAGCTGAATTTCCACAATGGGAAACAGTTACACCCTCTGATCTTGTACTTTTTATTGACGGCTTGGATGAAGCTCCTACAGACAACTTTCTCACTCTGCTAAAGAGCATTAATACATTTGCAAAAAAGTATCCTGGGATAAGTATTGTGCTTTCCTGCAGAAAATTATTTTACGAATCATACCAGGTGCCTAACCATCTGACGGGTTTTGACAACTATCTCCTGTATAGGATTCTTCCGGAAGACAAAAAAAGATATCTGGAGAACCGGCTTACAGTTAGGTTTGAAAAGTTTATTTCACTTGCTGAATCGCGGGGAGTGTATGAATTGTTAGATCACCCCTTTTATCTCGTCAACCTGGTGGATGAATTTCTGGATAAGGACTCTATTCCTGATTCACGTATTGATGTCATTGATTTATTTATTTCTAAAGAATTTGACAAATCTTTCAGCCGTCAGATGCAGGGCGGTAAACTGGTGGATCATGAAAGACATCTTTTTAAACAAACAATAGGTCGCTTTGCCCTGGCCTTGCAGTTATCGGAAAAAAATGCATTCCAACTCGAAGACATGCAAAGGATCTTCAGTCGGCAGGAACGGGACTTGCTGGAGCATAGCTCTTTGGTACAGGTAAGTGGCGAATACTGGAGTTTCAACAACGCCATTTTCCAGGAACATTTTTCAGCACTTTTGTTGACCACAGTTACCACTGACAAAATTATCGATTATGCTACTGTAGGAATAACGATTAAAAAAATTAAAATAAAATGGCTCCAGACCATTAGCTCACTCCTATCCATTCTTGAGGCAACAAATCAGACACGCATAGAACTTATTGCTTTTATAGAGTTGGACAATATTGAATTTTTGTTTTTAACAGAACGTTCCAAATTTGATGTACCCTTTCGAGAAATGCTTTTTACAAAGTTATTGGACCGGTGTATCATGGAAGACGTACGGCCTATTCTTGCACCTGAAAACAAGATCGCAGAATTTATTGAAGACATTCCTGGCATTGCAGATCTTTTAATTGAATACATAACAACAACCAATAGTCCACGGATTAAAAATGTCTGTTGCAGACTACTGCGTTATATCCCAATCCCGGCAGTACAAAAGCCGGTTGCCCTTCCGATTCTGTTGAATGAAGCACTAACAACCAACGATGAGTATTATGCTTACCAAGCCATCCGTCTTTTATCGCAAAACAAGATGGGCACCCGAAAGGATGTGGATGCCTTGATTGCAAATACAGCCTTATTAAAAAAACATTATTACAGGGATGGGGTTTATGAATATATCCAGACACTGGAATTATCAGAAGAATTCTACTGGTTGGCAATTGAAGGAATAGATATATATATCCAGCACAACACCGGAATTTCCCATTCAGGGTCCGAATACCATCTCGAAAACATTTTGTTGTCTACAAAAAACAGAAGGTTGATTGCTATTCTTTTTCAGCGAATGGAGAAAAAAGACTGGCTTGATCTTTATCGCTACCGGGGAATGGCATATAATAGTTTTATTGAACGGCTGATGAATCGTTGTGTGGAGATATTCCAAACAGACCCGTTAATTGTTTTCCAGGTAGCACGCTATGTTCGCTTCATCGGAAGAGATTACCTCCGCTCTGAGTTTTCAGAAATTGACAATTTTTTTGAAACAACCAATAGTTATCCTCTCGCTTTAAGAATATTACTTAACAACATTTTCCACGACAATGACTGGGAATGCGGCGCACTTATCACAAGCGAGAGTTACGATTTCGTGTTGTTTGAGTTTGAGCAAGGAAAATTTGACATTGGACTATTAAGGAACTGCCTGACGGCTTTGCGCGTAAAGAAAAAAGAAGAGCAACAGGATCAGTTTTTGCAATTGTGTATTGACTTGACAGGAGATAAAATATATAACAACAGCCATTCAGATGATGCAAGACTGTATCAGGAAGCTGAAGTACGAAAAAGAAAGAATGATAAAAAATACATAGTTTCCCGATCAGCTTTTAAAAAGGGTCTTGAGAAATATTTTAAGGCATTCGGCAGAAAATCTATCTCAGATGAGCAACTATATATTGACTATACCGACAAACCTGAGAAAATAAAAGCAGACTCAAACTTTATTTTTTCAATGCTCATCACACATCGTCGTGGCGGCAAGTCCGTGTATTTAAACACACTACTAAAGGCAGTTGACGATTCTTTCTATTTCCCATATTTCAGAGCACACGAGATCCTGGATTATCGTTTTGATAATGAGGAGGAGAAAAAATTTTACTTACCGATGTTGCAGGAATATTACAATGATGTAATGGAGACGGAATCATTTGTGAACTGCCACTGGATAGAAGGAAAGCAATTTAAATTTTCGCTTAAAACTGATCTAGCTGGAAAAATTTATCAAAAATTCAGTTTTCCTACCTCCGCGGAAAACTTGATGAAATTTGTCTGGCTGGACGATAGCGGTATCCGATCCTTTCGGGCGCACGTCAATGAAAACACAGATACCTTCTCAAAACTTATCATTAAACAGTTGACAGATACACAGATCTTGGGTTTTAAACAGGTGATAGTTGAGAACATACGTACTGGCATCGCAATGGACAATATATTAGGAACACATATCGGGCTTTGCGTAAAGCTAAAAATATATGAAGCCAAAGACGAGCTATTGAAATTGATCAAAGCGAACCGTTTCAGTTCGTATGAACTTTTTGATGCTGTCAAAGCCTACCTGGACCTTAAGGGGGATATTAACGAAGCTGCAATCATCTACAAGGGTATTACACAATACGAAAGCTGGTGGTATGGGGAATTTTCCCAGTTGATTGCACAAAAACATCCGCAAATAGCAATTTCATCTCTTGAAAATGCATTGGCCACACTCCCTGATGGCGAAATTAGAATAACAGCAGCTAAGATACTTTCAAACCTTGGTGTCTTGAAAGGTTTTCAATTCCTGGTAGAACATATTCGCCTTTACCATAAATCTCCTTATTCTATTCAGGGAACAATTAACATTACCGGTATATCAACATCCGAAGCCTTGCAGGAATTAGATAATATTATGCATTTAGTAGTAGATCCTGCGTTGGTGAACGCGCGAAGCTTTCACGATGAAGCGCCTAACATCATACGGGAATGGCTTGAACATTTCTCCGCAAAAAGTGAAACAGATCTCAGGCAGGTTCTCCTCTTTTTATCCAAAAAATATGAGGAGTTTAAAACCGCTGGCTATCCATTAGCCCCTGATCTGAATTTTTACGCAAACAAGTATTTAGAAAACTTTAGAAACTCGGACAAAACGGCGAAAACCGCGTATCAGATAAAAGAAATAGTTGAAACCATTTTCAATTAGTAAACCAAAAGATATGAATTATTCTATTGAAGAATTGTATGCGTTATATGGGCAGTACGATACCAATATTTATATTACTTTTCACTACCAATCACCCTCCTTTCTGAATTTCGGAAGCACCCTGATGGGTACAATTATTTATACCGAAGAAGAGAGAAACAGCTTACAGGCCACAATTCAGCAGGAACCTTTTCCTATGACTCAAGGGACTGTACGCCTTCTACCTTCTTCAGTAATTGATGTAACCAATGAACAATATGAACTTGCTGAACGTTACGGGTTTTCCTCTTCCGATATTTTCGAAATATCAGCATATAACAGACCGCGAACCAACCGTTTTACAGAAAAGGATAAAAAAGAAGTAAAAGTGGCCGGGGTCATCAAATTGAACGGATGGAAAAGGCAGGATTTGAACCACATGAATTACGGGTTTCTTGACTCTCGTTTAAGACGAGGTGAAATGCTGAGTCCGGACGAGAAATTGCAATTTCTCGGATTACGGAAGTACTTTAAACAAGATATAAATGTGAAACCGTTTTCTGATTGGATATCTGGCAATGATCGTACAGTTAGATATTTCGAACTCGATGCACAGATGAGTGATTTGATCATCGAGGAACCAGAAATTAAGGAACTGGCAGAACTATTGGTTGAACGCTATAATTATCGGGAAAGCCTTATTAAGGCCGAGATAGATCGATCAGGTCAAAGATTAAATGAAGTTGCGCAAGCATATGGTGATGAATTAAAAAATTTAAGAAAGGTTTGCCATTCTTTCAATGAAGACATTATTTTGTTTGGGACACAGATCGTTTATCTTGACTTGGAAAGATTCATACATATTTATGCCCGCCACGTCGTAAATACATATGTGGCAGGTAATTTCACAGGGAAAACTTTTTTCCAATACAAGTTTGATGATATTATCAATATAATTAAACTGGTTGTCGAATCTGAATCTAAGCAGATACAGGCGCACTTTAAAGAACAGCCTGGCAAACCATTCATTCGCATGGGAAAACGCAGTGTGTATTATGATGGACATTACTACCGGGTGGAAATTGAGCCATCCGGCAGATTGTTGACTTTTCATCCTTATAATAACAATGAAGAACGGGATGCAGATCAATAATCCAGAACTGGCTATTGCATCAGCGACCGGATAGATTCAATAGCAGACTCACCAACAATGGATCATCGGTAAAGGAGTTAGTAATAGCACATCAATGATACTACCAAGGGAGACAAGCATTGAAATAGCATTCAGCAATATTTTTTCTCGTCCGGAAATCGGTAAATCGTATTTCTGAATGCATCATCCCGTATGGCTTTTCTTACACAAGTGAGTATCTCATCTGGAAATACATTCCAGATGGTAACCAACTCAGATACAAGAAACTCACGCTCATAAATGTATTGTCTTAATTTGAACGAAGCCTCATAACAAACAGATACAGCAAACTCAATCATTTCAGATTGCAACAAATCCCAGATTGGTTTGCAGTTGTTTATGATTTGATTTTTAAAGAGTCGAAGACCGGCTAATGCCCTCCGAATAATCCTTCAGATTGTTCAGCTTGCTTACTAGTAAATCATGAATGGATTGCATATCCCGCAAACAGGATTTAAAATTAGCACGTTGATCAGATGTTAAAGGAGTCGATAATTTCTTTAATTCAGTATCCATAGAGTGAAGGTAAACATTCGCCCTTTCTACGGAGTTTTCAACAATGGTTTGACTGGCATGGTTAAGATATACATTCACACATAGAAGTAAATGAGAGGCAATTTCGTTATACCCACGTTTGCCGCTGCGAACAATGTGACCAATGCGGGCTTTGCGTTTAGTTTCGGGAGAATAGAAAACATCTTCGATGATGGTAACAATAGAACTAATCCCATTCATTAAACCAATAAGAATTGTTTCCAGAAAACCGGGATGACGAGCTCGCTCATCATCGAAATTAGATCCGACATAATGGCTATAAAATTCTATATCCGGCAAGCTGGCTTGGGAACGTTTATAGGCTCTTTCCAAATCAGATTCTACCTGTTTAAGTTGCTGGCCAATCCAGAGGTTTATTTTTCGGGATAAATCAGCAAGTTGTAAATCGAGATTATTATAAACGCCCGCTAACACAGTGTTCGCATTGTCCTGAAGCCATTTGGTGATGGTAGATTTATTTGGCAGTTCATTGGCCAACGGCACGGTTTCCAGATCAGTCTGCAGATATCTCAACAAATTCTCAAAAGAACTGTCTATATAATTCTTGGTGTTGTTATTTATCGAGATAATATGATCCGGTACAATTTTTCTCACCTGAGTAATATCCCTTGACACCTGGGCAATATCATTTTCTATTTCTCCTCTCCTGTTTGCATCAATTAGTCTAGACTTAATAACATGCATCAATTTATTCAAAAGATCAAGGCTGCTTTCATAATCTGCAAGTAGCTTATTCATGCCTGTCTTGTTCTGTTCCAGCAAAAACTTCCAGATAGCATCCTCCAGTAATTTTACTGAATCAACTGCCGTCTCATCGCCTTTCCTGGCTTTGTAAGATTGTTTTGAACTTATATAAATCGGTGGACAAGGCAAGTAAGGTGTAATATCATATTCTGTTAAGGTTTCCTCGACATATTCTTTGAGTATCTTCTCTCGCCTGGGAGTTAATTGATCCATCTTGCTGAATACAATAAAAACCCGTTCCATCTGCCGGCCTAATGTATGTAATTCATGGATAATGGTTTGCGTAAGCGAGAAGCTCCCTGATTTCATAATACCTGCATCTATTACATAAACAATTGCGCCAACTGATGCAAGTGCTGTCTTTGTTATATGCGGATATTTTCATCAGGGTCATCAAGTCCGGGAACATCACAAAGTGCCAATCCTTTTTCCAGAAGTTGATTGACAATACTGACAGAAACAAGTTCAACATTCTTGTAGTTCTTCTTATTGTGTTCCTGAGATGTATACTGTTTCAGAAAGGTATGATCGACAGGCCCCTCCTTTTTTGTTTTGTCTTTAAAAAGAATTTCAGACTTATCTACACTTCTGGGATAGATCGTGATGGGTATACCCGTTGTTGGCAAAACACCTACCGGTGATATTTCACGCTGAAGGAGACAATTGATCAGTGTGCTTTTACCAACTCTGCTTGGACCTACGATCGCTATCGTGTAAATAGTTCTGCCGATTTGCTTCTTTGTATCTTTAATTTGGCCGGCAAGTACGTCAACACCATACTGATCACTAATAACCGATAGCTGTTGAATAGAATTTCGAAGATCAGAGTTATATTGAAAATACTTACCAGGTGTGAGTATTGTTTTGGCTGGACGTTTCCAATGAAGCACATAGTTTTCCAGTTTATTCATTGCCGCTCTATCCAGCCATTGAGCATCCTTAAATCGAAGCGTTATCGTTTCCTGTGATATCCAGTTTTTATTTCTATTGTAGAGGTCTTCTATCAACATTTCGTCAATCCACAGGTAATAGCATTTTTCAGTTTTTACATCTACATACACTACTAAAACAGGTTCGATAGAACCATACCAATAAATAATTTTGGTCTTTTCTACGGTATGTGAACAACTGCCATCGTTAAAAGCAATAGAACTGCTGCTTTTTAGTTGAAGCGAAAAGCGTTTCCCGCTAACAACATGTGTATGTGATTCTGATATCGTGTTCGTTATTTCGACAATGGCATCAATTCCATAATCCTTTTCATTCCAACTACAAACCATCCATGGCTTGATTGTTCTTTCAAATATAAGGCGTGAATCATCCTCGTTTTGATGGGCTATAGGTCTGAGAGGCAAGTGTCCCTTATGGGAAGTCTTTTTTCTTTGCACAGCAATAATTTTATTCCTTCCTTTCAATCATACCCGGGGAATACGAATGTACTTTTTAGTTTTTGATTTACACCATCAATTATGCGGGTTTAGGCAGCATTTCAGCACGAACCGGTAAGACCAAATACATTTTTAAATAACTCCAGCGGCTTTCCGCATTTAATCGTCCACATATCGATTTGTTTATAAATAGCCGGACCCGAAAGCGCATTCTGCATCGCATTGGAAAAAGCAGTTAGGTGAAACACATCATACTAAGTATCCCAATTCCTAAAGAAAAGCATTGGGAAAAGAACAGGGCTGGTAAACAGATAGTCCTCCTCGCCAAAGCGATCATATTTTTCATTTATTGGCACGAACCAGATATTCCTAAGTAATTGAAAATCAATCTCTAAAATTATTTAAATCTACTTTACTAAATATTTTAGTAAAGTTGTACTGAATTAGTTAGCAAATACCTCCCCTCATGTACCTGAATTGCAAAACATTCTATTCGTTCTGTTATGGGACTTTTTCAACGGCTGAATTGGTGAGAGCAGCGGTTGAGCAGGGAGTTACGACACTTGCCCTGACCAATATCAATTCTACTTACGACCATTGGGAATTCGTCAAACTCTGTCGTGAACAAAACATCAAACCTGTTCTTGGTGTAGAATTTCGAAATGATGATCATTTCCTATACATATTGCTGGCAAAAAACAACAAGGGCCTAGCCTGGATCAATGAATTCCTCTCCGAACATTTACTGGAGACAAAGGAATTTCCAGTATCTCCTTCTACACCAACAGATGTATTTGTAATCTATTCAACAAGCAAAGAAGTATGTGAATTATCACATAACGAACGTATCGGTATCCGCGCCTCAGAAATATCCAACCTGTACAAATTCGATTGCAGCGATCAGTATGTGATCCTCCAACCCGTCACAGTTCAAAACAAAGACTATTATTACCTGCATTGCTTACTCCGCGCAATTGACAAAAATGTCTTGTTATCAGCCTTGCAAAAAGAATCCTGCTGCGAACGCGATGAAACTTTTGTAAGCCCCTCCAGATTATTAAACGCATTCAAACATTATCCTGCGCTCGTTACCAACACATACAAACTGCTGGATCAATGCTCCATCGAAATGGATTTCCATACTGACAAAACCATGCAGGTCTATGGAGGTTCAAAAGAAGATGATAACGTTCTATTGCACAAATTATCCGAAGCTGGCCTGATTCGTCGGTATGGCAGGAAAAACAAACTCGCCAACGAACGTTTAAAAAAAGAGTTGAAGGTGATTTATGATTTAGGCTTCACAACCTATTTCCATATCAATTATGATTTCGTTCGCTATGCCGACTCCCAGGGATATTACCATGTTGGCCGGGGAAGTGGAGCTAACTCTATTGTGGCCTATTGCTTAGGCATTACCGATGTTGATCCGCTTGACCTGAATTTATACTTCGAACGCTTCTTGAATCCGGAACGAACTTCGCCACCTGATTTCGATATTGATTTTTCCTGGACCGACCGTGATGATGTGATGGATTATATCTTTTCACGCTATGGTAAAAAGCATGTTGCCCTGCTCGGCTCCTGCCCTACTTTCAAACACGATTCCATCATCCGTCAATTGGGCAAAGTATATGGACTGCCTGATGAAGAAATTAAAGCCTTTCAAAGAACGAATCAAGCCACTTGCGCAAAAACAAAAAAAATCCAGGTCTATGGTGCAATGATGCGGGGCTTTCCTTATAACCCTTCACTGCATCCCTGTGGCATTCTCATTTCAGACAGGCCCATTTATGAAACCATGTCGCTCTTTATGCCTCCAAAAGGTTTTCAGACTGCACTGATGGATATGTTCACCGCAGAAGACATCGGCCTGAATAAATTTGATGTGCTCTCTCAACGCGGCCTTGGTCATATCAAAGAATCCCTGCGCCTCATCAAACAAAACCACAACAAGGAAATTGATATCCATAATACAAAATCATTTTTTGAAGACACAAAAATTAAAACACAGATCCGCGAAGCCAACACCATCGGTTGCTTTTACATTGAGTCCCCCGCCATGCGTGGCTTGCTTAAAAAACTAAAATGCGATGATTACATCACACTTGTGGCAGCATCTTCCATCATTCGTCCAGGGGTCGCACAATCCGGTATGATGCGTGCCTACATTGAACGTTTCCATAACCCGGAGATGGTTGAATACATTCACCCCACTTTCAAGGAACACCTATCTGAAACCTTTGGTGTCATGGTATTCCAGGAAGATGTGATCAAGATTGCTCACTATTATGGCGGCTTATCATTAGGCAAAGCAGACATTCTCCGCCGGGCCATGAGTGGCAAATACCGCTCACACAACAAATTCAACGAGATCAAAAACGAATTCTTTGCATCATCCATCGCTCTAGGCCGTGATCCCAAAGAAGTCGCAGAAGTCTGGCGGCAAATGGAATCCTTTGCAGGCTATTCATTCAACAAAGCACACTCAGCCAGTTTCGCCGTAGAGAGTTATATGAGCTTATATCTAAAAACTTATTACCCACAGGAATTCATGGTTGCCGTCATCAATAATTTTGGCGGCTTCTATTCACGCGAATTGTATTTTCTTGAATTATTAAAATGTGGTGGAGACATTCACCTGCCCTGTGTGAACCACAGTGATGAATACACGAACATCCATCACAGCAAAGTATATGTCGGTTTTATTCACGTAAAAGGCCTTCAACAAAAACTGATTGATCTCTTTTTAGAAGAGAGAAAAAATGGCCATTACCAAAGCTTAACCAATTTTATCGAACGTACCAATGTCGGTCTCGAACAATTAAACACCCTGATTCGCATCGGCGCATTCCGCTTCACAGGCAAATCAAAAAAGACCTTACTATGGGAAGCGAATTTCTTACAAAAGAAAGCGACCATCGAGGCCCCCGAAGTACAATCTATGTTCAACGAACCCTTGCAATTTGGTTTTGAACTTCCAGAACTCAATGACGATCCCATCGACGATCTCTATGACCAGATGGAGATCATGAATTTCACGACCACCAATCCTTTTGCATTGGTCGAAGAAGATCCTTTACAGTATGTTCCTTCTAACAAGATGCAGTCATACAAAAACAAATCAATCACAATGCTGGCCTATTTCATAGCCCGCAAACACGTGGTCACCAAAAATGACGACGCCATGTTCTTCGGAACTTTCGTAGACAAGAACCTTGACTGGATCGATACAGTACATTTTCCGGAAGCAGCAAAACGACATCCCTTACACAGCAGCGGATTTTATAAGATCAAAGGAAAAGTAACAGAGGACTTCGGCGTGTATAGCCTCGAAGTTTCCTGGATGGAAAAATGCGGTTACAAAAACAGAAGCTATGTTAGTTGATAAAAATCGCCATATCACCCATCTCGACCTCGATACTTTCTTTGTATCAGTAGAACGCCTGAACAATCCGAAATTGATTGGCAAACCAGTTATTGTAGGAGGTGATGGCGGCCGCGGTGTCGTCGCATCTTGCAGCTACGAAGCTCGCAAGTTCGGGATCCATTCCGCCATGCCCATGTACGCCGCCAAACGCTTATGTTCACACGCAATCATCGTAAGAGGCGACTACGAAGCCTACAGTAAATATTCCGGCCTGGTGACAGATGTGATCCGCGACACAGTACCTATGTTTGAAAAATCATCCATCGATGAATTCTATGTAGACTTGTCCGGCATGGACAAACATTTCGGATGTAGCCTGTTTTCTGCCGAACTCAAAAAGAAAATATACAAGGAAAGTGGCCTGCCCATCTCCTACGCCCTCGCTAGCAATAAACTCATCAGTAAGGTTGCAACCAACGAAGTCAAACCCAATGGTCAACTTGAAATTCCCTTCGGCAACGAGAAATCCTACCTCGCTCCACTGAACGTTACCAAACTTCCAGGCATAGGCGACAAAACAAAAGTATTACTGCTGAACATGGGCGTACAGAAAGTAGAAACACTCGCTAAAATACCGGTCGAACTAATGATCAATCTTTTAGGTAAACCCGGTGCCGAACTCCACCGCCGCGCCAATGGTATCGACGAATCCCCCGTCGTCCCCTTCCACGAACAAAAATCAATCAGCACCGAAAACACTTTCCAGCAGGACACCACCGATCTAACCTTCCTCCACGCCGAACTCTCCCGCATGACCGAAAAAATCGCATTCCAGCTACGCTGCGATAACCGCTTAACTTCTTGCATATCTGTCAAAATCCGCTACACCGACTTCGAGAACCACAGCCTTCAGAAAACTATCCCCGCCTCCAACCAGGATCACACCCTGCTCGCCACCGTCCGTGAACTCTTCACCAAACTCTACACCCGCCGCGTCCTCATTCGCCTGATCGGTATCCGCTTTACCAACCTCCTCCCCGGCAACTACCAGATTAACCTATTCGATGACACGCAGGAAAAGATCAGGATGTACCAACAGATTGACAGCATCAAGAAACAGTTTGGTGAAAAATATTTGGTGAAAGCAGCTGGACTATAGAATACTGCCCGTATTCCCGGTATGATGGGATAGTTTTAAATTGTTTCCGGAACTTCTCGATGTTCGGGATTCAGATAAATCATGGTAAATGAATTAGAATATTTACAGGATCGAAATCACGAACACTTCAGTTTTTTTTACGCCTTTACAGAAACAACTTTAACGCGTCAATTGCCATACCTTAAAATCTTCATCACCTAAAAACTGAAATTTCCTTTCAAATAGGTTAGCGAGTCTTGAATTAGCTGTAGCAAAGAAAATTTGCTTCCCTTCTTTCAGAACAAAGTAGCGTAGAAAATCAAGGAATGACAGCGAATTCAGATCATCCACAAAAGAAACCGGGTCATCAAAGAGAATGATATCAGGCCCGTTTTTCAGCTTCCGATTCAAGGTAATGAAGATCGAAAGCACTAATGCAGATCTCTGACCGGTGCTAATTTCTGTTATTTTGCGTGGCGTTCCCTTTTCGGTCACAAGCGATATTTGGCGATTGTCAATTTTAATACTGGAAAACTCCTTGGGCATGTGAATACTTTTGAAGACGTCGAGAATCTCTGTTAGATTATTGTCAAAGAAAAGGGCCAGTTTGCTATTCCCCTTCTCTTCCATCATTCGCTTTAACTTATTACAGGCAGGTTCAAACCGTTCAATCATTTCATTCGTATGCGCAAGCGTTAATTCCGCATTCACCAATAATTTTTCCTGATTTTTCAAAGCCTCTTGTCCTTGCAATTCAGTTTTAAACAACGCCAGATGCCTGCTTAAAATTTCCGCGTTTACTACCATTGATTGAACCGTAGTATCATTACTAAAACGAATTACCTCAGCAAGCTTTTCAAAACATGATTCGATCGACCGCAAAGTTGCATCCTCCTGATCAAGTTGCTGACGTATCAGTTTTAAAGTAAATGTCTCCTCCAGAGGAAGCCCCATCTCAGATTTGAATTGAATTTCTGCTAAAGATTTGTCCCTAGCAATCTGTTCGGCGTTCGTATTTAGTTCTCCAAGAGCTTTTTCAACAGCCGTTATTAGATGTTCGAAGGCTTTTTTGTTATTAAAATTGAACGTGGTTTCCGGTTCGTCCATAGAAAGCTGTTGTTTGACGACTTTAAATTCAACTTCCGACAGCCCGTTACTTTGAGCAGCATTTAACAATGCTTTGAACTGATCAAGCTGTTGTACAAGTTGTTCTCGGGATGATAGTAAAGCATTTGCATCCACCATTAAATCTTTGATAGATTTCCCACCCGTTGGAAAGTTATTGAGAGAACCAAACGCTCCTTGTAGTTTCTTTACTTCACTTTCCCTTTGTTCAAGTAATTCTAACTGGGGGCGAAACTCAGAAAGTTTCTTGTCCAACGCGCCAAATACATCAACATTACCGGTTTCCGAATTTTGAACTAGTTGACGAATTTTATTTTCAAGATCCTCCCGATTAAAACCAGTTTGACAAAGCGGACAATTGGTGGCACCAGGATCATTCTGCAGAAATTCAGCGCCTAATGATTTAATTTCTTGTACAAGTTGTTCAACCTTACCGAATTTTTCAAGAATGGCTTTTCGTTCATTCTCCCTATCCAAAATATCCTTATTGAGTGCTCGCTTAGCATTTGCAAATTCTTCCACTAATTCTGGGATACTTTTACTTTCCTGTGCTAGTTTTTCAGTATTGATTTCGTATAAGTCGCTTTGAAGCTTTTCTAGTTTTCTTAATTCTAGTTCAAGATCTGCAATTTTATTTCCTACTCCTTCCAGTTGGAAATATCGTTCATCATTGAGGTATTTCATAGCAAGCAGTAACAGTGTTTGCCGGGTCTTGAGCCTCAACTCTTTTATTGCATTCTCTTCTTTTGCTGTCCCAAACCCTGTAAACTTTATACGAAACGACTCAAGCCGGTCATTTCGCGACTGCCAGGCTTGCCTTTTCTGTTTTAACTCACCGGGAGAATCTAGTAATTCAGTCTTCTTAATACTGTCTAAGAGGGTTTTTATGCGAACGGAAACATCTTCAATTTTCAAGAGGTTTTTCTCCAAATCTTCAACAATGTCGATCAAATCCAATAGTTTTTGATCATTAATAACGGACTGCTTTAGCGGCCCCAAAGCATCTGCTTTTCTTAGCTTTTTGATCTCCTGTTCTGCCAAACTTTTGGCATTCTTCGCTTCGCGTTGGTCGCGAACATAGTTATTGTATAATGGCCTCAATTTATCATGAACCTTTTCAATTCGGGATGTGATATGGTCATATTCTGGCCCAAAAACAATATTGAATAGTGCTGAATGAACATCCGTTTCATTGGTACTATTACTGAACCTATAAGCGGCATCAGAGTTAAAGAAGTTATAGCGATTGAATGAAATATCTAATTCATGATCACGGACTGAATTATTGGAATACCAGGCAAGGTCTCTCGCTCTATATTTTGCATTTGCGCCCTGAGAACAATCCAGTTTCTGAACGACTTTAGCTGAGTCATTAAAAACCGATTGAATTGCACCCTCGTCATATTTCTGATCAGGATTACGGAACGTCCTTCCGCATATTATCAGTTCAAGTGCTTCGAAAAGTGATGTTTTGCCAACCCCGTTGATTCCCTTAATCAGATTTACACTGCCAAATTTATAATTTCGTAACAAAGGAAAAGGGCGGTAAGTAGACATGAGTTGCAACGTGCTGATCTTCTTTAATCTCTCATTATCTCCTTTTTTCTCTGCTGCTGCTGCTTTGTGCGGAATTACCTTAATCGTTTTGTTTTGCTCAAAGCGTAGCGCAACACTTGTAATTGATTCGCTGCCATACACCTCCTGCAGATCTACACTATCCAGCTCTTGCTTCCATTCCTGAAGGATATTTACATCAACCGATGCAGCTGATTTTGTTAGCTGAAAGAAATCCGTGAAATCGTCTTCAGTAAAGAGATACTTGCGGGCATATTTGTCATTTCGCTCCAGTTTTTTTCTTTCGTCATCACTTACTTCATCTCGCATCAAAAGTAGATAATAGTTCCACTGAATACTACCGGGATGATTGTAGTAATCCTTTGCTAACATATCCTCCTGGTATTGGTCAAAATCTTCGACTGGCTTACCGGACACATCAATATAATACACGCCGGCAGCTTTGTCTTTGATATTCAAAATACCCTTAAACAAATCAGTACCTACCTCTGTAACATCTTGGAGAATATTACGTGCGGAATTGATAATTTTTGCTTTATCCATACCAGTTGGCTTGATTAATTGTTATGCGTCTTTTAAAAATGAAGGCCCAGTATTATCATCAGTGTTTCCATATTTGCCCGCCAAAGGATCCCATTTACAAACATACTTTCCGTCCTTCTCATAAAATATAACTACACGACCCCGGTTGTTATATTCCTGATCAAATAATGTTTGGAGATGCTCGAATTTCAGTTCAATCTCTTCTGTTTCTGGCATATCGAGGAAACAGAGCGTAGCCGTCAATCGCTGACCATCGGGTGTAGCAATATTGTATTTATAACGATCTACCTCAATGAATGGTGTATTAAGTTTATTTTTTTCGGTAGCATATCCAATGACAATTTCAACACCCTTCAAATCGGCAATACTCGCAGGAAAACAGTTCGGGTCAACAAGAATTTTGTTGTTCAATGTGTCAATGGCTTTGGCAAAAGTTCTGCGCTGTTTTTTACTGTCTGGCTGGGAATCTTTGGTTACAGTAAATCGCCTATTAACTTCAATAGTATCATCCAGCTTGATCGATATTAGCTTATCCAACAGATACCAATCCGGTCCGGGTTTTTCTGGTATTTCTCCGGCGGTTAAACAGGCTAATCTTTCTTTGTCAATCACACAGCCCGTAGCATCATTTGCATACGCATTACCACATCCCACATCGACTAAATAGGCGATGTGATCATCTGAGACCTCGACTAAAGGTGTAGTAACACCGTTATTGTCGATTGCAATGGCTTCCAACAATTGAGGCCCTTCACGCATGGACTGAACGGGTTGTGCTCCTATTATGCTTACCGATGGGCATGCAATCAAATACAAATTAGGCTTACCGTTTAATAAGAAGGCATATTTACGAGGTCCGATAAAATAATAATACATTCCTAATTTATGATTGGCACGAATGCGTAACTTATTCTTTTGATCGATATCGTTTGATTTTACAAAAACTCCACTCCTGGCAGCATCATATTTAAGTAGTTTGTCACCACCTAGTTTGGATTGGTTATTCCAGTTCAGTTCAATGATTTCCTTGTTATCGGATTGAAAAACGAATTTTCTGAATGCCACAAAATCAGGAAAGGCAGGTTGGGGATTTACCATTGGATTGAGTATCAAATACGGCATATCATCCCAATGCAATCTTTCCTGATCTGCCTGTGATAATCCATTAATATATGCTGGAAAATTCATTGCCTCAGAACAAATCAAAGTGATTAAACGGGTTGATGTTGCTGAATTTCTCAAGATGTAAATAGTAGTACCCTCTATCAGGTTATCTCTTTCTACAACTCCTCCTCCCCAAACACCCATGTGTTTGGTTTTGAACTGAACAATTACGTTCAAATGTTCCGCACCATTACCGTTGGTTGTAAACAGAATAAAAGCAGGATCAAAATAAGTCTTGGCATCATTGAACAACCCCTCCTCAAAGTGAACAGTTGAAGTGACGGAAGTGTATTTTTGTTTGAATTGCTTGATTTCATCTTTAGTAATGGATTCGCCTCCAACCACCCAAAGCTTGCCAGCAACAGGCCAACGTTGTGGATCGCCAACAACTTCGTCGGCAATAGCTAACGGGCAACAATATTCGGGAGCAATTGCTAGTGCTACATTAGTTTCCCTTGCCTTGACAAAGAAGCTACGGAGTCGCGCGTCTACATTTGTGTGGTTGCCAATACGGGTTGCATTTCCGGTTAAGGTACCTTCATGCTGATATAAGAGTATATTCTTACGATTGGTGGAGCGTTCGAGTATTTCCAGGCTTGGAAATCCACCAATGAGTTGGTCAATGAATGCAAAATTCATAAAGCAGCAAAGTTCTGGTAGCGCCTAAAGGCTGGTCAATAATTCCGGGGGGATTGGAACAATAATACAATTATATTACAATTTTTGATATAAAACGGCTATTTATTGCCAGTACCCTCCATTTGCGCAATGATCTTATTGACCTCTGTTTCAGTGCTTTTGAGGCGCATCTGGCAAAAGGTAATCAGTTCTGAAGCCCGTTTTACCTTTTGCGCGAGCACATCAACAGAGACAGACTCATTTTCGATCTCTTTGGCAATCAACGCCAGTTCCCTGTAGGCACTCTCATAAGTTAAAGTCTGATCCATCGTAGTTTGTTTTTTGCTTTACAGTTGAAAGAATATTGATTTTGTCGAGGATTACTTCAATCTCGCTACCTGATTGGATTTTTTCTGTAGTGCTAATAATTTTATTATTATGCCTAACAATCGCGAATCCCTTCTTCAAAATATTGT